>SXGR01245687.1_pt1 | contig 20034 bp, 13 predicted proteins | sample 3174711 | NCBI WGS metagenome assembly SXGR01 (sample SAMN11356860, study PRJNA531348) | freshwater metagenome | isolation source: freshwater sample F1-60 | place: China: Fuxian Lake, Yuxi | collected 2017-12-25
CCACATCAGGAAATCAATGCCAATGACAACGAACCGCTGTCTTGCGTCTTGGTGAGGAGTGGCCAGGAGCCGGTGGTGGTGAACCTTGATATTCCGATGGTGGAAAAGCCCGAAGCCGTGCATTGGGTGGATAACATTCATCCCGCGCCCAAACCGGAAGGATGTTCATAAGTATGTGATTTTATTAAATATTTTGCAAACATCCCTTGAACAGTCAGAGCGCTTGCCACGGCAGCGCTGTCGCTGATTGCAGTCGTCGCGGCACACGCGCAATACCCCAGCAAGCCCATCCCCGTCTGATCGTGCCTTATCTGCCGGGCGCGGGCACTGACTTCACCGTGCGCGCCTTGGGCTTGCCCGCCAACTAACATCTGCTGAAGGATTTCGAGTCCATCGGTGCGGCAACCTTTGTGCCGCACTCGTTCGTTGCGCACGGCGGATTGCCGCCGAACAACATGCGTGGACTTATTGTAGATGCGATAGCGCAGCCGGGCAGGATCAACTTCGGTTAGTCGGGAACCTCCACGCCCGAAGGCATGCGTGATCTCATCACCAGCGAACTTGCGCTATGGCGCAAAATGGTGAAGGACGCCAACATCAACCTGAAGTCGATGTAACACTTGGCCCGAGTGCATTGCGTCTGCCGCATGGCGCGCTGCCAACTTTGTCACACATGCCACCCGTCCCGGCTCGGCATGGTGTGAAATATCTCACGTTTGACATCCGAATGCGGCGGATATGTATCGGCAGTGTGAATTTTTACATATCCGTCACGACGCGAGATTGGGCAAACTTCTCCCATGCAATCGATGTTGCATGTCAAGTTCAAGGGGGAGTAAAAATGTTCAAGATGGTCATGACCGCGCTGTTGTTTGCTGTATGGGCGGGCGCGTCCTCATTGTCGCAAGCGGTACCGGTTTCCACGCAAAACAAATGCGACAAACCGGTCTCGTTCAAGATTGAGCGCAAGGGCAGCACGCTCAACACTTCCCTGTCGCAGCGCACCAGTTCGTCGCACAACCTCGACGCGGGCGATCACATCAAGGTCGGCAACAATGTGGTTCACACCGTATCGGCTTCTTCAAGCGGTCAGACCGTGGTGGTTTGCAGCAAATAAGCAGCAGCAAAAACGCGGAATTCACCCCGTAAAAGCGCAGCACAATTGCAGGCCGGGCTGGCCTGCCAACGCGACCCCGTAGGAATCGGGGCGCATTGGTCATGGTGACTTGGTAACTCGGGCGCAAAACACCGCGCCGCTGGCGTGCCTGTGTGCCGCCGAACGCTCCGCTGAGGCCAGCCCGGCGGCACTCCCGACAGCGTGGTTTTATTCCGGCAACAACGCAAACGTCCACACCGAACCGCCGGACGGCACGCGACCCGCCGCGCGGCGGCCGCGTGAATCGCCGGCGATGCCAGACAGCACGGTGATGTACTGACGGCCCTTGTGAGTGTAGGTCACGGCAGGGGCGTTCACACCCGAGCCGGTCTGGAACTGCCACAACACCTTGCCGGTGGCTTCTTCGATGGCGAGGAACTCACCACTCATGCGGCCCGTGAACACCAGCCCGCCTTCGGTCGAGAGCATGCCCGCTTGCGTCACGGAATCCGTGAGTTTGATTTCCCACTTGACCTTGCCGGTGAGCGGATCCATCGCCCTGTGCCAGCCTTCGGCATCGTCACCGGCTGGGCGGAATGGGCGGCCTTCCACGCCCACGTAACGCGCGCCGGGCTTGTACTCGACGGATACATACTTCACGCGTTGCGGAAAATTAATGGTGTTCAAATACACCATGCCGGTCTTCGGGTTGTATGCCATCGGCGCCCAGTTTTTCACGCCATAGGCGGGCCACAGTTCCACCTCCTCTCCGGCCAGCAAGCGCTTGCGGATGTCGGTTTCGACAGGCCTGCCGGTCTTCATGTCGATATGGGTTGCCCAGTTCACCTTGCCAAAAGGGAAGGCGCGGATCAACTGACCGTTGGCGCGATCCAGCACATAGAAAAAGCCGTTGCGGTCGGCGTGCAGGATCACCTTGCGCATCTGGCCATCAATGCGGATATCGGCGATCACGTTTTCATTCACGCCATCGTAATCGTAACCATCGTCTGGCGTGAACTGGTAGTGCCACACGATCTCGCCGGTCTTGGGACGTACCGCGATTACACTCGCCGCATAGAGGCTGTCGCCATGGCGGTATTTCGGATTCCACGGCCCGGTGTTGCCGGTGCCCCAGTAGGTGAGGTCAAGGTCCGGATCGTAGGAACCCGTGATCCAGGGGGTGGCGCCGCCGCGTTTGTAGGCGTCATTGTCCTGCGGCCAGGTCTCAAAACCCTTTTCACCAGGGCCAGGCACGGTGTAGCGGCGCCACAGTTGTTTGCCGGTCTCCGGATCCCAGCCATCGAGGAAGCCGCGCACGCCGAATTCTGCACCCGACATGCCGGTGATCAACACGCCATTGGCGATCAAGGGCGCGGCGATGGAGGAATAGCCCTCTTTCCACTCGGCAAATTTCTGCTTCCAGATTTGCTTGCCGGTCTTCATGTCGAGCGCCACCACGTGCGCATCCAGCGTGGTACGATACAGTTTACCGTTGAGTATCGCCGCACCCTTGTTGGATACGCCGCAGCACACCACGCGCGGCGTGCCGGGGTCGTAATCCACGGCGGTGCGCCAGATTTGTTTGCCGGTGGCGACATCAATGGCGAAGGTCCATGCCGCATTGGTGACGTACATCACCCCCTCAAAAATCAACGGCTGCGCCTGTTCGCCCAGCAGGTTCGACAGCGTGGTGTTCCACACCGGCACCAGGCGCTTGACGGTGCTGGTATTGATCTGGTCCAGCTTGCTGTGACGCTGGTGGTGGTAACTGCCGTAAGTCGTGATCTGCTCGGTATTGCGGTCGTCATTGAGCAGGTCACGCGCGGTTTGCGCATGGGCGACGGTGCAACAGAACAACAATGGCAACAATAGTTTTTTCATCATTTCTCCCTTGGTATTCCCGTATCAGAAACCATTCCCTCAATCTTGTCATTCCCGCGAATGCGGGAATGACAAGGCTGATATTTTCTCTTACCGCACCGTCTTCACAATCCACTGATCGATAAAATCGGCAATCTCCAGATTGTTCTTCTCGATCATCAGCATGTGTCCGTTGCCCCGAATGCCCACGTCTTCCAGCCGCACGAAGGTGGTGTTCACGCCGGCCTGCGTCAGATACTTCGCGGTGCAGTGGTCGTAGACCGCGTGATACGACGACTCCGCTGCCAGAATCACAATCGTAATGTTGGCCAGATTGGAAAGCTTGCGCGCGGGCTCAGCCTGCTCGTAACAACGCGTGAGATTGGGGCCGTCGGCCGTGGCTTGCATCACGGGCTTCAGTTGCGAGGAGTGCGTGATGGGCGGGTCGTAGGCGAGCTGCGTTTCGGTCAAACCATAGGGGCGCGCGCGCTGTGCCGAATACCGCGCCGGCAAAGGGTGGCCCAGTGGGTTCGGCGGCGACGATGGCGCGTACCAGCTTGGGCCGTGCATCGCCGATCACCCAGCCGACAGCGCCGGTTTGCGAGTGCGTCATGATGATCGCCGGGCCGATCTTGTCGAGCAGCGCCGCGCCTGCCGCTCGGTTGAGTTCCTCGACCACCGCGTTCACACCAATGTATTCCACCTGTGAGGCATAAAACTGATCAAAGATGGGATCGCCGCGCAGGCCTTTTAACGGGCCCTCGCCGGGCCACTGCGTGTGCAGCTTGGCTTGCGGCCACAGATTAAAATTCGCCGCCGCGGTGAAACGTTGTTCCACTTGATCCGCCGGAAAGCGAATCACCGGCCCCACCGATTCATGCCACGGCGAGCGCCCGCGCGTGGGTTGATCGACGACATACACCGCGTAACCCTTCTCGACAAAGTATTCCGCCCAGCCTTTGCGACCGTCGGGGGTGCCGGTGAAGTTGCTGCCGGTTTGCGCCGCGCCGTGAATCATCACGATGGGGTAACGTTGCGTGACCTTTGCCGGGAAGCGGTATTCGACATACATCTGCCGCGCCATCATCGGCCCTTGCGGCGTGTTGACATAGCTGCCACCGACGAAGAAATACCCCTGCCGCGGGTGATTGCCGCCGGGTTTGATGCCGCCGACTTGCGCCTGCGCGGCGAAGACCACGGCGCACAACAACACCGCGCACATCCGGAATAGCTGTTCCATGCAAGCACCTTCCCCTGTGGTGAATTTCTATTTTACGCCTGCGGGATTCGCGGCAGCGCGAGTTTTGGCGAGCCCTGCTTCGATGGCCTGCTCCAGATAGGCGCCGTAAAAATCGACGGATGCCAGCCCCACCAGCGGCTGAGCCGCAAGCACGCCGTCACCGTCGAACACCAGCACCGTGGGTGCACTGCTTACCGCGTAGCGCTTGGCGAAATCCCGTGCTGTGGTGGCTTTGCCGTCAAAGTCTTTCAGTGCGGGCGGCCCGTCCATCATCAGTTCGACCATCACCACCTTGCCACGCCATCGGTCGCTGCCGTTCATTGGCGCCCAGTATTCGCGGCGTGCGGTGTTGCAATAGGGACAACGCTTCAGCGTAAATGCCACGAACAAGGGCGCGCGTTGTTCTCGCGCAATTTTTGCTGCGGCTTCGAGGTCGTTGATCAGCGGCAATGGCTCGGCTGCGGCGCCCGTCGCAAAGGTTACGACACCCGCACATGCTAAAATCAGCAACGCCGTGACATTGCGCATTAAGCACAAAATATTCATATAAATCATAGACTTACGTATCAATGCCTCATTCAGATCCCCGTGCCGCCGCAGCGCCGGAGCGCTTGATTATCGCCACGCGCGAATCCGCACTGGCGTTGTGGCAGGCACGGCATGTGCAGGCGTGTCTCGCTGAAATATATCCGCGCACCACGGTCAGCCTGTTCGGAATGACCACTGAGGGTGATCGCAAGCTCGGCAGCTCGCTCGCCAAAATCGGCGGCAAGGGGTTGTTCGTCAAGGAACTCGAGGACGCGCTGGCCGATGGCCGTGCCGACCTTGCGGTGCATTCGCTGAAAGACGTGTCCATGCATTTGCCGGAGGGCTTTGCGCTGGGCGCAATACTCGACCGTGCTGACCCGCGCGATGCTTTCGTCTCCAACCAGTTTGATGCGCTGGCGGCATTGCCTCCCGGCGCGCGGGTGGGCACTTCCAGCCTGCGGCGTGAAAGCCAGTTGCGGGCCGGATTCCCGCATCTGCAAATCGGTGCGCTGCGCGGCAATGTGCAAACGCGGCTGCGCAAGCTCGATGACGGCGAATTCGACGCAATTATTCTGGCTGCCGCCGGTTTGCAACGCCTGGGGCTTGAAGCGCGCATAACGGCCGTGCTCACGCCCGAGGCCATGCTGCCTGCCGTCGGACAGGGCGCGCTGGCGGTGGAATGCCGTGCGGATCGCGCCGATGTACTGGCGCTGTTAAAGCCATTGCACCACGCAACCACCGCGCAATGCGTGTTAGCGGAGCGCGCTTTGTCGCGAGCGCTGGCCGGTAGTTGCAATGTGCCGCTAGGCGGCTTCGCCGAGGTGTTCAGTGATGGTATTGCCGCAGTCTCTGCGGGCCGCCTGCGGCTGCGCGGGTACGTGGGCGCACCGGATGGCACGTGCCACGTGAGCGCAGAAATCGAGGGTGCGGCGGCGGACGCCGAAACGCTGGGCCACGTGCTGGCGCAGCAGTTGAAGGACTTGGGCGCGCTGAAAATCCTCGCCGCGCTCGACGCCAATCCGCCGTGAGCGTGGATCGCATCGCGCGCGCGCGCCGTTGCGTGGTCATCACGCGTCCGGCTGGCGAAGCGCAACGCCTTGCCGCGCTGATCCGCGAGGCGGGCGGCGAGCCGCTGCTGTTTCCGGTGATCGAGATTCTTGACCCGGCCGACGCTGTGCCGCTGGAAGAAACCATTGCGCGGCTGGATACATTCGATCTGGCGATTTTCATCAGTCCCAGCGCCGTCGAGAAAGCGATGACGCGCATCAGCACGCGGCGTGCCTTGCCAACCGGCTTGCGCTGCGCCGCCATCGGCCCTGGCGGCGCGCGAGCGCTGGCACACTTTGGCGTCGCGAAGGTGATCGTTCCGGACGAACACGCCCCAAGTCATGACAGTGAATCGCTGCTTGCCACCGGTTACTTGCAGAACGTGCACGGCAAGCGCATCGTGATTTTTCGCGGCGACGGCGGGCGTGAACTGCTGCGCGATACGCTCGCCGCGCGCGGCGCATACGTGCAGACCGTGGCGTGTTACCGGCGTGCCTTGCCTGCGCTTGACCCCGCACCCCTATTGCAGGCGTGGGGACACGGCGCAGTAGCGGCGGTGATCATCACCAGCAGCGAGGGGCTGCGCAACTTATGCACGATAGTCGGCGAAGCGGGCAAATCACATCTGCGAGAAACAACTCTTGTGGCGCCGCATCCGCGCATCGCGGAAAGTGCGCATGCCCTGGGCCTGCAACGGGTGCTGGTGTCGGGCGCGGGTGACGAGGCGCTGGCACAAACCGTGGCGCGGCAGGTTTTTGCTGCGTCCGGTTGAATGTCGCACACACGCCGTAGCATACTGCCGCCATGAGTGAACCCGCCGCCAATGACGTTTCCGCCACGCCCGCCGCGACAGTGGCGGCTGCGCCGCGTGCACCGCTGCTGTGGATGGCGCTGGTGGCGGTTGTCGCGCTGGTGGCACTGGCGCTTGCGGGCTGGAACGCCTACAGCAACCAGCAGGATATCGACGGCCTGCGGCTGGAACTGGCCAAACGTCTTGCCGAAGTGGACGCGCAAAGCAAGGCCAGCCGTGCGGCAGGCGATCAGTTACGCGAGGCCACGCGCGAAGCGCAGGTAAAAATCGGCGTGCTGGAGGGCAAACTTGCCGAATCGCAAAGCCAGCAGATCGCGCTGGAGGCGCTGTATCAGGATTTGTCGCGCAACCGCGACGACTGGGCTTTCGCGGAAATTGAACAGACGCTGCTGGTGGCGAGTCAGCAATTGCAACTGGCCGGCAATGTACGCGCCGCGTTGATAGCACTGCAGGCGGCCGATACGCGTTTGCAGCACATGAACCGGCCGCAGTTGCTGCCGCTGCGCAAAGCGATCAGTGAAGATATCGCGCGCTTGAAGGCCGCGCCGTTTGTTGACACCGTGGGCTTGAGCGTGCGCATCGATACGCTGATCGCCGCCGTGGATAAACTGCCGCTGGCGGCGGAAACCCGTGCCGCGCCCACGGCGGCTGCAGGTGCACCTGCGCCCGCGCCGGCGCGCGAATCTTCTGCATGGTCGCGTTTTTCCAGCGAAGTGTGGAACGACTTAAAGCAACTGGTGCGCGTGCAACGTGTTGACGGCGCCGACGTGCCGCTGCTCGCGCCGACGCAGGCGTACTTTCTGCGCGAAAATCTTAAGCTGCGGCTGCTCACTGCGCGCATGGCGCTGCTTACGCGCGATCAAAGTGCGTTTCGCAATGACCTGAAAGCGGCGCGCGAGTGGCTCACGCGCTACTTTGACGCGCGAAACAACGTGGTCACAGCGGCTGCGGGCGCGCTGAGCGGCTTGCAAACCTCCGACGTCAGCATCGAACTGCCGGATTTGGGCGCCACGCTCACCGCGCTGCGCGCACTGTCGGCGGCCCGCGGAAAATCATGACTTCCGTAAGCAATTGTTTTAATTAACTTTTTTAATAAGCGAAACTTCTTTCTTGAAAACGCTGTTGTGGGTGATCGCCGCAATTGCCGTGGCTGTCGGCCTCGTGGCGACCGCGATACGTTCAAGCGCGGGTTATGTGCAGATCGTGCTGCCGCCGTATCGCGTGGAGCTGTCACTGGTGCTGGTGTTGGTGCTGCTGGTGGCGGTGTTTACGGCGGTGTATCTGGGCATGCGGCTGGTCAGCGCGATGGTGGCGATGCCGCGGCAGGTGCGCGAATATCGCGAGGCGCGTCGGCAGGGCAAGGCGCGCGACGCCCTGATCGAAGCGTTGCGCGCCTATTTTTCCGGCCGCTACGCGCGCGCGGAAAAGGCAGCCGCGACCGCCATCGAATTGGGCGAGCAGCCACAACTAGCCGCCGCGCTGGCTGCGCGTGCCGCGCACGAACTGCGCGCGGCGGAACGGCGCGACGCCCATCTGGCTAGTCTTGCAAATCCCGCACGGGACGAAGGCGACTCTGGTCCGGACAAATTGTTGCAGGCTATCACCGGGGCCGATCTGCTGCTCAGGCAACGCCGCGCCGCAGATGCGTTGAACGTGTTGCAGGCGCTGCCGGAAAAAAATACTGCCGCGCTGCGGCTCGAGCTGCGTGCATTGCAGCTCGAGAAATCGTGGGAAAAATCACTGGTGGTGATCGATCAGTTGGAGAAACGCAGGGTCTACGACGCCGCACAGGCAGGTGAACTACGCCGCGCCGCGCTGGCGGAACATTTGAAGCGCAGTGCCACCGATCTGTTGACACTGGACGATGCCTGGCGCAAGACGCCAGGCGCCTTGCAACGCGACGCGCGCCCGGCCGCCGCTGCGGCTGATGGCTATGTCACGTTGCATGTTGATGAACGTGCCGCTGAAATCATCGAGCGTGCGCTTGAAGCATCCTGGGACAGCGAACTCGCGGGACAATATGCTTCGTGCAACGCAGGCACGCAACAAATCGAACGTGCGGAGCGCTGGCTGGCCGCGCATCCCAACGACGCCGCGCTGCTGCTCACGTTGGGGCGGTTGTGCGCTCGCGAGAAACTGTGGGGCAAAGCGCGCAATTATCTGGACGCCAGTTTGTCGGTGGAAGCCACAGTCGATGTGCACCTCGCGTGCGCGCAATTGCACGAATATTTGGGCGACGAAGCCGCGGCGCAAAAGCACTATCGCGAGAGCCTTTCGTTGGCGCTGCTGGTGCTGAGGCGTGCCGGTAAATCATCGCTGCGCCAAAGCACGCCGTAATTCAGCCTTGGCGCATCAAAGTAGGGGAATCAACTGGCAAAGCTTTTCCATCGGCGCCGGTCAAGCCACGAACTTCATCCAGCAATCAGCCTCCAGTGCGGTGTTGAACCGCGTGGTGGGCCGCGATATTTCGTCCATCCAGGGCCAATTGTTGTCGAATGGCCGTGTGTTCCTGATTAACCCGGCGGGCATTGTCATCGGCCCCGGCGCGATGATCGATACGGCGGGCTTTGTCGGATCAACGCTGAACATGAAGGATGCGGATTTCCTCGCGGGTAAGCTGCGTTTCGTTGGCGAAGGCGGCGAAGGGTCGATTGTCAATCAGGGCTGGATACGCACATCCTACGGCGGCAACGTGCTGCTGGTGGCGCCGCGCATCGAGAACAGCGGCCTGATACAAACGCCGGGCGGCGAACTCATCCTCGCGGCGGGGCAAAAACTCACCGTCGCCAGTCTGGAACACGAAGGCGTGCAGTTTGAATTGCAGGCGCCCACAGATTCGGTCATCAACGTAGGGCACTTGCTGGCTTCCGGTGGCGCGGTAGGCGTGTTCGCGGGCAGCATCAAACACAGCGGCGACGTCCGCGCCAATGCGTTGATCCGCGACGAAGCGGGCAAAGTGGTGCTGAAAGCGTCGAACGATATCCAGATCGCCGCAGGCAGCAACGTCAGTGCCAGTGGCAGAACCGGCGGCACCGTCACCATTGAATCCGGCAGCGGCCACAGCCGTGTTGCGGGGCAAGTGCTCGCCACCGGCTCAACGGGCAAGGGCGGCGGCATCACCATCACGGGAGAACGCGTCACCGCCACCGACGGCGCGTTGATCGACGCCTCGGGCGCAACTGGCGGCGGGCAAATCCTGCTCGGCGGCGATTACCAGGGCGCGAACCCGTTGGTGCGAAACGCCACCACCACGTTCGTCGGCTCCAACGCCGCCCTGCGCGCGGATGCTACTGACAGCGGCGACGGTGGCCGCGTTATCGTGTGGGGCAACGAGAACACGCGCTTCTTCGGCACGTTAAGCGCACAAGGCGGGCCGCAAGGCGGCAACGGCGGCTTTGCCGAAATATCCGGCGCGCAGAATCTGATCGTTGGCGACACCGCCAGCATCAATCTCGGCGCATCCAAGGGCGCGCTGGGGAACCTGTTGCTCGACCCGCTGGACCTCTATGTCGTGAATAGCGGCGGCGTGAACAGCACCACCGGCGGTTTACTCACCACCAGCATTGTCGATGAGACCACCGATTTTCCTTCGAACGCGATTACCGTTTCGCCGACGGCGCTGGCGGGTTTCGCGGGCAACGTGACGCTGTACGCGTCGCGCTACATGCGCATCGGCAATGACATTAACCTGACGCGGGCCGGGCAGAGTTTGACAGCAAAGGTCGGCACCTACACGGCGCCCGCATCACCCGATCCGGTTGCGCAGGACACCGTTACGCCGAACCGGTTGGACATCGGCACTGACATCGCTACCGGCAAGGGCGCGAATATCACCACGGCAGGTGGGGCGGTTTCGATCGACGCGCCGTTGATTCAAGGGCTTACCGTATCGAAGATTGCTACCAGCGGCGGCGCAATCACACTGAATTCGACTGGCGCGATTCAGGCCTCGCAGTTGTCGCTTGATGCGGGATCCGGTGCGGTTAACGCAACCTCAACCGGCTTCCAGCAGTTAAGCGCGGTGACTGGCGGCAGCTTTACAGCGACCTCGGGAAATTCGATCAACATCGGCGGTTTGATTACCACCACCGGTGGGCCGGTGGCTTTGGCATCCACGGGCAGTTCGATCAGCATGTCGGGCGGCTCGACTGGCGGCGGCGCTTTCACCATGACCAGCACCGTGAATTCGGTGAGTAACTTCGGCACGCTCACCGCAGGCGGCGGCGCGGTGGCGATGACTGGCACCAATGTCAGCGGCGGCACCATCGATACCACCGGCACCGTGGCGCTGAACGCCACTGCTGGCAACATCAACGCGACGATCAACGATTCCAGCAGCGTTACCGCCAGCTCGGCACGATCCAACAACAGCACCAGCATCAACATTGGCTCCAGCACGGGGCTGAATGCCACATCGATTACCGCGACGGCGAGCAATTGTAATTCCATTTTTCTTGCCCTGGCGCCACCATCAACCTGAGCGCCACCGGCGACATCAGCGTTGGCGCCATTACCGCCAACGCACCCGCAACCACCAACAACGCGACGGTGTTTCAAAACTCGATTTCGCGCAGCGTCACGCTGACCTCCAGCGGCGGCAGCATCCGAGCGCAAAGCCCCGCATCGCTGATCACCGCCACCGATGTCACTTTGAACACGCAACAAGGCAACGGCAGCGGCATCGGCACGGCAGCCGCGCCGATTAACGTGAACACCGAACGCCTGCTGTCGCTCGCGCCCAATGGCGATTTCAACGTGGTGGCCACCGGCGCGGGGCCCACGCGGTTCAGCGCGCAAATGGGCGTGGCGGCCACGGGCAAAACCTACACCGGCACGGTCACCCGCAGCGGCGGCGGGCTGACCTTGAACGCGACGGCTACCGACACGACGGTTACCGTCGGCAACTTTACCGCCACCGGTTTCACGCAGCGGCTGTATGGGCAAAACCCTTCGATTTCACTCAGCACGCCCAACGGTGCGCTGACAGTGACAACCATGACCGTGCCGGAAGGCGATACGCGGCCCAACGATCCACCGTTAACCAATCCGTTTTACAACACGGCCAGTTTGCCGGTGAGCGTTAGCGCCAGTGGTGCGCTAACCATCAACGCGTATACGCGGCAAACCACGGCCGCCACTTTGCCCAACTCGACCAGCTTTTCATCAAGTTCCGGCGTGGTAACGCTGGGCACAATCGATGGGGGCAAGGACTCGGTGAGTGTCAGTTCGTCCGGCGCCGCCGGAGCGATTGCGGTGAACACCATCAATACCGCAGGTTCGGTTTCCATCAACAACTCAGGTGGCGGTATCACGACCACCACGATTAATTCAACCGGCAGTTCAATATCGATTGGCACCTCGGGCGTGGGATCAAACGTGGTGGTCAATAATCTTACTGCGCCGGGAAGCGTATCGGTGAGCTCCTCCGGCGGTGATGTGACCGTGGGCCGTATTGACACCACCAGTGGAACGGGCAGTGTGTCGCTTTCCGCGTCGTCCAGCGCCGGCACCGTTAAAGCACAGACCGATTCTGCTGCGCTGGAAATAACCGCAGGCGGCAGCATAGCGGTTTCCGGCAAAACCATCGGTGATGGCGCCTTTGCCAATCCTCTTGACTTGGCTGGCTCGGCTGTCTCTCTCACCAGCGCCAGCGCTACGGGCGGGGCCATCGGGTTCGCCGGCAAGGCGATCATCGCAAATACACAGGATCTCACGATCAACGCCACGCAAAACACCTCGACGCCGACTACCGTGGGCGCAACATTCAATGTGAACACTGGTGCCACCGCGCTCAAATCCCTAGTGGTGAGCGCCAGCGCGCAAGCTGTGGGCGTGGCCGGCCCGGCGACAGTGACGACCGAAGGCGGAGTGGGCAATTACAACTTTACCAGCGACGGCACCAACTTTACCCTTAACGCAGGCACGGTGTCTGCCAACCAATTCGTGAATGGTGGACTGACCTTCAATGCGAATAGCGGCAACGTTACACTCGGTGCGGCCAACCTCGGCGCCACCGGGAGCTTGTCGGTGACCGCACGCAACGGCTCAATTCTCGGCGGTGCAGCACTAGATGGCGGCGGTGCCATCAGTCTGTCAGCGGGGCAATCCGTCGCGGGCGGGGCCGTGGCCGTTACGGTGGGCGACATTGGTTTGGTGAACCAGCCTTCCAGTTTGTCGATTGCTTCAGGCAACAATGGCTTCTCAACCAACCGCGTCGGAACGGTCACCACCGGCAACATTGAAGCCGGTGGTGTTTCAGTCACCAGCGCCAATGGCAGCATGACTTTGGGCTAAATCGGCGCGGTTGCCCGGGCAGGTGCTGTGGCGCTGGTTTCCAATCCGATAGGCGCCAATCATGGCGCGGTGCAAACGGGGAATGTCACCGCCGCCAGTTTGAATATCAGCAACTTTGGCAATAACGTTACCACCGGCAACATCGACACCACCGCCGGTGTCATCGTGACTTCGCAGAAGACCGTTACGCTGGGCGATGTGAACGCCACGTCGCTATCCATAGCCACGCAGTCCTGCGCCATCTGCGATCAACCACTGATCACCACCGGGGCGATTTCCGGCGTGCAGACTTTGGGCCTGTTTGGCGAAGCGGTCACCATCAACGGTTCGATTACCGGCGACCCTGCCGGTACGGGCACGCTGTCCATCCGCGCGGGCGATGCTTTCTTTGGCGGCACCGGCATACTGAACATCACCGGCGGCTCGGTCAAGGCGGGCGACGGCAGCACCATCGACTTGAGGGCATTTGCCGCCACGCCGTTCAAGTTCACAACGCTAAACGCGGGCGCCACTGGCGCGGTCGGCGTCAACGCCAGCGGCGGCATCCAGCAGATAGCACCGGGCGGCATCACGGCAAAAACCGTCAATCTGATAGCCGAAAACGCTGCTGCCCCCATCAATCAGGTGGGCGGCGACGGCCTGTTGGATTTGGCCGGTACTCAGGCGCTGACGGTCAATGCCGGCGGACCCGTGGCACTGGACGCCAATGGCAGCACACTGAGCGCGCTATCCATTACCAAAACTGCCACGCCGGGTGCGGCCGCGTTTAACTTGTCCAACCTCGGTGGCGGACAAGCCATATCGTTGACTGGCGGCGCTGACTTGGCGCTAACCGTAAACAGCGCAGCAACGCCGCTCAACTTCACGCTGAACTATACCGCCGGCAAGGCCGCACTGGCTGGCGCTGGCATCACCACCGGCGGTGGCAATGTCAACCTCTCGGTAAGCGGCTTGCTGGACGCGACGGTTGGCGGCATTAACACCAGCGGCGGCAATGTCATTGTGAATTCTGCGGGATTCAATGCCACCGGCGGCGGCATAACCACCGGCGGCGCCACCGGCGGCGGCTCCGTCCAGGTATCGTCCAATGGCCTGTTGACCACGGGCGCGATCAACACCACACCCACCGGCACCGGCGTGGGCGGCCCGATAACGCTTACGACAAACAACGGCGGAATACTGGTCAATGGCAACCTGACCACCGGCACGGGCGGTGGCGCAATCGCTTTAAGCTCCTCTGGTGCCGGAGCCGCGATAACCACCAGCGGCGGTGCAACTATTACGTCGGATACATCAGTCTCGGTCTCGGCTACCAATGCGGACATCGGCACTGGCGTCGCGCCCTTGTTGATTACCTCGCCGCAATCCACGCTCACCGCAACCGGCATTGCAGGTGGCGGCAATGTTTTTGCCACGCTGACCAACACCAAATCGTTGACGTTGTCTGGTGATACTGGCTTTAACGTGGCTTCGAATACGGCATTTGATTCTGTCAATGTCGCCACGCGCGGCAAGGGTGCTGGCACGATGACGTTGACCGCTCCAGGTCAAACCTACACCTTTGCGCGCCCCGCCACTGATGCTTTCGGTGGCGCAGTGATCAATACGTTCCAGGTAGTCACGGCTGCCGCTCCGACGGCCAATGCGGCGTTTACGGCGCTCGACGGCGATCTGTTGGTCGGTGGTGCGGGCACCAATATCGCTGCAACAACGCTGACGTTGGGCGCCAACAGCACGGGCGACGTTAAACTTCAGGGGACAGCGGCGAATCCCTTGACCTTGAACAACACCACGCAGAATCTCGGCAGTACCACCACACGCGATGTGCTGATACGCGGTAACGTCGCGCTGACCGGAACCACGCAAAACATCACCGCAAACCGCAATATTACTGCGCAAGCGGAACAAGGATCCATCGCCATCACGGGCACGGATCAGAGCATTCTGACCAACGGTTTCACCAGCGGCACCTTACTGTTCAAGGGCGGCGCTGCTGCAAATGAGACAGTCACGGTATCAGCGTCCAACACACAGTTGATACAGTCGCCAGACAACACGGCGGGATCAGGTGTGCGCATCGAAGGCGGCGACGGCGCGGGATCATCCGCCATCGTGCTGTATACCGGCACGGGGCAGCAAACTGTTCAGGCGGGCGGCAACGTTTCAGTTCGCGGCGGCTTGGGCGCCAATTCGCTAGGCGAAATCAGAACCGCCACCGGCAGCCAGTTCATTGTGTCAACGACCAACATGGATGTGACTGCAGGTAGCGGCTCCGGTGCGGCGGCACGTATTATAAATACTGGCACCGCCAATCAGCAGGTGGGCGAGGCGCGCCGTTCGTTCTCGTTTTTCTTTCCCTATCAAACCGACAACATCACTGTTGCGGCTGGGCCGGATGCCGTTGCGGAGATTATCGCCGGGGGGGCGCAGCAAATCTTTGTGTCTGGCGGTAAGCTGGAGGTGCTCGGCGGCACTGGTGCCAACACGTTTGCGCGCATCGAGAACGGCGCGGCCACGCAACAAATCGGTTGCGTTGCCTCATCTGGCAGCTGTCTTTCAGCCATCGGCATCCTCAATCTGCTCGCGGGCACGGGCGCGGGGGCGACTTCGCGCATCGTCAGTGCAGGACAGCAAAACGTATCCGTGAACTCTGCAATCAATCTAACTGGCAGTGCCGCTGCGAGTGCGTCAGCGTCACTGACTGGCGCTGGGCAAACCATCAGCAGCTTCGCAAATCTGACGCTGACCGCAGGCGCGGGCAACGGCGCTGATGTGCTGGTGCAATCCAGCGCCGGGCAAAGCGGGCAGTTCAGCAGTATTACGTTGACGGGCGGGGGCGGCGCGGGCGCAACAGCTATCGCGCAGATGAATGCTGCCGGCCCGCAATCGATCAGCGGCAGCACGACCAAACTGACAGGCGGTGCTGGCGCCAATTCCTACGCGCAATTGGCGTCGACAGGCGCAAACCAGTCGCTCAACTACAACACCTTGAGCATGGCCGGCGGGCTTGGCGCGGGATCATTTACGCAAATCGTAGCGGCCACCAACCAAAACGTCAGCGGCGGCAACATGACGCTCACAGGTGGTGGTACACCCTTGGCCCCGGTTGCGAATACGTCTGCACTGATACAAGGTAACTCGCAGGTAATTTCCGCCGGCAATCTCACATTGAATGGCGGCAACGGCGCGGCAAGCGGCGGATCGGATGCGGTGCTGCGCAATCTTTCTGGCAATCAATCGGTTAACGCGAGTAGCGTGACGCTGAATGGCGGTGCACAATTCTCCACCACCGGCATCCTGAACGTAAGCGGGGGTACGCAGTCGGTATCGGGCAGCAATGGCATTCTGCTGACCACGATAGCCGGAGCCAATAACAACACTTCAGTGCTTATACAAAACGCGGCCGCCTCCAAACAGACGCTGACAGCGACCAATGGTGGCATCGGCGTCATCAATCAGGGCGCCGGTGCGGTATCGGTGACCTCGGTAGGCACTCAGCAACTGACCTCGCGCTTTGTTGAAGTCAGCACCACGGCGGGTTCCACCGGCGATGCAATATTGTCCGCTACAGCCAATCAATGGATACGTACCACTGACGGTTCGGTGACTCGAGCAGCACCGTTTAACACCACCAAGCAAAGCATGCTGGTCTCGGCGCTCGGTACGGGCAAGGCCAACATTGAATCCGGCGCGTCGCAACTGATTCAGCTCGATTACCCGGATCAATTCCAGGCTGTGCGCGATGGCGCGTTGACCATCGGCGGCACGACTGCGGCGGGCACGTCTCGCATCGGCGCGGTTGACCAAACGCTGTTTGTTAAATCGATGACCGTGCAAACGGGTACCAGTGGCCGTTCGGAGCTTAAAGCCACGAATAAACAAGTAGTTAGCGTATTAAACGGCAATCTGAATGTGCTGGGCGGCAGTGGCGCTAACACCCTCGCGCAAATTGATCCCGTGGATCAAACCCTGCTCGTTAATGGCAGCGTCAATGTGCAAGGTGGTTCGGGCGCCAATGCCTTGGCACAAATCGTCTCGACCGGCTTGCAAACGATCAGAACTACCAATGGCGGTATAGCTGCCATTGGTGGCGGCGGCAATGCGTTAATCAGCGCAACGGGCAATCAATCCTTGGATGCTACAGGCGCCTCCAGTGTGATAGGTGGCGCGGCTGCGGCACGAATTGCGACGGCAGCCAACCAGGTCTTCAGTTTCGGTAGCCTGAATATGATGGGCGGCACGGGCGCGGGTTCGGTAGCCGAAATCACTGCTGGCGGCACCCAAACTTTGACTGGCGGGAATCTGGTGATGATAGGTGGCGGATCGGCAGCATCTCCTGTTACCAATGCCTCGGTGTTAATCGCAGGCAATTCGCAAACCATTTCGGCGACCAATCTGGTGCTTACCGGCGGCAATGGCACGGGGGCCGGCACTTCAGAAGTCCTGATCCGCAATTTGTCCGGCGATCAAAATATCGGCGCTAGCGGAATAACGCTGGACAGTGGGGCACAATTTTCCACCACGGACGTTTTCAACCAGGGCGCTGGAGCGCAAACCATAGTCGGCGCGGGTGGAATATTCCTGAATACCGTTTCAGGCGCCAACAACAACACCTCTGTTCAGATCCAAAACTCGGCGGCAAGCCTGCAAACATTGCAGACCAGTGGCGGCGGATTGGGTCTGGTCAATCGCGGTGCGGGGCTGGTGTCGATCAACTCGGGCGGGGAGCAATCGGTAACCACACCATTTGTGGATATCGTCACGCGCGCCGGCAGTACCGGTGACTCGATTCTGTCGGCCACGGGCAATCAGACCATACACACCACCAACGGCACAGGTTCTTCGTCCGGCAGTCTGCGTGTTACGGCGTTCGGCTCCGGCAAGGCCAATATCGAGTCGGGAGCGAACCAGATACTGAACATCGACGTCCCCGAGCAGACGGTTTCGCCGCTGCTTGTCGATGGCCGTCTGACCGTCGGTGATACAGCCGCCTCCGGCCTGTCGCGTATCGGCGCAGTTAACCAGACGATTGCTGCGAAATCCGTGTTGGTGCAAACCGGGAACAGCGGCTCGCGTTCGGAAATCAAGTCGTCGGGCGTGCAAGCCATCCGCGTGCTGAACGGCAATCTGGATGTTCGTGGCGGCGCGGGCAGCAACACGCTGGCGCAAATCGATCCTACCGATCAAAACATCGTAGTCAATGGAGATATCAACATTGTGGGCGGCAGCGGTAACAACGCGGTCGCACAGGTGGTATCGGCCGGCGTGCAAAACATCACCGCGAATACCATCAATGTCACTGGCGGCTCCGGGCCTGGGTCGCTGGCAGCGATTACTGCCTTGGGTCTGCAAACCCTGAATGGCAATCTGGTATTGACGCCTAATATCGGTGGCGCAATGGTAACCGGCGGATCCCTGGCGTCGCTGGGTCTGACGAGCAGTGCGGGCAGCCTGAACACCGGCTCCGTGCTGTCCGTTCAGGACAATCAACTCTACATCATCGGCGCCGCCGAACCCGACGAACAAAGCGAAGACAATCCCATCCGAAGAGCGCCGATATGTTTCTAGATTTCATGAGAGCCTGCCGTGCGGTGCTGGCGGTAACGCTGCTGTCGGCGTCTGCCACGCTGTTTGCCGCGCCGGCGGGTCAGGTCGAGTTTGCACAAGGTCTGGCGAGTGCGCAGCAAAAGGGGCAAACGCCGCGCTTCTTGAACAAAGGCGATGCCCTGCAGGAAGGCGATGTGCTGAACACCGGTGCCAAGGGGTTTGCGATCATCGCGTTTCCCGACGGCACCAAAATGACATTGCGTCCCAACACCACTTTTGCGATTGAGCAGTACAATGCTGCGGCAGGGCAGGAAGCGATGGCAGTACGGCTGATCAAAGGCGGTCTGCGCGCGATTACGGGCGCCATCGGCCGTGCCAAGCCTGAGGCCGTGCGCATCAACACCGCGACTTCAACGGTTGGCATACGCGGCACGTCGTTCGATGCGCGCATCTGCGATAGTGACTGCGCACGCGAGGAACGCAGCGGCGCGAAGCCCAAGCCACCTGCTGCCGCGGACACGGTGGTGGCCCGCGTGGCGGTGATCACGGGTTCGGTCAGCGCGGTTGCCGGCAAACAGTCGCGCGTGCTGGTCAAAGGGTCAGCGCTTTATTCGGGCGAATCCATCCGCACCGAACGCAGTTCACACGTGGTACTGGTGTTTCGCGATGAAACCCGCGTTACCATCGCCAGCGAATCCGAATTTCTGCTGGAAAACGTGCGTCTGACGGGTGAAAAGGCCGACAGCGGCAGTTTCGTTGTACGCCTAGTCAAGGGTACGGCGCGCACCTTCACCGGCTTGTTTGCCAAACGCGATCCGCGAGGCTTCCAGTTTACCGCCGCCAGCTCCACCATCGGTATACGCGGCACGGGCTTTGACGTGCGCGTAGTGCAGGAGTGCATTGCCAAAAAATGTGCGGATTTCGTATACGCGCAATTGTGGGATGGTTCCGTCGCGCTGGATGCGGCCAACCAGTCACTGCTGATACCGCTGAACCGCTCAGCGGTGTTCAATGCCCTGCAAAACACTGTAGCGCTGCTCGATCAAACGCCCGCATTCTTCACCAACGAAACCGCACCGCGTCCCGATCAAGTGAAACTTGACGAAGATTATTTCGCCGCGCGTGATTTGAGCGGCACGCCCGCCGGGCTTTACGTCAACGTGCGCGACGGCCACGTGGTGTTGATCGGGCGCAGCAGCCGTGCCGTCGATCTGGGGCGTGGCGAAGCGGGCTTCCTTGCCGATGGCAGTGAAACGCCGTCACGCCTGACGCGCGTACCGCTATTCCTGGCCAACGATCCGATACCCGCACCGGAGAACTTCGACGAACGCATGTTGCGCTTGCTGGAAATACTGGGAGACAGTTCCGGCGGCCCGATCTGTGAAATGTAGGCGGACCGGGACAGGTGAAAGCGGTGAAAAAAATGCATAAAAAACAAATACTTACCGGAACATTGCTGGCAGCCTTGGCCGGCGCTGGCTGGTGTCAGGCGCCCGCGGCAGCCACGGCTCACGCTGCGGCTGATGCCCCGCTGCTCGACATCAAACGCTTTGTGATCGAAGGCGACAATCCGCTTTCCGAAAACGAAACGCAGGCGCTGCTTGCAAAACA
>SXGR01212577.1_pt1 | contig 20025 bp, 19 predicted proteins | sample 3174711 | NCBI WGS metagenome assembly SXGR01 (sample SAMN11356860, study PRJNA531348) | freshwater metagenome | isolation source: freshwater sample F1-60 | place: China: Fuxian Lake, Yuxi | collected 2017-12-25
CAATCAGTTCGGCGCGCAGGAGCCGGGCAGCGAGGCCGAGATCCAGCGCTTCTGCGACAGCCGCTTTCAGGTGACCTTTCCCCTGTTCGCCAAGGTCCACGTCAACGGCGCCGGTGCGCATCCGCTGTTCCAGTGGCTGAAGTCACATAGCGGAGGCGCCGACATCGGTTGGAACTTTGCCAAGTTTCTGGTCGATCGCAACGGAGCCCTGGTCAGCCGTCACGCACCCACTGACACGCCCGAATCCATCGCACCCGCCATCGAACGGCTACTCGGCTGAGCGGAACAGCCGCCATGACGGCTACCGGTCATGCCACGGCAGTTCGCCCAACGCAGCACGGTGCAGCGCGACTGTCGATTGTCTCGGGCGCACTGCTCGGGGCGTTGGGCGTCGTGGCGGGGGCGTTCGCTGCGCACGCGCTACGCGGCCAGCTCCCGCCCGAGGCGCTTGCGCTGGTCGATACCGCGTCGCGCTATCAGCTGATCCATGCGCTTGCGCTCATTGCAGCCGGCGTCCTCCACCTGATTCGCCCCTCGTTGGCTGCCCGGCTATCGGCCGCCTGCTTCGCTGCGGGCGTGCTGTTTTTCTGCGGCAGCCTCTACTTGTTGGCGTTCGGCGCACCGCGAGCCTTGGGGATGATCGCGCCGATCGGCGGCGTGCTACTCATTGCCGGATGGCTCGCTCTGGCGATTTCGGTCTGGCGTGGCCCAGATGATGCATACTAAGGCGTCGTCCTTATGACTGCCCTCCTTAGCTCATCCCTCGTGAAATCCATCAACGGCGACGCCGGCAACAATGAGCTGTACGGAACCGACGACAGCGATTCCATCCTGGGCTTCGATGGTAACGACACTCTCGTCGCTGGCCCTGGGTTGGACACACTCGACGGTGGCGCAGGCGACGACCAGTTTTATTCGCGCACCACCAATATGGCCGCCACATTCGACGATGGTGCGAATCGGGTGATCGGCGGCGCTGGAGATGACCTGTTCTTCGGCGGTCTGGGCAACGACTCCGCCTCGGGCGACGACGGTCACGACACCCTGCAGGGCGAGGCCGGCGCGGATCAGCTTTCGGGCGGCAGCGGAAACGATCTCTTATTCGGCGCCGAGGGCCGTGACAGCCTTGACGGCGGTACCGGCAACGACACGATAGACGGTGGTGCAGATGACGACCGGATTGAGGGCGGCGCCGACCACGACAGCCTGATCGGTGGCGCCGGGAACGATCATCTTGACGGCCAGGACGGCAATGACACCCTGATCGCCGGTACTGGTCTGGATACCTTGATCGGTGGCGCTGGTAACGACCGCCTCTACTCCCGCACCCAGTCCGACACCGGCGACGACGGGGCCAACTCAGTCGACGGCGGCTCGGGCGATGATTTGTTCGTGGGCGGGCTGGGCGATGACACGGCCGTCGGCGGTACCGGCAACGACACCTTGCAGGGCGAGGCCGGCGCGGATCAGCTTTCGGGTGAGAGCGGAAACGACCTGTTATTCGGCGACGGGGGCCGTGACAGCCTTGACGGCGGGACCGGCGACGATACGGTAAACGGCGGTGAGGATGACGACCGGATTGAGGGCGGCGCGGGCCTTGATAGTTTGATCGGCGGTGCTGGAAACGATCATCTCTACGGCGGCGATGACAACGATGAACTCTACGGCGCCGAAGGCAACGACACGCTAGAGGGCGACAGCGGAAACGATCTCTTATTCGGCGCCGAGGGCCGTGACAGCCTTGACGGCGGGACCGGCGACGATACGGTAAACGGCGGTGAGGATGACGACCGGATTAAGGGCGGCGCGGGCCATGACAGTTTGATCGGCGGTGCGGGAAACGATCATCTCGATGGCCACGACGGCGATGACTCGCTGATCGCCAGCACTGGCTTGGACACCTTGATCGGCGGGGCCGGTAACGACCGCCTCTACTCCCGCACCCAGACCGATACCGGCAACGATGGCGCCAACTCAGTCGACGGCGGCTCAGGCGATGATTCATTCGCAGGCGGCCTGGGCGATGACACGGCCGTCGGCGGTACCGGCAACGACACCTTGCAGGGCGCCGAAGGCAACGATCATCTCTACGGCGGCGATGACAACGATGAACTCTACGGCGCCGAAGGCAACGACACGCTGGAGGGCGGCGCCGGCGGCAATCTGCTGGCGGGCGGCGAGGGCAACGACCACTATCTGATCGGTAGCGCTATTACCCGCGTCGTCGAGCAGGCGGGCACGGCGGACAGCGCGCTTTCTCTGGTTGACTTCTTCAAGCGTCCCGCGGGCATCGAATCCTATTCGCTAGGCACGGGGGTCGCACGCCTGCCTTACTGGATCGACGGCCTGATACCGGTTGATGCGTCGGGCGGGTATTTCGCTACACTGCTTGGCCCGGTAAAGCAGATGGGTTACACCTTTCCCAGAGAGCTTCCCACCTACATCTCAGAGTCCCGGCCCACCGACGACCAGGGCTTTGAGGCCTTTTCGCCCACACAGCAAAGCGCCGCCGCACAGGTGCTCACGTACCTGCAAAGCGTCGTCGATCTCCAGTTCGCGCTGGTCGCAAGCGCTGACGCACCCAACGTGATCGCGCTCGCAAACAATCAGCAAACGGGCAGCGCGGGCTACGCGCGCTACCCCTCGAGCTCGCAGGCCGGCAGCGACATCTTCCTCAACACCGACCGTAGCCAGCAAAACGCCGATCCGGTAGCAGGCAGCTACGGCGCGCTCACCCTCATTCACGAGATCGCTCACTCGCTAGGCCTCAAGCATCCGTTTGCCGACGAGGACGACCCGGATGACAACTTCGCCGTGCTGCCCAAGCCCGACGAAACGCTTCGCTGGACCGTCATGTCCTATGACAACCAGGGGGACACGAATAAGGCGTTCTGGGTCTCCAGTCTGCGGCCGCTCGATATCGCTGCGCTTCAGTATCTTTACGGGCCCAGCGCATCAACCCGAGCAGGCGATGATGTCTACCGGGTCGGCGCGCATGACCCGGCGCGCGCCGACGACATCACCCTCATCAGCCCCGCTCAACCCAGCTTTATCTGGGACGGGGGCGGTAACGACCGTATCGACGCTTCACAGGCGCAGGCTGCCGTCGTCATCGCGCTCGAACCCGGTTACCGGGGCTGGATCGGAGCCTGGGATCAATCCATCACCGCAGCAGGGCAGATCACCGTTAATTTCGGTACCCGGATCGAGTCGCTCACCGGCTCGTCTTTCGGGGACAGGCTCTTTGGCAATACGCTGGATAACCTGATCGAAGGCGGCCCGGGTCACGACCAGATCGCCGCAGGCGCTGGCCACGACCAACTGCTGGGCGGGACTGGCCTGGACTCACTGGCTGGAGGTGATGGCAATGACACGCTGACGGGCGGCAGCGGCGCGGATCGGTTATCGGGTGGTGCCGGTGAGGACCGTTTCGCGCAGATCGACTCGGGCGATCACGCCTGGGGCGGTGCTGGACTCGACCGCGCGGTGTTCAACGCGCCGTCCTCGCTCTTTCGCGCCCGTGCCCTCGGGCCGGGCGACAGCACTCAATGGCTGCTCGATAAAGCCGAGACTGGCTGGGCGAGCGTCATGCTGTCAAGCGTTGAAGAGCTGATCTTTTCAGATCGTACCGTCACGTTAGCGAGCCTGGCCACCGACACCTTGTCCGCGGCTGGGAGCGGCTGGGTCTGGCATTGGAAGAGTCATGCAGTGCTCTCAGCAGCCAACGTGACCGGTGGCGTGAATCCGGGCACGTCGGTCTCAAGCGGGAGCGACGCAGTGGGCGCCGCCGATGTGCTGGCCGCGCTCAAGCTCTCGACCGGGCGCGCGGTCTCCTACTCATCGAACAACGCGCAGCCCTCGCCCGAAATGAGCCTGTTTCAGCGACTGGCAGCCGATATCAACGGCGACCTCTCGGTGACCTTACCCGATGCCAAGGCACTGCTCGAGATGGCGCTGGGAACCCGGGCGCCTCCAGAGGAACCATGGCTGTTCATTCCGGAAGGCACTGATCTCGCGCTCGCAACGTCGTCTTCAGGCCAACGCTCATCGATCCCAGGTTCAGTCACCGGCAACACGCTTCCAGATACCACGACGCACAACTGGATCGCTTTGCTGCTTGGCGACATCGACGGTAGCTGGCGCCCGGCTGCGTCGAACGCAGCCGTCACGCTCCCTGATGACTATCTCCGGTCACTCGCCAAACCGTTGTCCATCGCACCTTCGCAATGGGGCCTGGCCGACAATCCGGTCGAGCCGGCAGTCGAGTGGGTCGTGCAACTCGACCCCCTGATGCTGGGCTAGCGCGCGCGCGCTGCGCTTCTCAGAATGAAAAGCGCGGTGACCAGCGGGATGACAGCCACCACCGCGAAGCCAGACGAATACGAACCGGTGAGGCTCAGCAGCCCCACAAAGCCCGCCCCACCCGTGACGCCACCCATGAAAGTGAGGAACTGCGTTGCACCGGTGGCCCGCGTGACCTCAGCGGGCGCCACGTGTCGTACCAGGTCGGCATAGAAGACCCCGTTCCATGACACGGCGGTGGCGGCACACACGACGGTCACGCCCAGCATAAGCGCAGGCGAAGCACCAACCGGAACGAACGCGAGCATCATCAGACTTGCCGACATGCCGAGCCCGAGCAGGCCCAGTAATCGCCCCGGATCCACCCAGCGGTCGGATACATAGCCCCAACCCACCCTGCCGACCACGCTCACGACCTGTGAGGCCGACAGCAGCGCAGCCGCCGCGGTGAGCGACATCTGATGCTCGATCTTCAGCGCCGACACCAGAAAGCTGAGGTACACCACCTGCGTGAAGGCATAGACGAGCGATACCAGACCCAGCCTGCGCAGCGAAGGGTTTTCAGAGACGATTCGCAGCGGCTGCCAGACCGAACCCGCGAGCGTCCGGAAAACTCCAGAACCAGGCTCGCGCGACGCGGCCGGCGCGGCCGGCGCCCCCCCCAGTGGATCAAGACTCCGTCGCGCCCTGCCGATCAGAATGGCCACGACCAGCAGCCCGCACGCCATGACCAACAGTGCGGAACGCCAGTCGATAAGCGCCACCAGGAACGGAATCAATATTCCCGTGATGGCCACGCCAGCTGGCGTCCCGGTCTGCTTGATCGAAAAAAAAAGGCCACGTCGTTCCCGGGGGGAGTGGCGGCTCAAAATATCGGCCGCGGTGGGATTGGGAATGCCGTAACCGACCCCGATCAGAACGCCAGCCAGCAGCAGCAGCCATGCCTGCGTGAAAACGCAGCACACCAGCGCTACCGCCATCGAGAGCAACGCGAACTGACTCATACGAACCGAACCGTGACGACGCGACAGCGCTCCGCAAAAAAGCCCTGCCAGCATGGCGGTCAGGTAGGCGACGCTCACGAGCCAGCCGACATGCTGGGCCTGCATGCCGAACTCACTCGCCACCGCCGGTGCCAGCACAGACGGCACAGCCAGCGAAAACGACGCGATCGCCTGCACAGCCAGCGTAACCGCGAGCGCGATCATCGGAGCAGGGGCAGGCGCAGAGGAAGGGGAAGAAGCGTTCATGACACAGAAGTCCGGGTGGCCCGCAGGAGCGAGCGGCAAAATACCGGCCCGCCGACTGAGAACGGCTCACGATTGGCGTACAGTTGTGGCAGAGTTTAGCGGGTTGCCCTGACCGTCGCTTCAATCCCGGTTTCATGAATCCCATCGAGCGCATCTATCGGATTGATCAGCTGATTCATCAGCGCGGCTGCGTGCGCTTTGACGATCTGCTTACCGACCTGGAAATTTCGCGCGCAACGCTCAAGCGTGATCTGCAACTGTTGCGCGACCGGCTGAACGCTCCGATCGTATTTGACCGCGAACGGGGTGGCTATCGCTTCGGGCACGCAAACGCCGGGCCACAATATGAGTTGCCCGGCCTGTGGTTCAATGACCGCGAGGCGCTGGCGCTCCTCACCATGCACCGAATGCTTCAGGATCTGGACGGCGGCGGCCTGCTGGGGCTCCATGTTCAGCCGTTGATCGAGCGACTGGATTCGCTGCTGGGCTCGGCCACCGGCAGCAGCACCGAGCTTCGCCGGCGGGTTCGCATCATGGGCGCCCTCAAGCGTCCGGTAACGCCCGAAAATTTCGAACTCATTGGTCATGCGCTGGTTGAGCGAAAACGTCTTGACCTCACCTACTACACACGCTCCCGCGGCGAATCCTCGCAGCGACAGTTATCGCCTCAAAGGCTGGTGCATTACCGGAACACCTGGTATCTCGATGCCTGGTGTCACCGTAGCCACTCGCTGCGCGTCTTTTCGCTTGACGCCATGGAACGGGTGCGAATGCTGGACCGTCCGGCGCATGAAATCGCGCTGGCAGATGTGGAAAGCTTTCTCGGCGAGGGCTACGGCATTTACAGGGGGCGCGGGCTGCACTGGGCGATCCTGCGTTTTTCCGAAAACGCAGCGCGCTGGGTTCATGCCGAGGTGTGGCATCCACGGCAGCGCTCGCGTGTGCTCGACGACGGACGTTATGAGTTGCGTGTCCCTTACGCCAACTCGGCTGATCTCGAGATGGACATCCTGAGACATGGAGAACAGGTAGAGGTGGTGGGCCCACAGGCGCTTCGAGCCGCTGTGGCTGAGCGGCTGATGAAGGCGGCCCGTCACTATTGTGTCACTGCCCAAACGCCGAACAGCGGGCCCGGTAACTGAAAGCGGTGCCGCCTGGTGCGGTGACCTGTAATGACCCGAATACGGACGCGCAGCGCGGCGCCCAGCGCTGGTGACCCCAAAGCGTCAAACACCACCACGCCTTCATCGGTCACAAATAAATCCGCATTCGCATTGAAGCCATGACTGGCGGCAGAGACCTGACCGACATTGCCCTGCACCATCCAGACCCGAGAACTCACCCGAGCAAATTGACCGGAACCGTGACAGGCCCGAATTCAAGACCGGCAGCCTTGAGCGGCAAGGCGCCGAACGCGCACACCCAAACCAGCCAGCGGATCACCGCGCCCATGGTGTCGTCACAGCTCGATATCCATCTGGATCGCGTCGATACCCGCCTTGGCACACGCATCGTCGGCCTCACCGCCGGGTGCACCGGAGACTCCGATAGCCGCAATCACCGCCCCCGCTGCCTCGATAGGAAGTCCCCCGCCGATGGCGAGAATACCGGGCGACTGCCGGAGGCCGCTCATCGGCCGACCAGCCTGGGTTTCGACACCCAGCGCGGTGGTGGTGATTCGAAACGACGCAGCAGTCCAGGCCTTTCGAGCGGCAACTTCAACCGTGTGCGCGCCTGCGAACCGGTCGCGCAGATAGACCTGCAGGACGCCGCTTCGATCTGTCACGGCCACGCCGACCTGATAGCCCGCCTTGCGGCATGAGGCCAGCGCGGCCTGCGCGGCACGCAGCGCGGTTTCCACGGTGAGACTACGGGTGGTGAACGTGGCCTCCTGAGCCTGCGCAGGAGATAGCGGCCCCAGACAGGCCAGCGTCGCGAGCGATACGGTCAGCACTGCCCGAACGCCCCTGCGGCGCGCGCTCGCGGGGCCCGCTTTTGCGTTCGATCGATTCGCTTTACTCATATCCAGCGCTCCAGAAATTCAATGTCCTCGGGGAACATTTCACCGATTTCGATCTGCTTCAGCCGCGACTCGCGGTCAATCACCCACAGGATGGGCAATCCCTTCGGCCGTCCGATGGCCGCCCACCAGGCAGCATCGAGTCGAGCCACTGGGAACCGGTAGCCGTGCTCGGCGACGTAGCGCTTAAGCACATCGGGCTTCTCGTCAATGGAGAGCCCGAGCAGCTCAACCCCATCACTGCGGCGCGACCGCCAGAGCTTGTCAAGGAGCGGGTTCTGCTTGCGACAGAACGGACACCAGGAGGCCCACAACTGAACCAGCAGCAGCTTGCCGCGAAAGGCGTTGGCCTCGATCACTGTACCGTCGATAAGCGTGGTGCGGGGTGTGTCGATCAGCGTCCCAATGGCCGGTGTGGGCCGCTCGGGCAGACGCGACGGGGAAGCGCCTGAAGGAATCTGTGATGCGGTCTGTGGTGGGCTCGACTGAGGACTCTGCGGAGGAATCTGGGTAGCGGTCTGTGGCGGACTCTGTGCGACGCCCTGCTCCCTCGCCTCAAGGGGTTTCAGCAGAGATACTGAGAGCGCGCCGACGGCAGCCGCGCCAGCCTGCAACAGCGTCCGGCGCGCTGGCATCACACCATCCCCGGATTGCCCTGCACCCCAATCAGCCGGGGCGTGTTGAGCGCGCGCGGGGAAATCATGCGCCTCGCCTTGAGCCAGCGCTCGACCACCTCCCAGATCGGCTCACCCTGCACCCCTTGCGCGACCGGCGCCCAGCCTGCGACACGATAGGTCCTGGCGGCATCGATCAGCTGCCCGCCCAGACGCATGTCGGAGATTCGAGACCCCGCACGCGCCCCAGGCTCGCAGGCGTAACTGAGACCTCCCACCCGCACCCTATCGCCGCCCTGCTGGTCGGAGGGGTCGGGGTTGAAGAGGTTGTCGGCTACATCTTCCAGAACGGTCTTGATGAACTCTCCGGTCATATCGGTAACGGTAACCTGCGGATAGGTGATCGCGGTCTGGTCCATGAGATGCTCGCGCGTGATGGTCTGCCCGGATAGAACAGACGTGCCCCAGCGAAAGCCTGGCGAAAACGCGATCTGAGCATTTTTTTCCTCGATCAGCGCATCGAGAATCAGCTGATCGAATGAGCCGTTGAAGTTGCCGCGGCGATAAAGAAGCCCTTCGGTGGTGGCAAGCGGCTCTTCAAGCCGTGCCCGATAGGGGGCACGTACCCTCTCGATCAGCGCGTTCATCTCGGGATCGGGTGGGAGCAACCTTGAAAACACTGGTAAAAGCCGATACCGGAAGTCGGCGAGCTTGCCGCCTTTCACGTCGAGGTCGAGCACCGCGAGAAATTTGCCGTTCGAGCCAGCGTTGGTCACCAGTGTGCGTCCCCGCGAATTGGGAACGGCAATGGGTTCTGGTACGCCATCGTGCGTATGCCCGCCTAGAATGATGTCGATGCCGCCCACCCGCGAAGCCATCTTGAGGTCGACGTCCATACCGTTGTGGGACAGCACCACCACCACCTGCGCCCCCTTGCCGCGCACCTCGTCGACCATCTCCTGCATGCGGTTGTCCTGAATACCAAAGCTCCACTCGGGCACGAAGTAGCGCGGATTGGCGATCGGGCTATAGGGAAAGGCCTGACCAATCACAGCCACCGCCACACCATTGATGGTGCGGATGGACCAAGGCTGGAAGACTGGATCTTCGAAGTCGGTGGTTTTGACGTTCTGCGCGAGAAATTCGATATGCCCCTTCAGGTGCATGTCGATGATTTCTCTCACACGGTCGGCGCCGTAGGTGAACTCCCAGTGCGCCGCCATCATGTTGACGCCCAGAAGCTTGGTGGCATCGACCATGTCCTGCGCGCGTGTCCAGAGCGATGTGGCCGACCCTTGCCAGGTATCGCCGCCGTCAAGCAGCAACACGCCCGGACGCGAGGCGCGCAGGCGCTTGACCAGCGTGGCGAGATGCGCGAAGCCCCCTACCTTGCCAAAGCTTTTCGCTGCCGCTTCGAAATCAAGGTAAGTGAACGCGTGGGCCTCGGCCGAGCCCTGCCGCACGCCAAAGGCCTTGAGCAGGCTCTCGCCCACCAGATGCGGCGGCTTGCCCGCCATCCCACCCAAACCGAGGTTGACACTCGGCTCGCGAAAATAAATAGGCAACAGTTGTGCGTGGCAATCGGTGAAGTGCAGCAGGCTGACATTACCGAAGCGAGGGATCTCATAAAGCGCATCGCCCGCTTCAGCGGGCCCGGCTGAAGCAGCGGTCTGCGCCGCCGCCTGCAGATTAAGGCCCGCTGCCGCGCCAGCGGCCAACACCTGGAGAAATTCGCGCCGGTCCACGACGTTCAGCGATTCACAGGCGAGGTGGGATCAAGCAGCAACGCCATGACGTGACGAATCTGATCCTCGCTCAGAATGCCTGCGGCACCAAAGCGCGGCATGATGTTGCAGGCGTTAAACGCATGCGCATTCCAGATTCGCGCCCAGGTATAGCGCTGAATCTCCACCGTGTTACCGCGGAGCTTGCCGTACTGATAAAGGGTGGGACCGATATTGCCGTAAGAGATTTCTTCTTTCGAAATCTGATGGCAGGCATAGCAGTTGCCACCGTTGACGGTTTTGTCGTTGTCGGAAAACTGTAACCCCACGCCGCTTTGTGCAATACGTTCACCTAGTTTCCAGTCACCCAGGAGGTTACCGTCGGCGGGATACTTCACCGCATCGAGGGCCGCCTTTTCAAGTGCAGCCTTCATCGGTGCAGGCATGGGCTTGGCGGCATATTCCGAACACTGTTTCTGAAGGTCGTTCTGGTCGAGCCGATCGAGCTTGGCAATGCCCCGCTCCTTGAACGATGACTTCATGATGCCCAGCACATCGGTATCCGACGCCGACTGGGCCTGCGCGGCCGGAATCAGGGCGACAACGAGGGCCGACCCCGCAAGGATGGTCTTGAATGTCATGACTGCGGCTCCTTAGCGCTTGATGGCCGGTGAATCCATCTTGCCCCCTTGAGCGCGTACGCCCAGGAAAGTGATCAGGTCGATCGACGCGGGCGAGATGTAGTCGATTTCGGGGAAACGCTGCTGACGGAAGCAGTCGTAGATGCGCCACTGCATGGTTCGCATCGCCCCCTGCGACACGCGGTAGGCGGGCCAGGTGGCAAACGCACGGCGCGCGGGCTCGTCCTTGATGAGGTTGGGGAGATCCTGCAGACGGATGCGTTTTTCGTCTTCACCGTGGCAGGAGGCGCAGGAAAAATCATACGGCCCGCCGCGGAAATAGAAGATCTTTTCGCCACGCTGAAAAGCTGCGATTTCCTTGGGGTGTTTTTGCGGCACGTTAATCGTGACGCCACGCGATTCCTCCACCACAAAGGCCACCAACGCCTCGAGATCGGTCTGGCGTTGCCCCGCACCGGAGTACGGGTTACGTGTTGCGTCGGCGCGTGCCATCCCCTGCAAGGTGACCATGCAGTGAACGATCCGGGCTTCGGCATCCATCACGCTATCGGTATCGGCGAAGTAGCGTGGCAACTCGGCATAGGTACCCGGCACCACACCAGGCCCTTTGCCCAGCTCGCAACTCTCCAGGCTCACCTGATTCGGGCCCCTCTTGGTTTTCCATAGGCCCTCGCCGCGCATCACCAGCAATTCTGCGGGGTTACCTTCACCCAGCATCTGACGATATTTCTCAAGCTCGGCCTGGGTATTGCTCTGCGCATTCGCGGTGACAGGTGCGGTCATGACCCCCATCAACAGCGCTGCATAGAGCGCAACCGAACCGAGTCGAATCATCGATGTCATGGTTTCCCCCTGATTTTTTAACGGCCCCCGGCACAGGTCATGCGCCGGGGCATGCCGATCAGCTTGCAGTCGCTTCGTCGGTGCGCTTCTCGCCTTTGTTGTCCACCCAGCTCACGGTGACTTTGTCGCCGGCCTTGGCTCCCTTCACCTTGAACTGCAGATAGGGGTTCTTGGAAATGGCTGGCCCCCAGTGGGCCTTCAGTACTTCCTTGCCATTTAAGGTCGCTCTCACCTCCCCGATATACCAGGCGGGTACCAGCTTGCCGGACGAGTCTTTGCGCTGACCGGTTTCCATCTCGTGAGCCATCAAAACGCGAACATCGGCCACGCCATTGCGCACGACTGCGCGAATTTTCATCGGATCTGCCATGTCTTTCTCCTTGGCTGTGTTTGGGACCGGGCGCTCAACCGCCGCAGCCGCCTAGCGTGACTTTAATTTCCTTCTTCGCGACATAGAACTTGTCGTCTGCCTTGACGACAGCGAACACGTCCGAGGTCTGTCCCATCTTGATACGCATATTTACGTCGGCTTCGGCACCTTCGAGGATATCGTAGGCCCCAGCCAGCGCGCTGGGATTTTTTTCAACCAGCAGCGCCATCATCTGGGTGTTGGCGAGTGAGCTTCTGATGCCTACCGGAACCACGGCGCCGTTCTCGGCGATGTCCGGTGCGTTGATGACAATGTCCTTCGACTCGGGAGCGCCGCTGGCGCCGAGCACCTTCAGCGTCTCGGCGATGCCGGTGGTTTTGAAAGCTTGCTCAAGCGACTGCGCGCTGGCCTGGCCGGGCCGTAGCAGCCCGATCGCGAGCAGCGCGCCATACAGGCCGGCCGAACCCGCGACCTGCAGCGAAGTGCGACGGTTGCGATTCATCGAGACTCTCCTGGTGAAAAGTAAACGGTAAGGATGTGAGGAACCCCTGGATTATGACGCGCCCGAGAGAATCCAGCGGACCAGCGAACGCGCATCCTCATCGGAAAGATTCGGATGGGGAGGCATGGGAATAGCGCCCCAGTTGCCCTGGACGCCCGCTCGTACCCGATCGCTCAGGATAGCTTCGGCCTTCGTATCGCCGCGATAGCGTTCCGCCACCTCGCGTAACGAGGGCCCCACCATGCGGGTGGCCGTTGCATGGCACGCGAAACAATTACTCTCGCGGGCAAGCGCCGCCGGACCACGGCTCGCGTTGGCGGCTTTCGGCGTTTCGCTCACCGCACGGGCTGCACTCGCTGCGGCCAGCGGCTCGCGCAGCGCCGGCTGCGTGGTGTCGGCGCCCCGGGTAGGGCCCACAAGACGGTTCTGCTCGGCGAGGTTACCGTGGGCATTGCGAGCAAAGTCGGGCAGCACCGACCTGACTTCGAACACCACCGGGCAGTTCGAGACGCAAGTGTCGCCCTGTACATCAGGCTTGCCTGCGGGCGACCACATGCCGGGATAGACAACCTTGCCGTTCCGGTTGGGCAGGCGCTCCTGCACCTGTGCAATGTTCTTGTCGCTCAGCACAAAGTCATTCGGTACCACCTCGGCCAGATTCAGGATGTAGGCAACCACCGCATACACCTCATCAGGCGTGAGCGTCTTGGGGGCATTCCAGGGCATGGCACGGTTGATGTAATCCCACAGCGTGGATACCTGAGAAAGCTTCATCATGGTGGTGCGCTGCGGATAATCTGGCCGCTTAAGATTGGCCACGCGTCCGGTTTGCATGTCTGATCGAGTGGTGCCCCCAACGATGGGCGCGAACACCTCGTTCGATTCGCCAAAGGTGCCGTGGCAGGACTCGCACTTCGCCTCCCAGATCTGAAGCCCCTCGTCGACCGACCCCTTTCCTGCGGGAAGACCTTTGAAGTCGGGCCGGACGTCAATATCCCAGGCCTGAATTTCAGTGCGTGTGGCGGATCGACCGATCCCCGACCAGGGCCGCGCCGAGCTCTCGGCGCTCGCCACGCGGGCGGGGGCCGCCTCCCCCGACCGTGCAGGCTGCGGCGCCTGCGCATGGGACATAGCCATCGTGGATAGCACGGCAGCGCCCAAACCCGCGGCGCGCCCGATCATCGACCCGATCGATTTCATCGTCGATCCCCTCAGAAGACCTGAACGTTGAACACTTCGCCGCTGTCGGCCAGGCGCCACGACTGGATCGCGTTGTTGTGATAGATGGAGCGGGTGCCGCGCACCTCGCGCAGCTGGTTGATGCGCGGCTGCACATGACCGGTTTCATCGGTTGCGCGGCTTTGCAGAATGGCAGGTGAGCCATCCCAGACCCAGTCGAAATTGAAGCGGGTCAGCGCCTTGGGCAGCACCAGGCTGTCGAGCCGCGCCTCGCGCCACTTGCGACCGCCGTCCACAGATATCTCGACCCGCCTTATGCGGCCACGACCAGACCAGGCGAGCCCCGTCACGTTGTAATAGCCCTTGTCGAGCAGCACCTGCCCACCCGAGGGCGTGGTGATGACCGACTTCACTTCCTGCATGGAAGTGAACTGGCGATGCGTGCCATCCGGCATCAGGTCGACGTAATGCAGGACCTCGTCCTTGGTGTGCCATGGTTTGTCACCCACTTCAATGCGACGCAGATACTTTACCCAGGACACGCCCTGTGCGCCCGGCACCACCAGACGCAGCGGATAGCCGTTTTCAGGCCGCAGCATTTCGCCGTTCATGGCCCAGGCTACCATCACATCGTCGAGCGCGCGCTCCATCGGAACAGTTCGGGTCATTGACGAGCCGTCGGCCCCTTCCGCGAGCACGTACTTACCGTGCTCCAGATCGGCCCCGCACATCTCCAGGAGCGTGGACAGCAACACACCGGTGTACTCACTGCAGGACAACATGCCGTGCGAATACTGCACGGTAGGAACCGCAACATTGGCCCATTCCATACCGGTGTTGGCGCCGCACTCGATGAAGTGGATGCGCGAGACGGCAGGTAGCCGCATCAGGTCATCCATGGTAAAAACCTTCGCTTCACTTACCAGTCCATTCACCATGAGGCGATGCTGGCTGGGGTCGATATCCCACCACCCCTGGTGGTGACGCTCGAAGTGCAGACCGTTGGGCGTGATGATCCCGAAGAGGCCCTGAAGCGGCGTGAAGCTCACCGACGCGGCCGACACCCTGGTAAGGCCTGGGCTTTCACGCCGTTGCAACCCCTTTTCCCATTTGGACGGCAGGCCATAGCCGCGCGCAGCAACCGGCTGACCCAACCCGCGAGTGTGCTCAGGCAACTTGACGATGGCTGACTCACCCGGGCCGTCGATGCCCAAGGCTTCAACCGGGCCGCGTTGCTGGGCGGCTGCGCGTCCGGCAGCCACGGTTCCTGCGCCAGCAGCGAGTGCACCGGCAATAAACCGCCGCCGCGAAGGGGGCTTCGGTGCTTCCGCGGCTGGCGTGATTCGACCGGCAATCCTGAGGTCGGAATTCATTGCGGAGTCCTTCTTGATGAACGAGTTCTCGCTGGCGCGACCGTACTGACAGCCACGAGGCGCTCAGCGTTCGACACAAACAATTCGCGCGCGGCAACATGAACGCAGACCGTCCGGCATAACTCGGTGAGCGTGGCGTCCGCCACGCCGTACCAGGTGAAATTTCGGTCTCGACGACGGCTGAGGGCACCCGCCCGATGCATGGCACCGAGATGGCGCGAGACGGTGGTTTGCGTAGCCCCGGTGACAGCGACGATATCGCCTACCGTGCGCTCGCGGTCGCAGATCGCATGAAGGATCTTCAGGCGCATGGGCGCGGCCAACAGCGCGAAATAGCCTGACGCCGACTCGAACACGCTGTCGAGATCGGACGCTATAGAAGCCACTGAAGTCTCCATTGATTACTTTTGATTATAACTTAATTTCCATGAAGTATATGCTATGAAGCAAATATTGTCAAAAGATCTCGCGCTATGCTCTGTTGGAAATCGAACCCAGCCTGGGGCGATATCAGCCGCTCTTCATATCCACACCCCCCGATGCCAGTGACCGCTCGCCCCCCTGTCACGACCCCCCTTGGCGGTGCCACCGTTCTGGTCATCGTCCTGCTTGGCCTGACAGTTATGACGGCCTCGGCAAAACTCGCGGCCGCCCCGGCACACACCCCAATCCCATCGCCATCCGGGTCGTCTGCGGACATGTCTCGCGAATCGAACCGCTTGAATCCCACCTCACCCCCCCCGACACAGGGTGTGACGCGCCTGCGCGAAGCTGCGGGCCCGGGTGGGCCCGATGCCGCCCATCGCTCACAGCCCGCATCGCCCGAGCGTGACGCCATGCCCGCGCTCGCGCAGGCATCGTTCGCCGCAGGTCGGCCGCTGGTGGTGATGTTCTCGCTACGGGGATGTCACTGGTGCGATGCACTCCGGCGCGAGCACTTTGCCGCTCTCGTTGCCACCCAGGAACGTCTGGGTGTGTTCGCCGTGGAAATCGACCTGACCGACTCGCGCCCGTTCAATCCTGCGCCCGCGCCGGCTACACGACTCGCCCAGTCTCTGAAAGCCGACAGCCCTCTTGAACTCGCCCGGCTTCATCGGGTGCGACTGGCGCCGACTGTGCTGTTTATGGGCCAGGACGGAGAAGTCGCCGAGCGCCTGGTCGGCTACGGTTCTCCCGATTTCTTTGGCGCTTACCTGGAGCAACGCATCGCGCAGGCGCGGACGGCGCTCAGGTCGCCTGACCGCTGAGCGGCGTGCACAGCTGATGGCTCAGTGAAACTGACTGACTTCAGGCTCGATATCGGCGGGCATTTCAGCGTGAACAGCCTCGCCCTTGCAGTTTGGATAAAGCGGAACGCCACAGTCTTCGCAGAAGTCAGGCTCCTGTAACTCTGGCCAGTTTCGGATGTCGCCAACCCCGAGGCTTCGCAGCAGTTCGCGAATGTGCTCGAGCGGCGAAGGCTCATCGGTTTCCGCCTCAGGACCGAGCAGTGGCCACACGATGCCGTAGGCAACCTCGTCATCGCTGCCGGTGGATAGACCGATCCGGTATTCGTCGATCCGGTCTTTTCCGTATGCAGCAATGGAGGCTTTCAGCGCTGCGGGCTCCAGATCGAGCGCGTGGGTGAGGTAATGCACTGCTGCCTGCACGGAATACGGCCTAACCCGACGATCGGATTCACGCATGTTGAGATGATAAGCATCAGGCAGCAGGCACTCGAATCCGCAGCCAGCAAGCATGGGCTCGAGGTTGGGGCGAGCCTGCGCCACCCATTGCTCAAGACACTGAACCCGGCTTGAATGATCGCCCGCATCGATTTCCTGCCAACGAAACAGCGGCTGCCCCGCAGGCGCGGCGACCACACCCAGAACAAATCGCGTGTCGGCGAGCATTTCAGCCGTCTCGGGTAACGACTTGAGATCAAGACGCGGCGTGGCTCCGCTGATCAGCGAGGCCGCCAGCCTGCGCGTAAACCTGCGCAGTTCGACATGCTCACGCGGCAGCTGATCGACGCTGTAGAGCATGGGCACCAACCGGAGCCGAGCGTCGCTGGCGAGCGTGTGGGCCTGCCAGTGAGAGGAAAGCGTCTGGACCAGCTCGGTGGAGATGGGCCCTGAGGGAATCCGGAAACGCGTCCAGGCGATCAGGGGCGCGGCAACCAGCAGCGCCTCCCAGCGTTGTCCCTGATGTTCGAACGACACCGACTCGGCGCATTCCTCGAGCGTTTCAATCAGTGCGCCATACGCCTCGCTATCGGCCTGATGCAGGCGATCGAGTGCCTCATGGAGCGGCTGGGAATGCCCGCCATCGAGCAGACGTTCTATTCGAACGGTCAGCTGGGCTTCCCAGAAACGGTCTTCAATCCGGCTGCCCGCGTTGGCAAGCCCCAGCGAGGCGGCAACCAATCGTTCGGCATCCGGCGACAGATGCGCCTTGCGGTCGCGACCACGCACGCTTCGGTGTTCTTTCATCGCTCGGATTCTAGTCGATTCAGGCTACCTGCGTGCTGGGATCACCTTGCGCCAACCCGGTCCATAGTGCAGGTTTTTTTGACTCCCGAGCAATAGCGGCAAGCGTTTCGTTGTGCTCGGCGAGTTCCTCGCCGGTAGCCACGAGCACCCGTAGCGATCGAGGAGGCCAATCGTCGGCGGCAGACTCCTGAATCCCACGCTCCACCGATGGCGAAACCGGTACGATTTCCAGGCTGTCCTGCCCACGTGTCATTGCGAGATAAACATCGGCCAGCAACTGAGCATCGAGCAGTGCCCCGTGCAGTGTCCGATGCGAATTCGCAATGCCGTAACGCTCGCACAGTGCATCAAGCGAATTGCGCCGCCCCGGATGCGTCTGCCTGGCCAGCGCCAGCGTGTCAACCACCGAGGCGGTCCATTCCCTCAACGCACGCATGCCCAGACGACTCAGTTCGGCGTCCAGGAAACCGATGTCAAAGGGTGCGTTGTGGATCAGCACTTCGGCACCCGCCACAAAGTCGACCAGGCGCTCTGCGATCTGAGCAAACACCGGTTCGTCGCGCAGCCGCTCCCGGCTCAGGCCGTGGACCGCCAGCGCACCCGCATCAATATCGCGCTCAGGGTTGAGATAAAGGTGCAGCGTGCGCCCGCTAGGGCGACGATCGATGAGTTCGACACAACCGATTTCGATGACACGATGACCATCTTCGGCGCTGAGGCCGGTGGTCTCGGTATCGAGGACGACCCGACGGACAGTCATGATCCGCGCCTGCCGCGCACTCAGTGGGCCGAGGCAGGGCCGCGACTGGGCGCGACCACCGTCGCGGTCACCGCTGGTGCGCCACCCGCAGGCGCCGCGTCCTCGCGTTCGACCGGATTTGGCGCAGCGATTGCGGTGCGGCGACGCGCAAGAAGCGAATAGACGACCGGCACCACAAACAGCGTCAGGACCGTTCCGAATGTCATGCCGCCCACGATCACCAGACCAATCTGCATGCGGCTCTCGGAGCCTGCGCCCGAGGCATAGGCGAGGGGCACTGCGCCCAGCACCATGGCGCCGGTCGTCATGAGGATAGGGCGCAGCCGGCGCGCGGCGGCCTCAATCGTGGATTCGATGAGTTCGCCCCCCGCGTCCCGCAGCTGGTTGGCAAACTCAACGATCAGGATGCCGTGCTTGGTAATGAGCCCCACCAGCGTGATCAGGCCAATCTGGCTGTAAACATTGATGGTGCCCCCGCCTTCCTTCAAAAGCCACAGCGCACCAGCCATGGAAAGCGGAACGGTGAGAATGATGATGAGCGGATCGACGAAGCTCTCGAACTGCGCGGCCAGCACGAGAAAGATGAAAGCGAGCGCCAGCAGGAAGGTGACAAACAGGGTGGACGAAGATTGCTTGAATTCCCGGGTCTGACCGTTGTAATCAACCGCATAGCCGGGCTTCAAATGCCGACGTGCTGCCTGCTCGAAGACTTCGAGCGCTTCGCCCAGCGACGTGCCAGGCGTCAGGCTCGCCGTGATGGTGACCGCGCGCCGCTGCCCGAAATGGTTGAGTTCGCGCGCCGTCACGGTTTCGGTAATGGTGACGAGGCTGGAGAGCGGCACCATTGCATCGTTGCGACCGCGCATGAACATATTCGAAATATCCTGGGGATTGTTTCGTTTGCCTGCCTCGAGTTGCACGATGACGTCGTACTGATCGCCGCCGCGTTTGAAACGTGTGACCTGGCGGCCGCCCAGAAAGGTTTCCAAGGTGCGGCCGATGGCCTCGACCTGAACGCCGACATCGGCCGCCCGGTCACGGTCGATCGTGACCTTGATCTCTGGCTTGTTCAGCCGCAGATCGGAATCGACGCCGGTGACACCCGGGTAGCGCTGAAGCTCGGCCATGAGCGGTTGCAGCGTCGCCTGAATATTCTGGTAGGTGTCAGAGCTGAGAATAACGAAATTGATCGGACGCTCGCGCGGGCTCTGACCCAGCGACGCCGGCGCCACCGCAAACGCCTGCACGCCCGGAACGGATTGCAGCCGCGGTTGCAGCACGCGGATCATATCCTGCACCTTGCGATCGCGCTCGGCCCAGTCAACCATCCGGAATACCACTGAACCCTGGGTGGAAGTGGGAGTTCCGGCCACGACAAATATTCGATCCGCCTCAGGCAAAAGCGGGCGGCCCAGCGCTTCGATCGCCTCACCGTAGCGTTGCGTGTAGGGAATCGACGCACCTTCCGGCCCGGTGTAAATGGTGAAGATCATGCCGCGGTCTTCGATCGGTGAGAGTTCCTTCTTGCCGGTCCGCCACAGTTCCTCGACCGCCACACCCACTGCTGCAAAAAGCGTAATGGCAAGCACCCAGCGCCAGAGCACGCCCAGTCCGAGAAGGCGTGTCAGCAGCCAGCCGTAGCCTGCGGTCATCGTGTTCAGGCCCCGCTCGATCACACGGCTGAACCATCCAGGATTGGGTTCACGACGGAGCAGCTTTGCGCACATCATGGGCGAGAGCGTGAGTGCAACAAACCCCGACACCAGTACCGTGCCTGCCAGTGTGAGCGCGAACTCGATGAACAGACGGCCCGTACGACCGGTAACGAATGCCATCGGCGCATAGACCGCGGCAAGCGTCAGCGTCATGGCCACCACAGCAAAACCCACTTCACGAATGCCTTGGAAGGCAGCTGCAAGCGGCGCCATGCCTTCCTCAATATGGCGATAAATATTTTCCAGCACCACAATCGCATC
>SXGR01291666.1_pt1 | contig 20005 bp, 15 predicted proteins | sample 3174711 | NCBI WGS metagenome assembly SXGR01 (sample SAMN11356860, study PRJNA531348) | freshwater metagenome | isolation source: freshwater sample F1-60 | place: China: Fuxian Lake, Yuxi | collected 2017-12-25
GGCACGCCGGCCAGGCGAAACGTGCCACTCTCATCGGTGAGGGCGACGAACTCGGTGCCTTTCAGGGAGACGCGGGCGTTGTTGAGGTAGTCGCCGGAGACGGCGTTTTTCACGCGGCCCTCGATGGTGCCGGTCGTGGCCATGGGAGTTTGTGCGCGGGTGCCGAGCGTGAGGGCGAGCGAGAGGCACGCGGCGAAGGCAAGGCGGAGGAGGGGGCGGAGGGTAGGCATGCGGAGGATAAGCGGACACGAAATTTCAGCCGCGCGTAACGGGTGCGACGATGAAAATCGCCGCGTTTGCCAAGCGGGCGAACACTCGGCCACGTTACTCCCCGCCGACGTAGGCGAAACGCGGCACGCGCCGGCCGTCGTCGAGGGTGACGCTTTCGATGAACATCGCTTGCGGGCGAAGCCAGAAGCTGTGGTCGTCGTAGAGGAGTTGATACACGACGAGGACTTCCCGGGTCTCCGAGTGGCGGGCGAGGTGGTGCACGCGATACTCGTTGCCCTTGTAGTGGCGGTAGCGGCCGGGGCGCGGCTCGGACGGGAGTGGCTGCAGCGGGGCGGACATGGTTATATTCGGCCGACTGGGCGGACTGAAGACCGCCCTACTTGGCTTCGACGCGGAGGAGGCCCTTCATCAGGAGCGCGTGGCCGGGGAAACTGCAGAGGTAGTCGTAGTCGCCGGGTGCGGTCGGGGCGTTGAAGAAGATGGTGTCGCTCGTTTCGGGCAGCACGAGGGCGCTGTGGAAGAGCACGTCAGCGGTGTCGGGGACGTAGTTTTTCGCGGCACCGTCGACGCCGAGGGCCATAGCGGCGTTGCCGACGGATTCGCCTTTGCCGGGGGCGCAGAGGACGAAGTTGTGGAGCATGTCGTCGGTGTTGCGGAACACGAGGCGGATGCGGGCGCCGACTTTCACCGTGAGCAGTACTTGATCAAATTTCAGGCCGGGTTGCGTGCCGAGGACGATGGTCTTGTCGCCGTCGTCACCCCAGTCGGCGGGAGCTTTTGTCGGGTGTTTCTTCGTATTTGCACTCGCCATGGCGGGGATCGGCGCGACGCAGAGTTCGGCCTCCTTGACCTCGAGTGGGATGATGCGGTTGCCGTCAGGGAAACGGTTGAGTGTGTAGTAAGCGATGGGGTGGAGGAGCGGCTCCTTGCCTTGCGCGGAGCGGAGACCGGCCGCTTTGATTTCGTGGATGTAGCCCTCGCGCAGACAGATGTTCGCGAGGCGCACGCTGCGGCCATCTGGGGCGACGACGACTTTGCGGACGGGGCAACCGGCGCGGTTTGAGGGAGCGCTGCCGTATTCTTTATGCCAGAGATAGGTAAAACTGGATACGCTGTAGCTCTCGGGTTTTTCGGCGGTGGCGCGATCGACGGGCGTGGTGAACGTGAGCACGAAGCCGTCGGGTTGAGCGGTGACCTCCTTGATTTCAAACGGCGTCTCGCCGGTCCAGACGAGGCGCTCGATGCCGTGTTTTTTCGAGCCGAGGGCGCCCCAGCCGCGCTCGGTTTCGCCGGTGAAAAACGAGCCGTCCTCGCTCTGGGCAAGGCTGATGATGCCGCAGTCGAAGCCACTGCGAAACGCATAGGCTGCGCCCTGCCAGACGCCTTTCACTTTTTCGAGACTGACGCGGGCGATTTTGCTTTGGCCTTGATCGGCGACGAAGAGTTGGCCGGCGAACGGACCGAATTTTCCGCCGCTGAGATCCTCGCGCACGGCTGAGTTGGAAATGCCCAGGACGGTGTGGGGCAGCCACACGGCGGGCGGTTTTACGCCGGGCAGGCGTTTGGCGACATCGGTCATGGGCTGGCCAAAACTGGTGATGTCGTCGGGGCGGAGTGACACCGGCGAACCGGCATTCTTGCTCCATGCGAGGCCGGCCGGATGGCCGATAAAATCGCCGCGCTCGAGGTGGGTGAGTTTACCGGAGCCGACCCATTCGCCCTGATTGTCGGAGGCGAACCAATCGCCGCCGGAGGTAACGGCGAAGCCGGCGGGCGAGCGCAGGCCGGCCGCGATGGGCGTCATCTGGCCGTCGGGCCTGATGTCCATCATCCAACCGCGCCACGGCACGGGGGCTTGAGTCGCGCCGCCGAAGGCGACGTTGAGCGTGACGCGGAGATGGCCGTTGGGTGCAAGGACGGGGCCGAACGCGTATTCGTGGTAGCTGCCGGAAATGGGGATTTTCGCGATGGTCTCAAAGACATCGGCGCGGCCGTCACCGTCGGTGTCTTCGAGGCGGGTGAGCTCGGCACGTTGCGCGACGTAGTAGCCTGTGCGCGGGGCGGGTGCGGCGATGATGCCGAGCGGCTCGTGGAGGCCCGAGGCGAAGAGCGAGAAGGTCAGCCTAGGTTCGGCCGCGAAGGCGCCGTCGACGAAATACACTTCGCCCCGGCGCGTGGTGACGAGGAGACGTTTGCCGGGGAGCGGAAGGATACCGCTGGTCTCGAGGACGATGTCGGCGGGAACTTCGAGCGGGATGCGTTTCCAGTATCTGTTTTCGCGGGCAACGAGTTCGTCGCTGGGTTTGGCGAAACGTTCGGCGGGCGACGGGTTGTTCGGTTGGGCGAACGCGAGCGGCGCGAACGCGGTGACGATGCTGCACGCGGCGATAATCGGAAGAGTGGAGAAAAAGCGTTTCATGGCGGCGGCGTTACCAGACGAGCGAGTAGGCGAGGGGGGCTTCGAGCGTGGATTTTGAGAGGCGAACAAAGAGGAGCTGTTGGTCGCCGACTTTGCGGAGGGTCGGCTGATGCGCGGAGCCGGCGGGCCAATCGATGTAGTACTCGCGGTCGCCGATGACCCAGCCGCCGCCGGGTTGAGCGGTGATAACGTCGGCTTCGGCGAGGAGCACTTGGGTTTCCCACGAGGCGAGGGAGCCCTTGAAATCGAGGCGGCGGTTGAGCGCTTTGCCGTCAGCGCTCGGGGCGAGACGGTCACGGATGGAGACGTCGGAAATTTTCGAGAGGAACACGGGCTGGCCGTTCGCCTCGAGGGTGTAGCCTTGGGACGATTGCAGGGCGTCGGCGGAATCGGGCCAACCGGCCGCGCGGGGATAATCAATCAAGGCGACGGTGGGCTTGGCAGTAAGCGTGAGGGTGGGGCCGGTGGGTTTCGCGAGTTGGGGTTCGCCGCGGCCTTCCCACATTTCGGCCGTGTCGATCCACGTGCCGCGCCACGCGCGCAGGAGTGCGCCGGTTTCGAGATCGTAGGCGTAGTGGACGCCCCGGGGTGTGCCCACGCTGGTGGCGTAGAGGCGTTTTTTGGGCTCGAACGGCACGAACCCGCGTTGCATGCGGACGCGGTCGGCGGAGGGTTCGAGGGCGAGTTTTTTCGGGTTGGTGGTGAAACGGCGTCCACCGGCGGGACCAGCGTTTTCGGAGCCGCTCAGAGAGTGGGGGGCGAGGCCGGGGCCCTCGGCGATGATGTCGAGCACAGGGCGATTGTTGCCCGTATGGAGAAAATCGAGGCGCACAGCGTGGGTGCCGGCGGCGAGGGTGATCGTGCCGGCCTGACCGCCGCGTTCGAGCGGGGTGATCACGGGACGGTTATCGATGAGCAGGCGCACGGGCGACGTGGTCTCCGGGGTGAACGCATACTCGCCGGCGCGGGTGAGGTTCAGGGAGCCGGTGAGGACGAGGGCGAACTTGCCGGTCTTTTCGACGGCGGCCTGCGAGAAACGGTCGGGCACGCCGGTGGCCGTGGGTTGGCGGGAATCGTAGTCGCCGATTTTCGCGAAGGCGGACGAGTGGAGCTGATAGCCGAGCTTTTCTACCGCGAGGTGCGCGCCGGCGTCGAAGCGTTTGTAGACAAGGTTGCGGATCGCCACCGCACCGTGGTCACCCTGAAACATGAGCGGACCGAGGGGGGCTTCGGGACCGTTTTCGAAGAGTGCGCTGCGGGTGGCGCCGGTGACCTCGACGTTTTCGTGAATGAGAAAACCGTTGAGGGTAACTTTGGTGAAGCGGGCGTTTTTCGTTTTCTTGCCGGTGGGGTCGAAGCGCGGGGCTTGGAATGCGATGTGCAGCGTTTGCCAGAGACCCGGGGCGCGGCTGGCGTTGGCGCGGGGCGTGGTGCCCTCGTAGCCTTCCTTGCCGGCGCCGCGGGCGGCGTCCCAGCGTTGATAAATGCCGCCGCAGTCGGCGGGTGTCGGATCTTTTTTCCCCCAGCTGTCGAAGAGCTGGACCTCGTAGCGGCTTTGCAGATACACCCCGGAGTTGGAGCCGGGGGCCATGAGGAATTCGAAAGCGAGCTCGATGTCGCCGTGTTCCCAAGCGGTGAAGAGATGGCCGCGCGTTTCCTTGGTCTTACCGGGGTTACACACGAGGACGCCGGAGCCGGGGGTGGCGGTGAGCGTTTTGTCGCGACGCGGGTCGCCGGCGAGACCGGCGGCGAGCTGCCAGTTGGCGGTGACGGGTTTAAAGGCGGTGAGCGAATCGAGGGCGACGCGTTCGGGCGGGAGGAGCGACTGCGCGCGGGCGGTGAGGGTAGTCAGGAGGGCGGCGACCAAAGCGACACGCGCCAACACGCGGAGAGGGGGAGACAAGTGAGGCATAGCGAAAAGTGAGGCGGTCAAAGTCGACGAGGGGCGGGAGAGGGGGCAAACTGAAATTTCCGTCATCGGCTATTGTCATGCGAAGCTTACCCCGTTGCTTCTCCGAGTGCCCTTCGTCCTCGCTTCCCCGCTTTCCCACTATTCTCCGAATCGTTTTATCTGTCTTCGCCACCTGCGCATTCCTGGCTTCGGCGCGTGCGGGTGATGCTGCCGGCGCTCCGCGCATGGTTCCCGATGTGAGCTACCTCGCGCCGGACCGCGCGGAGAAACTCGATCTCGATCTGCCAGCTGCGCCCACCAAGGGAAAACTTTCCCGGGCCGTCGTGTGGATCTACGGTGGCGGTTGGACGGGCGGCGTGAAGACCGAGAATCGTGCGAAGGAAATCTGCACGACCTTGGCTGCGGCGGGTTACGTGGCCGTGAGCGTCGACTACCGGCTCGGTGCCGGCGCGTGGCTGCACAATCTGCACGATTGCAAAAACGCGGTCCGTTTTCTCCGCGCGAACGCCGCGAAATATCAGCTCGATCCCGAGCGCATCGCCGTCGCGGGCGGTTCGGCGGGCGGTCACTTGGCGCTGATGGTGGGCTTCACCGGCGACCAGCCAGAGTCTGAGCCGACCGGTGTGGCGACGCCTTATCCCGGGGTATCAAGCAAGGTGCGCGCGGTCATTGATCTCTACGGACCGGCCAATTTGCTCACGCGTCAAGAAGTCGACGCCGAGGGCGCACCGACGGGCAAGTTCCGCGCCGTCGGTCCCGCGGCGGTGTATGGCACCGACGACCCCGCGGCTCCCGTCTATGTCCGGGCTTCGCCGGTGACGCACGTCACGAAAAACTCTTCGCCCGTCTTGATTTTACACGGCCAGATCGACCTGACGGTCGACCGCGCGCAGTCCGAGGAACTTGCGGGCGTGCTCGCGAAGCACGGCGTCCCGCACGAACTCGTGCGAGTGGCGGGAGCCGGGCACACGTTCGATTTTGAAACGTGGAACAAGCAGCCCCTGTCGCGCGATCTTCGCCCCGTGGCTCTGGCGTTTTTGGAAAAGCATCTCAGCCCGTAACAATTGCCCTCCGTAAGGCGACGCATTCTCAGACTCCGCACCATGACACTCCCCTCCATTCCGTCCCCAGCTCCGCGTCGTCCTGACGCGAAAATCTTCGCGCTCGTCCTGCTCGCAGCGGTTTCTTCCGCGTCTGCCCAAACCGCAGCAGCGGCGGCGGAGAAAACCACGACGCCTCCCGATAGTGCGGTGACGCTGACGCCGTTCGAGGTGAACAGCGACCGGGACACTGGCTTTGCGGCCGCGAGTTCCCTCGCGGGCGGCCGCCTCGCGAGTGATTTGCGCGATACGCCGGCGGCGTTTTCGGTGATCACCCGCGAGTTCATCGACGCGCTCAATCTCACGGACCTGATGCAGGCGCAGGACTGGGCGACGGGCTCCACGTTTCAGTCGGATATCGGCACCTTTAACTTCACGACCTTTACCGTGCGCTACAACTCGCGCGGCGTGAGTGCGGGCCAGCAGCTGCGGAATTTTTTCCCCGTTAACAGCGACAACGACAGCTACGCGCTCGAGCGCTACGACTTCGGACGTGGCGCCAACTCCATCGTGTTCGGCAACGGCAGTCTGGGCGGTGTGAGCTCTTCGACCACGAAGCGGGCGCGCACCGACCGGGCCTTCCAGGACGTGAAGCTCACCGCGGGATCGTTCAGTATGATGCGGGCAACGATCGACGTGAACCAGCCCATCAACGACAAGGTGGCCCTGCGTGTCGCGGGCGTCGCGCAGCACGGCCTCGGCTGGCGCCAAAAACAATTTGAGAAACGCAAAGGCGTTTTTGCCACGGCGACGCTGAGGCCCTTCCCGAATACCGTGGTGCGGTTCGAAGCTGAGGCGATCAACCGCGAGATCAACCAGCCGATCAACAATCTCCAAGATCAGCTCTCGGGGTGGAATGGCAGCACGACATTTGCCGTGCCCGCCGCGCTCAACGGCGCGACGGCGGCGCAGATCACCGCGCTACAGGCGCAAGGGGTCGCGCGGCGCGGCGCTAACTACAACGTCTACGATCCCTACAACGGCTTCAACGCCATCAGCAGCTACACCAACGAGGCGATCTCGCTCGGCGGCGGCACCACGGCGACGACGCCGATCGCGGGTTTTGTCTCCGGCAGCGCCCCGGCGTTCGGCCTGACGAACACCAATCTGGTCAACGCGATGAACGTCCCGACCAACCGCTTCGACTTGGTTGAATCGCGCTCGGGTTTCATCCGCCCCTCCGAACGGTTTTCGATCAACCAGGACGGGCCGCTCCTCGAAAGCACGTTTCGCGATTTCCAGCTGACGGTGGAGCAAAAGCTCGGGGACTTTTATGTGGAGCTGGCCGGTGACGTGACCAAGAATTCAAACTACACGAACGGCGAACAGAATCGCGGCGCGAATGCCACCTACATCGATATCAACCGCGTCCTCCCCAATGGCGCGCCCAACGCCCACTACCTGCAGGCCTACGGCGACGGGAATTTTTTCCGCGGCTTCCGCCACTACGATTACCACAATGTCCGCGCGGCGGTGGCTTGGAAGAAGGACACGCGCTTCGGCAATTTCGCGATCAACACCATGGTCGGTGAAAACAAGAACCACTACACGCTCTCTTATCAGTGGCTCAGCTTGGCGCAGGGCACCGATACGCTCGCGTGGATCAACGGCACCGCGGCGACGGTGAAGATCCGCCGTTATTGGAACGAGCCGAGCCGTCCGTTCGTCGACCTCGCCGGCAAGCCCATCCCCTACTACGATCCCAACACGCGCACGACCACGACCGTCACGCCGCGCTGGGTCATCGACCACACGCGCTTCGATGCCGAGTCCGTCAACGACACCAGCTACCGCTACGGCCTCGCCGCGCTCAACGCCAAGTTCTGGAAGGATCGGCTGATCTTCCTCGGTGCTGTCCGCCGTGATCGTTACCAATCCGGATCGCGGCAGATGGCGGTGAGTGGAGACTACCCGACTGATCGCGATCCGCTCAAGCCGCTCTTCAAGCCGCAGGCCCCCGACGATTGGGCGGCCCTTACCTATGTGCCGGTCGACGCCGCCGGACGTGCTCTGCCCGCCGCGCCCGCGATCACCCGCCCCCGTCTCTCTGGCGGAGTCCGCGATCCGCGCTACACGCAGTATCGGTTTCGAGACGATTTTAATGCCCCGGTGCTCAGTGGCTACGTGAACACCAAGTCGGTCGGCACGGTGATGCACTTGCTCAGTTGGGTGAGCCCGTCGGTGAACTACGCCGAGACTTTTAACCCGCAAAAGGCTTACGCCCTGTTGCAGGGAGGCGGGATCATTCAACCCACCATCTCCACGGGTTGGAATTACAGCACGCGCTTTGAGTTCTTCCAGCGGAAGCTCGACGTGAATCTGACCTACTACACGAGCGAGGAAATCAATAATCCGTCCGGCGTGTCCGGGTTTCCGTTTAACGCCCTGCTGGAGGCGACGCCCATGGGCAGCACGGCCGATCTCAACAAGCGCGGGCTGCCGCGTTTCATCGGTGGCAGCGATCTGCAGGATCGCGTGGCGAGCGGCTACGAGGCAGAAGTCACGGTCAATGTGATCAAGGGCCTGCGCGTGACGGGCAGCGTGTCGCTCCCGAAGGTTTATGGTGCCAACGCCTACCAGCTCACGCGCGCCTACGTCGAAAAGAACCGCGAGGCCTTTAAGCTCATCGTGCAGGACACCGGTGCCCGGGTGGGTGCCAACAACGTCGCGACGGTCGATCCCGCCATCCCCGCCGACCAGCTCTCGCCCGACGTGAATACCGCCGCCGACGCCTACAACACGATCTTTACCGCTTACAATAATTTGAACATCGCGCGCACGACGGGAAATAATCAGCCTCTCTACAAGTTGTTTGGTGATTACACGATTCAGGAGGGTAAGACGAAAGGCCTGCGCTTCGGCGTGGGTGTGCAATACCGCGGCCGCGAAATTCTCGGCAATCGCGGGGCCGACACGATTGTGGACCCGGCTAATCCGACGCGCGCCATCGACGATCCATCGCGGAGCAATCTCACCGCACTCATGTCCCCCCAAGGCGACACCACGGTGACAAGCACGTTCGGCTACCTCTGGCGTTTCGACAAACGCGCCATCCAACTGAATCTCGTGATCAACAATCTGCTCAACGACCGGGCAATCTATTGGACGACCTCGACCAATGGCACCGCTACGAGCGCGCTGCGGCCGCGCGATGGAAATTACAATTCGCCCGCGCGCGAGACCGTGCCCGTGGGTTTCGGCTTGAAGCAGCCGATCAACTTCAACGTGTCCGCATCGTGGCGGATGTGAGGCCGGGCGTTGACACCGGGGTGCGTAGCTACAGCGTGCTCACATGGCGACCATCACCGCGAAAGTCTTCAAGGCAGGGAATTCCAAGGCGCTGCGTCTGCCGCGCGGCCTGAACGTGAAGGCGAGGTCCTACGAGGTGACGCCGACGGCCACGGGCTTCGTGATTACCGATCCCGCCGCAGTGGCCCGGCAGCTAAAAGCCTTGAAGGCGCTCCGCGGATCCGCGCCTGATTTTCCCGATCACACGCGATGATTTTCATGCCGGACACGAATGTGTTCTCCCGTTACCTGCGGGACGGGGCGGAAGATGCGCGGTTGTTGGACCGATTGGAGCAATCGCTGCCCGAGTGTCGATTGTCGGCCATTGCGCTGATGGAGTTGGAATACGGCGCGGCCAAACGCCCCGAGGTGGCGTCGTTTCGTGAACGCATCGTTCGCCTCAAGACCGTATTTCCCCGGGTCGAAGCATTCGATGACGCTGCGGCTCATCACGCCGGTTTTGTGCGCGCCTGTTTGGCCAACCTAAGACCCAACGCCCAGCCCATCGGAGCCTATGATGCCCTGTTGGCGGGGCATGCGCTGGCGTTGCGCGCGGTGTACGTGACGAACAACACGAAGGAATTTTCCCGGGTGCCGGGTCTTCAGGTCGAAGATTGGCAGAGCTGAACGGACGCCGATGGCACGCGGTCATATCCTTATCGCACTCGCGCTGGTGGCTGCGGAGAGGGGCGTGTTGCTGGGAGCAGACGCGCGGTTCGTGTCTCCGGCGGAGATTCGCCGCGAGGTTTTTTTGGCCTCGCCGCGGGTGGGCGTGGCGGTGCTCGCCGCCAGCACCTACACTCGGCCGAGCGGCGGAGAAATGGTTTCACTGCACCAACTCATGTCGCGGTCGGACACCGTCGACGTGGCGTTCTTGCGCACGTCGCCGGATCATGGCCGCACTTGGAGCGCGGCGGTGGCAGTGCCGACGCTTGAGGTGCGGGCGGGCGGGAAATTTCGACGGGCACTGCGTGGCGGCGTGGCCGATCCGCAGACGGGGCGGTTTGTGCGCTTTCAAATCGAAGGGCTCCTGCCCACGGACGATCCGCTTGAGGGTATGCGGCAATGGTATGTGACCTACCAGGTGTCGACGGATGGCGGGGGCACCTGGCCGATGAACGAGCAGATCATCCAGCGCGGTGCGGAGTTCTCGGCGCGGCATCCGTTGCCGGGCGTGTGGGTCGGGAGGAATTGTGTGATGGTAGGAGACCTCGCGTCGGTGCCGATCGTGCTCGCGGATGGCACGCTAGTGTTGCCGGTGATCGTCTCGCCGCTCGGGCCGGATGGGAATTATTTCAATCCCGGTGGCGGCTCCACTTATACGGATGCGGCGGTGTTGCGCGGTCGCTGGCGCGACGGCGGGAAAGTGAGTGACGGGACCGATCTGCGAATCGACTGGGAATTGTCGGCGCTCGTGAAAGGCGATCCGGCGAAGTCGACGCGCGGGCTGGATGAGCCGACGGTGGCGCCGCTGGCGGACGGGCGTCTGCTGATGGTGTTACGCGGATCTAATGGCGGAAAACCGACGCTGCCGGGGCGGCGCTGGGTCGCGTCTTCGAGCGACGCGGGGCGCACGTGGACGCAACCGAAGCCGTGGACCTACGCGGATGGCGGGGAGTTTTTCTCGCCCAGCGCGTGCTCCCAACTTGTGCCGCATTCGTCGGGGCGGCTCTACTGGATCGGCAATATCGTGCCAGTGAATCCGACGGGGAACCAGCCGCGCACGCCGCTGGTAATCGGCGAGGTCGACACAAAGTCAGGATTGTTGCGGCAGGAAACGGTGCGCGTGATCGACGAACGTGAAGACGGCGACAGTCCGTTGCTGGCGCTGTCGAATTTCTCGGCGCGCGAAGATCGCGATACGAGTGAGATCGTCGTGAATATGAGCCGGCTGTTCGAGCGCTCCCCGCCGGAGCCGGAGCGTGATTGGACGTCGAACGCGTATCTGTATCGGGTGCGGGTGAAGTAGGGTGCGTTCCTGCAAGATCCGCGTGGGCTTCGGCTAACGATGCGCAGACGCTGCAGCCGATCGGGCGCAGCGTGGGACGTTGTACAAACGTTCTTAGATAAATAGCAGGGATCGAGGTTTTTGAAATTTTCCGACCCATAAAAGTTTCCTCTCCATATCCAGGGGATTGGGGCGGAGCTGAAGCGACGGTGATGAGGTTCAGCGTTCGGGGCAGGAAGATTGGTGAGGTAGGGAGATTTATCGGAGGGCAGACCTTCGTGTGCGAGGTGTGAGACTCAAACCCACGGGCAAGGACGCCTGTGCCACGTTCCGGAGAAGTTCAAAAATCAACGGACGTTGGTATTCGCCCGGCCTGCGGTCATCGAGCAATTGCATCTTCCCTCAGCCCCTGTTTTCTCTTTGCCTGCCTGAGCTCCCGGTTTACTTTTGCTGAATCCCTCCCTATTCACCCCTCCCGATAGTTTCGCTCCTCCTATGAAATTCACACGACGTCATTTTTTGAAAACGACCGCAGTGGCTTTGGGCATGCCCACATTTATCCCCGCCTCGGCGCTGGGTCGAGACGGCAAGGCGGCACCCAGCAACCGGATTGTGGTCGGGGGCGTCGGCATTGGCCCCCGTGGGCGTGAAGTCCTCAAGCACTTCCTCAGCCAGACGGACGTGCAGTTTGTCATGATCGCCGATGTGCAGGAGACGCGGCGCGAAGTCGTCCGCGTGATGGCGAACCGGCAATACAACAACCAAGACTGCGTGAAAACCCGGGACATGTATGAAGTCTTCGGTCGCGCCGATATCGATGCCGTGCTGATCGCGACCGGTGACCGCTGGCATGCGTTGGCGAGCATGCTCGCGGCGAAGGCGGGTAAGGACATCTATTGCGAGAAGCCGTGCAGCATGACGGTCCGCGAGAGTCAGGAATTGGCGGATACGACCAATCGCTACGGGCGGATTTTCCAGTCGGGCACCCAGCGCCGCAATGTCGACAACTTCGGTTTCGCCGCCGAACTGGCGCGCAGCGGCAAGCTCGGAAAGATCCACACGGTCCACGCCGGAATTCTTCCACTCGAGGAAAGTTTCAAATGGTTGCCTGCGGAACCCGAGCCGGCCCGCGACGTCGTCGATTGGGATCGTTGGCTCGGCCCGGCTCCGTGGCGGCCTTACAATAAAGACTACGTACAGGGTCGCTGGCGCGGTTACTATGATTTTCATGGCGGTGCGGCTTTGCCGGAATGGGGCGCGCACACGGTCGACCTCTGCCAATGGGGCGCGAGTGCGGATCATACCACGCCGATCTCCTACGAGGCCGATGGGCAGACCATCTACGGGAAATACGCCAACGGCGTGAAGCTCGTGATGCGCCTCGCCGGTTTTAAGGGCGAAGGCAACTGGGTCGTCCCCGGAACCTGCCCGGTACGCTTTGAAGGCGACGAAGGTTGGGTCGAGGCCGCGGACACCGGCAAGATCGCGGTGTCGTCCCCGAAACTTCTGGAGCGGGGCGCGCCGAAGGAAATGGCCGGCACCGATCCGTCGAAGCACGTCCGCGATTTCCTCGATTGTGTGAAATCGCGCGGCAAACCGGCCTGCAATGCCGATGTCACGCGTCGCGGTCACATCATCTCCCATGTCGCCTCCATTGGCTGGCGGCTCGGCCGCAAGGTGGAGTTTGATCCCGTTACCGAGACGTTTGTGAACGACGCTGATGCCAACCGTATGTGTAGCCGTGCGCGTCGCGCGCCGTGGCACGCCTGAACCCAACTCCCGTGGTGATCTTATGAAACTCATTCGTTCTCTCCTTCCCGCTTTATTGGTGGTGACGTTGGCCGGCCCCGTTGCGGCGGCGGTGTCCTCTGAAGCGGCGTCACTCGCCGTGCTCGCGTCCGATGCCGGGCTCCTGGAAAAAGCCCGCGCGTGCCAGGAACTCGGTGACATGGGTGGTCCCAAGTCGGTGGCGCCTTTGGCGGCGCTGCTGAACAAGGAGCATCTCGCCGACTACGCGCGCAGTGGACTCGAAGGCATCAAAGATCCCTCGGCCGGAGTGGCGCTGCGCAAAGCGCTGCCCACGCTCGAAGGGCGCTTCCTCGCCGGAGCGGTGAACTCGCTGGGGGTGCGGCGCGAAGTCGCGGCGGTGCCCGACCTCCAGAAATTGGCCCTCGATGCGAAACGCGGCGTGGCCGCAGAGGCGATTGCTTCTCTCGGGATGATCGCCAATCGCGATGCGGCCAAAACGCTGCAGCAGGTGCTGAGCGGTGGTCCCGCTGACCTGCGCGTCCCGGCGGCGCACGCTGCGCTCGTGGCGGCTGCGCACTTGGCGAAGGTCGGCAATGTCGCTGCCGCGCGCGAGTTGTTGGAGAGCGTGGTGAAGGCGCTGCCGTCCGGGCAGCTCGCGACGGTGGCTAAAAATCAAATCACGGTGCTCGGTGGCAAACCGTAACCTGTGAGTCGAGGGACGTCGCTCGCCGACGCGCCGCTTCGCGACGGGAAAATACGGCCCGGCGAAAAGCGCCATGGCTACGCGGGGGTGTTTATTGGCCGCATTCGACGGCGCGGGCCTTAGCGTCGCGAGTTTTCGATGGCGCGGGTGGTTGCCCTCATGCTCGGTGGAGTCCTGAATCTGCGGGAAAAAATCAGCGACCATGTACTGCTCCGCGGCGCCCGACACTACCAGGAACGTTCCCACAGATTCAGGGCTCCGAAGATGGTAGAAATTTATCCGGGCAGACCTGTTGGCAGAGGGCTGCACGCAACCACGGGCTGGAAAGTCCGTGGCTACGAAAATGGGCGGACCGGGTGGTCCGCCCGGCGGCATGGCTATAAGCGCCAGCCCTACACCGCTTGGTGCCGATGGTTGATTCGTGATGACGGATTGGCGTGCACGGAAACGGCTTTGCCGGGCCCTTGATAGAGGGCCGTGTCCAAGTCGTCCCGCCAATCTTTCTCTCTTTCTCTTTATCTTTATCTTTCTCGTTCGTCAGGCCTCCGGCTCGGAGAGGCTTGTCGGCCGGAGAGAAAGATTAAGAGAAAGAGGAAAGAGAACGATTACTGAGCGCGCGACCGACGGTGACGACGCCCTGTCCTTGATGTAATGGGATTTATTTGAGGACGGCGTCGAGCAGACGGTAGGCGGTTTCGCGCTGGGCGTCGGGGAAGTCGTGCTCGCTGTCGGGGTGGGCCACCGAGAGTTGGGTGGAGACGCCGTAGAGCGTGTAGACCTCGCGGGCGGCGGCGATGACGCGGTCGACGGATTGCCACTTGAAGTTGGTGTCGCGGAGCGGGGCGTTGACGAAGACGGGGCGTGGGGCGAGGGCGCCGAGGATTTCGTGGAAGTCGAAGGGGATGGCGGTGAGACGCCCCGTGTAGTTCAGCAGGCGCGGCATGTAGCGCTCTTGGCACCAGCCTTTGGTCGGGGCCCAGACAGCCGGGTTGCCGCCGTAGTAGTCGAGGTAGGAGTCGAAACCGCAACTTGTCGCGACAACGGTGATACGCGGATCGAACACGGCGGTGTAGAGGGAATTATGGCCGCCGAGGGAGTGGCCGATGGCACCGAAGCCGGCGGTGCGTTTCACAAACGAGAACGACTCGAGGACATCGAGGGCGCGGGTGTTATCCCAGATGGCCTTCATGGTGCCGCTCGCGTAGCCGAGGGCTGGGAGGTCGGGCGCGTAGCCGGCGAGGTGCGGATAGGCGGGCGCGATGGTGACGTAGCCGCGCGTGGCGAGCTCGCTGGCGTACTGGCGATTGGGTTTCCCGCCGAGTCCGACGACGACGCCGGCACCGGTGGTTTGGTCGGTGGGGTGGAGACAGAGGACGGCGGGAAACGGGCGGGCGGTGGCGGACGTCGCGGTGTTGCCGGCAAGTGCGGCTTTGGGGATGCAGAGAAAGGCAGGGGTGCGGCTGCCGGGTTCGGATTGATAGGTGATCCGGCGGAGCACATAAGTGCCGCGGTCGATTTCCTCTTCGACGCGCACATCGATGGCGACGCGTCTGAGTGAGGTGGCGCCCGGGTAGTCTCCCATCACGGTTTCCATGCCGCGAACGATTTCAGCGCGGCGCTGTGGCCACTCGGCGGTCGTGCGCACGGGTACGGTGGCCGCCGAGGCGTCGCGGCGGAGCAGAAGATTTTCGCGCGGGAGGCGCGCGGGCTCGGCGGCGAGGGCGAAGGTTGAGAGAGCGAGGGCGGCGAGGGCGAGGAGCGCGGGAGGATGGAGAGGGCGACGTGCGGGGTCGGGCATACGACAGCGTCGCGCAGGCGTAGGCGTAGTTCCAAGCTTGAAGTGGCGCGCGACCGGCGACGGTGCTCGGGGCTCGCGCACTTTTAAGGTCGGAAACCAGCGGATGAAATCGTGCGGGTGACGCGTGACGAGTCCCGAGCGGTTGGCGGCTAACGCGCCGATGAGGATATTGGCTACCGGCCTCTTGGCGGCTTGGCCGAGGCGCTTGGCGGCCACGTAGGTGTGCCACGCCGTGTGGGCCAGTTCTGTGTCGTTGGCCGTCCGCGGCTCGTCGTAGGAAAGGCCTGCGAGGTGGAGGAAGCGCTTTTGTCCTGCGAGGTCGCCAGCAAAGGCGGCGGAAAGTTCCACCATGGTGACGGGGCTGCCCGCCGGACCTTGCGGCAGCAGATTGTGAAGCAACTCGGCGGACGATTGGCCGAAGGCCGGTTCGTGCTCAACGGCGCACGTGCCGATGGTCCAGCAGACCCGTGATCGCGGCGGAGAACGACCAGCCTGAGAGGCCCCGTCGTCTTGTGTCCTTTGTTTGGAGTGTGGGTGCGGGCGCGAGCGAGTGGCTGTTGATCGGCTCGCTGGCGCTCGCCGCTACGGGGGTGGATGCGGCGGACGTTAGGTCCACTCGCTCACGCTCGCGGCTACGGGTGCAAGTGCGGCTACGGGCGGAAGGGCGCGACGGGTCCGACTACAGTCCGGCCACTTCGAAGCCCTTCCGGTAGGTGCGGCGGACGTATTGGTTGGCGGACTTTTCGTTTTCGAAGGTCAGCTTGGCCACGTTCCAATCGAGGGTGGTCTTCGGGAAGCGGGCGGCGATGCTGCCGAGGAGCACCGCTTCCGTGAGCGGGCCGGCGTACCCAAAATGTGCGGACGGCTTGCCGGGGCCGCCGACGATTGCTTCGGCCCAATCGGTCCAATGGTGGGTGCCGGCGACGTCGGGCAGCTTGTAGTCAGCGAATTTCACCTCGGGGAAAAGCTTCGGGGTCGCGATGTGCGGGATAAGCAAGATCCCTTCGGTACCAATGATAATCGATCCCTGGTCGGGCTCGCTTTGCCGCTGTTTTTTTCCGGGGCGGCCCGTGTCGTCGACGGTGGTCGAGGAGATTGGTTTGGTGGAAGCGATGAGGGCACGAATCTCCGCCGGTGGGCGGGCGTCGCCGTCATACCACGTGACTGCGACGGTTTTGTCGGCGGTGAAGGCGGTGCCGGGGAAGACGTAGCGGATGTTGGCGTTGACGGCCCAGTTCCATTGATCCGGGGCCGGGCCGATTGAGCGCAGGGAGAGCGGGGCGGTGAGGGCTAGAGCTTTGAAGACGGGGTCAAAGATGTGGCAGCCCATGTCGCCGAAGGTGCCGGTGCCGAAGTCGAGGCGTTTGCGCCAATTGCCGGGGTGATAGTGGCCAGTGACGTAGGGGCGCTCGGTGGCGGTGCCGAGCCAGAGATTCCAATCGAAGTTGGCGGGGAGGGGATCGGTGCGGGAGGGTGGGGCGCCGACGTCGCCCCACTTTTTGCTGCTCCAAGTGTGGACTTCTTTCACTTTTCCGATCGCGCCGCTCTGCACGATGGCGACGGCTTGCCGGTAAACTTTCTGCGAGTGAATCTGGATGCCCATCTGCGTGACGAGGCCTTTTTCGCGCGCGATGGTGGATAGCATGCGCGTCTCGTAGATATTGTGCGCGAGGGGTTTTTGACCGTAGACGTGTTTGCCGAGCTGCATCGCGGAGTAGCCGATGGGCGCGTGCATGTGGTCGGGCGTGGAGACGTTAACCGAGTCGATGTTCTTGGCCTCTTTGTCGAGGAGTTGGCGCCAGTCCTGATAGATGCGGACGTCGGGGAAGGCGGCTTTGACGTTGGCGACTTTGTTGAGATCCACATCGGCAACGGCGACGAGTTTCACGAAGGGATTGCCCATGATGGCCTGGATGTCGGACCACGCCATGCCGGAGGCGCCGAAGCTCGCGTGACGGAGAACTTTGCTGGGGGCGGCGGCGTGGGCGTTGCGGGCGAAGAAGGGAATCGCGAGGCCGGCGGCGGCGCCAGTGCCGAGAGTTTTGAGGAAAGTGCGGCGGGGGAGTTGGGGGGATTTCATGAGAGGGGGAGGCGGAGCGATCGAGAGAGGGGGAGATGGGGAGCGTCGGGAACTTTGTGGTTACCGGCGCGGCGGTTGGCAATCTTCGTGAAAGTCGGACCACTCGTTGGCGCTCGCGGCTACGGGGATCGCTGGCGGGAAAATCAAATGGGTTCGTTGATGACGGGGTTCGTGAGCGTGCCGATTTTTTCGATGTCGATGCTCACGGTGTCGCCGGCTTTCAGGAAGACGGGCGGGGTACGGGCGAAGCCGACGCCGTGGGGCGTGCCGGTGAGAATCACGGTGCCGGGGAGGAGCGTCGTGCTGGCGCTCAGGAATTCGATGATCGCAGGGACATCGAAGATCATGTCGTCGGTATTCCAATCCTGCAGGGTGTCGCCGTTGAGGAGGGTGCGGATACGGAGGGAATTGGGGTTGGGGATTTCGTCGCGGGTGACGAGCACGGGGCCGAGTGGCGCGAAGGTGTCGAAGGTCTTGCCGCGGCACCACTGGCCGCCGCCGCCGTTGCGCTGCCAGTCGCGGGCGGAGACATCGTTGGCGCAGGTGTAACCGAGGACGTAGGTGAGGGCGTCGGCGCGGGAGACGTTTTTGCAACGTTTGCCGATGACGACGGCGAGCTCGCACTCGTAGTCGACGGACGTGCTGGGAAGTTTGACCGGAATTTCGATGGGGTCGCCGGGGTTTTGCGTGCAGGCGGGATTCTTAACGAAGAGCACGGGATACGGCGGAGGCGGCAGGTTGCTCTCGGCGGCGTGGCGTTTATAGTTGAGGCCGATGCACGGGAGGAAGACGGGCACGACGGGGGCGAGGAGCTTGCCGGGCGTGACGACGCGGTCGGTGACACAGAAGTCGCCGTAGATATCGCCGGTGATTTCGCGTGCGGAGCCGTCGGACTGGAGCGAGGCGTAAGCGGGGCCGGTAGGGGTGAGGTGGCAGATGATTTTCATGTGGATTTGGGAGAGATGAGGTCGATACCGTGCAGGCCGAAATGCGGTGCGGCGGCGAGGAGGTGCCGGTCGTGGCTATAGATTTCCTTCAGGCCGGCGTCGGCGGCGCAGGCCAAGTGGAGGGCGTCGGCGGCGCGGAGGAAGGCGGCGGGAGGGAGTTTGGCCATGCGTTCGCAAGCCGCGCGAATCAACGCGAGGTCGAGGGGCAACCAGCGGAGCAAGCCGATGGCCTCGTCCTGCTCGTGCGTGCGAATCAGAGCACCGAGCTGCGTCGGGGTGATAGCGCCCTCTCGCTGCCTGCGCTTAAACGTCGCGACCAATTCGAGCCGACCGTGGGCCGCGCACACGAAATCGCCCTTGCCTTCAGCCCATGACACGACGGCTGGCGCATCAGCCTCGTCGAGGTAGAACTTCGCCAGGTAGGAAGTGTCGAGGTAGATCACCGGGCATCCCGATCCGCGGAGATCAGGACGGTCGAATCGCCGGAAACTTTCGGACGCGGCTTGCGTGCCGCGAGGGTGAAGACCGGTCGGGGGAGGTCGGATTTCTCCCGGGAATTCAGGACGGCGACCTCCTCGCCGTGGTCCGTCACGATGACCGGTGAGGTACGGGAGGCGCGGACCCAGCGGCCGGTCTGCGCGTGGAGCTGCTTGATCGAAATGGTCTTCACGGCGACGAAGGTGTCACCGGTTACACCTGGGTCAAGTCGGAGGTCTCCTGCGGCAAGCTCACAACCGGAATCACAGTGTCGCAGTGGTCGTCCATCCTCATGCTGCGCAATCTCAAGTCGCCGGAGACCCACTTCCAAGCGGCGTTTCGCGTGCAATCGCCGTGGACCATCAAGAACCCCAACGGCGACAACCCGCGCGCGGAGGAGATTCTCAAGGCGGTGTGTTCTGTTTTCGATTTCGCGCCGACGCGGGCGTTGCGTCAGCTCTCCGAATGCGCGATCGAGCTCTCGCCCAACGAGCCGAATCCGGAGAGCACAGTCAGGGACCTCGTGTCGTTCCTGCCGGTGCTGGCCTACGACGGCGCGAACATGACGCAGATCGATGCAGGCGGAATCCTTGATATCGCGATGGCCGGCACGTCGGCCACGCTGCTCGCACGCAAATGGGATAGCGCGTCGCTCGTGAACGTGGATAACGACACCCTGCGCCGCATTCTCGATAATCCCGAGGCGATGGCCGTCGTGGAACGTATCGAGGGCTGGCGCGCGCTCGGCCCCAACTTCATCGAAACCATCATCAACAAGAGCGAGCAGGTGAAGGATCTGAAGGACAAGGCAAAGGACGGCGGCTTGTCAGCGAAAGAAAAGAAGCAGCTCACCGACGAGGAAAAGGAATACAAGTCGAAGCGAAAAATGGTGCGGGAGAAGCTCATCAAATTCGCTACCCGGATCCCGGCGTTCATGTATCTGACCGACTTCCGAGAGAACACGCTCCAGGACGTGATCACCAAGATCGAGCCTGACCTGTTTCAGACCGTGACCGGTCTGACGGTGAAGGATTTCCACCTGCTGGTCCGGCTAAAGGCGTTCAACACCGAGCACATGAACCAAGCCGTGTTCGCCTTCCGCCGTTATGAAGATGCCTCGCTGCGCTACACGGGTATTGAGAGTCATGAGTGGCTGACGCACTACGGGCTTTACGATACAGTGGTGGCGCGGGAGTAACCGGGACTGGGCGAGGACGGCTTGCTGGCGCTCGCCGCTACGAGGGGCGGGGCTCAGGGGCATAGGCGCTAACTTAAGCTATAGACTCCCATGGATAGGAAGTGAGTTGAGCGCGTCGAGCCCGGCTCCGCTCTTTTAGGCCGGCACGAATTGCA
>SXGR01264148.1_pt1 | contig 19975 bp, 19 predicted proteins | sample 3174711 | NCBI WGS metagenome assembly SXGR01 (sample SAMN11356860, study PRJNA531348) | freshwater metagenome | isolation source: freshwater sample F1-60 | place: China: Fuxian Lake, Yuxi | collected 2017-12-25
CACGGCCTGAGGATCCACAATCATCGCGACCAGCAGCGGTGACTGCGCTTCCCCGGTCCTGTAGGCGTCGAACCGTTGGCCGAAGAGGTTTGCCCGGGAATAGCCGACGCCGCGGCGGCCGGCGGGCGGCCAGCGGCACGCATCCCTCACCGCCGCCAATTGCCGAGCCGACCGAATCATCGGCACGATCACCCCGGCCGCCCCCGCGTCGAGCGCCTGCTTGCAGGCCGTCGGGTCGTCGACGGCAATTCGGGCCAGCGGCAGGGTGTCGCCGAGCTCCAGCGCCCGGAAGATGTCGGGAAGCTGCGACACGGCAATCGAGCCGTGTTCGAGGTCGACGCCGACCCAGTCGTATCCAGCGGCGCCGAGCACCTCGGCCGAGGAACCGCCCGGCAGCTGGATCCAGCTGCCGATCGAGGGCCGCCCGTCCGCCAACGTACGTCGGACCGCGGCTAGTTGTGCGGCGCGGGCAAACATTCTGGAAACTCCGTGAGCGACGGCCCTGTGAAGTCGGCGAACGCATCGCGGTTACTGGCATGGCGGCGCAACACGAACTTGATGCCGTGATCACGCGCCGCCGCCCAGTCCGCCCGCGCATCGCCGACAAAGACGCAGTCCTGGGTAACGACGTCGGCCTTGGCGATCGCGCGGCTGACCGCCTCGGTTTTCGAGAGAGGCGCGCCGTACACTTGCGAAAACACCGGGCGCAGCCCTAGCGCATCGAGAATCCGTTCCAGTTCGGTCTGGGGCGTGGCCGAAACCAGCACAAACTGCTGATTGAGGGGGTTCGCGCGGAGATAGCTCTCGACGCCGGGGACCCATGCCGCATCGACGACCTGCTGGAACACAAGGTGGCCGAACCGCCCGCACAGTTCCTCGGCCCGGTGGGCGCTCGGGGTTTCACCGGCCATCTCGAGATAGCGGGGAATCTTCTCGGTTCGGGACATGCCGCCGTGGGCCAGATGATGTTCGATCACGGCGGCCGTCACGTCGGGACCAGCCCACTCGAACAGCGCCGCGAAGGCCCGCGTCTTGACGTCGACGGACTCCTTGATGACGCCGTCGAAATCCCAGAACACCAGCCTCGACCCGGTCAGTTCGGGCGGCAGGCTGCGAAGGGGACCGTTATTGCTCACGGGTTGCGGCCGCCGGCGCCTTCTGCACTTCCTCGATCAGCTCAAGCAGGCCCTGCCCGAGATCGACATGCATCGGGGGCACGAACTTCCGACCGAGTCGGGGATTGTGGTGGTACGGCGTTCGCACGTAATGCCCCGGCTGGTCGCTGCTGATAAAGACCACCTCCTGCGGCAAGCCGAGAATCTCCGCCAGCATCTTCAACAGGTCGACGACCCGCATGGGTTCCTGGCCGGTCAACACCACGTGCTGATTCTTGAACTCGTCGGCCAGTGCCGCCACCGAGGCCCGGGCCGCGTCTTCGACATGGATGTACTCGCGCATGGCTTCAGCGCTGCCCTCATAGCTCACCCGGCCGTCCTGCAGCGCGCGTTGCACGATCCGATACAGTCCATTGCGCTCGTCAGAGCGCGGACCGTAGAGAGAACCGTACCTGAGGACCGTGAAATCCAGGCCGTAGGCGCGTTGATACTCCTCGACATAGTGTTCCGACGCCTGCTTGCTACAGCGGTAAAACCCGCCCTCACGGCTGTGCACGTAGACCGTACTCGCGTACACGTATCGCGCGACCTTGTGACGCACGCAGGCGTCGAGCGCCAGGACGTTGCCGAGAATATTGATCTCAACGGTATCGATCGGCCGGGTGCGGGCGGCGTCCAGATCTGCGAAAGCGGCGAAGTTGTACACGACGTCCGCACCGGCGATGGCGGCATCCACGTCCTGGGCGCGGCGCACGTCGCCGATGATCATTGACTGGCCTGGCGGCGCCCACGGCGATGGCCTCGAATCGAAGACACGAACGCGATGCCCCAACCGCGAGAGCTCGTCGCAAACGTGCGAGCCCAGGAAGCCGGAGCCTCCCAGGACGCACACGGTTTGTGGCTCGGTCATGATGCTCCACCCATTCGCCGTTCCACCCGCAGCCCTCGAGATGGCGGCGATTCTCGCCACGCCGGTTCTGCCGTCATGGCTTGCGCGCCACGGTCATCATATGTGAGCTGCGGCCAGAGTCCGTCACCAGTTTCTGCCAGTCGGACCGTTCAGCTTCTGACGCGGTACTGAGCAGCGTCCGCCAGAAGCGTTCGGCAACATCGGCCAGGCTGTTGGCAAGAATATCAATGTCCAGTACGCCGGGGGTCGTCACGCTGATCGTCTCGAATCCGGTTCGACGGAGCAGAATGTCCATCGATTTCGGATTCAGGAAGTTGAGGTGGTGCGGCGGCATCACCGATTTCGACTTCTCCCACAGCACCTGGATATCCAGCCCCGTTCCCGAGAGCGTGGTGAAGACGAAGAGATCGTCTCGCTGCATCAGCGATGCCAGCTGCCGCAGGAAGTAGGCCGGATCGTGAAGGTGTTCGAACAACTCGAAGCTGACGAAGGCCTTCGGTCCGGCGGGAAGATCCGAGGAGGTCACGTCCTCGAGGAACTTCTGCACGACGACCAGGCCCCGGCCGCGGCAGACGTCCGCCAGTTGCGGGCTCGGCTCGATCACTACCGGGGCAGGAGATCGCAGCAGCCGCATCTCTTCGGCGAACAGGCCGTAGCCGCCGCCGATGTCGATCACTGCCCAGTCGTTCGAGGGGAACCCGTCGAGCAGCGTTGCCAGCGAGCGCGCCTTGGGCTTCCACAGTTTGGTGCGCCGGGCCTCGGCGGTCTCGCGATAAAAGGTCGTGGCCCAGTACTCAGCCGAGGCGGACTTCGTGTAGTACTCGGAAAATGACACCGCGTGCGGCCGAGGATTCACATACAGCGTGTGACAGACCGGACACAGGTCGTAGCTAAACCCGTGCTTGGTAAACGCATGCTGTCCGTGACCCTCGCAAGCCGGACACGATCCGGCAGTCCGTTCGGCGGTGGCGAAAAAAGTCTCCGTGTCTTGCTGGGCCAGCCGGAGGTACTCGTCAAAAACAGCCTGCGGACGGATATCATGTTCCTTCACAACTGCTCCATGAGACGCCGGCGCCAGATCTGGTTAGCTGTCGCCCGCGACAGACTATCACTCGCGGTCTCCCACCGACGCTTCTCGACCAGTTCGTAACCCGCATCCGTGAGATAGCGCCGCGCATCGTCGGCCTGCTGTTGAAAGTCGTCGTTAATCTCGATCAGGACGCTGTCAGCGTGCCGCAGGACGTTCGCACCGCCGCTCAAGATGAGGTGTTCGATGCCGTCCACATCCAACTTGATGTACTGGGGCATCGGGATCCCGAGGAGGGCGGCGGCGGTGTCCATCGACAGCCCCAGCGTCGAGAACACAAAGTGTTGGTCGAGGGGCTTGCCGTCGTGACCGTACGACTGCCCAAACGTGGACAGCGCGCCGCCCCATTCGGTGTTGGTCATATGCAAGGAGCTGACGCCAAGGGTGTCGGACAACGGCAGCGGGATCAGCGTGATCCGGCCGGTGAGGCCGTTCAGAAACGCGTTCCTCGCCAGCAACTCGAGATTGAACACCGACGGTTCGAAGGAGAACACGCGCGCCGAGCGGGCGGCGGCCGCATAGCAGGAGTAGATGCCGACATTGGCGCCGATGTCCCACAAAATCGCGCCGGTCGGCAGGGTGTCGATCCAGTCCAGCGTCTCCGGCTCCTTCACCGAAAACGAGTCGGCGCGGAACTGGTTCTGCGCATTCGGCACCGCGAACAGCAGCCGCACGCCGCCATGGGTGACGGCTTGCGTGCGCTCGGTGACGGCCGAGACCAGCTGGGCGTAGGCGAAGCGGCCGCCGCGGGACGCATGGAGGAAGGCAATGACCGAGCGGACGCACCGCCGGATGACGACCTGGATCGCGGCCTTCATGTCGACTGCTTTCCGAGGGGGTGACGGCGCCCGTCAGTCATTCAGTGGCCGGCGAAAAGTGACGCGGAAGTGGTTGGCCACGTTCATCTTGTCGAGACACGCTTGCACCAGCAACATCGTGGCGCGAAGCTTGTTGGCTCGCGATAGTTTGCAGAACAGTTCTTGTAGAAAATGCACCGCGAAGAGATTTGGGATCAAACTTAAAGAGCGCGAGGTCCGTGCGCACGAACTTGGCCGACATCATTCCGTGTTACTCCTGCCGGGAATCCAGGTGGGGCGAAAGAACAGGTGTTTCAATCTGGCGAAGCTGCCGCACTAGCGCCTGGGGCCAGTTCGGGCCGGTGTCGGCGAATTCATCGACGACCAGTTTCCTCGCCGCTTGGATGCGCGGTTGAGCCCACCATGTTGCGGGCACCCCGGCCGCCTGCGCGACCGTTACCGCTGCCGATTCAGGGGAGTAGTGCAGAATGCCAGCCTCCACCAACCGTTCGAATGCGCCCGCCGCTTCGGGCCGAACCTCCCACAGGCCCGGATCCCAGAACAGCAGCGTCGGGCGATTCATCACGAGTGATTCCAACATCGCGGTAATCGGGTGGTCGATCAGCACCATAGCTGAGGCCGCCATCGCCTCCGCGGACGCGCGACCGGCATCGAAGATGACCTTCGCTGGCAGCGCCTGAAGGCGCTCCTTGATCCCATGGCTGTAGTCGAGTGGATGCACCCGAACCTTCACCCGATCGGCCACGGCGCCGAGCGCCTCGAAGAACCGGCGGTGCCACGCCAAGTACTCTTCGAACTGGCTGGCCACCGGTCCGGACTGAAACAAGTATAGGTATCGAGGCACGCTGGTCGTCAGCAGCAGTAGTTCGCCGGACGGTCGATCGGGCTTCTGTGCCGGAGCCGCGAACGCGGCGAGGTGTGCGCTGGGCACCGCGACATGCCTGGCGTCCTGCTGCCACCCCCAGGTCAGGAAGGCGTCGGCGACGGCGACTTCGTGAGTTTCCTGCGGCTGCGCCTGGAACGTGCCATACGCCCCGCCATGTTGCATGGACACCAGAGCCGTACCACCCGCCATGCTCTCTGCCGCGTAGAACTTGAACGCTTCATCGTCGTGCCACCCGGCAGCACTCACTACCACCTTGGAACGTGGGAACCCTGCCGGGACGGATGATCTTAGGCGATGGAAATCCTCGACGTAGACCTGGGGCATCGCAAGCGGGAGCGAGTGGCCCAAGACCCGGCCGAACTCGGTATCGAGAGGTGGTGACGCCAGCGATTGCCTGAAGGCCTGATCGATCGGAGCCAGCGAAGCAGTGATCGCAGGAAAACGCAGAGGCCGGGCCTGCAATCCGGACCAGAGCGCCACCTTCATGAGGTCCGCACGGCCAAGATTCATGTCGCACATCGTCAGGCGTCCAGGATGGCGAAGCAACCAAGAATCGACGGGCGATCTCTTGGGCTCTGGAGCGGCAGGGGACGGCGCTTCGGGAGCCGGCCACTGATTCGGACTGTGCGCCTCGAACGACCCGCTTAGTGCGACGAACACTTCGGACAGCAATTGCAGGTTGTAATGATCGTCGAGAACCCGTCGAATGAAGTCGCGCGTATCGAACGGCGTAACGAACTTCGCGGCGTCGAGGGTCCAGGTGTATAGAGCGGGATCGACCGCCAGCGCTTCCTTGACGCAGGTATAGCGATCGAACAGCGTGTGCAGGTAGCGAAACAGCCAGGGCCCAACTAAGACGCGCCAGTAGCGAACGGGGACAGTCGGGCATTGGTGCAAGCGGCCCAGCGCTTCGCCAAGCCATGGCAGCAGCCGTTCGTAGATCGTATCGAGTTCGGCAGCGGTGCGATAGAACCGTTCCCGATCGTCCCAGGGACATGGCAGGACCGAATACGACAGGCCTTGCAGATCCTGGCGCCGGTCGTAGCGAAGGCACCAGTTTCCCAACATCAGGAGCTGACGGTCGCGGTCCCAGAATTCCGTCAGCGCGGTGGTTGCTAGGAACATCGGCCCTACCTGGCCGCCAGCATGCGCCGCAGCGTCGCGCCCGGCGCCGCCACCCAGGCCGGTTCAAGGCCGGCCAGCATCGGCCATTGCCGCACCACCATCGTGGTGCCGATGGCATACAGGACGCCCGCGACGGCCACCGTGGCCAGCGCGGATGACATTGCCGGAGCGAGCGTGGCATCCACTAGCCCTTTCGAGCCGTAGCCGACCAGCGCAAACAGCGCGATCACCGCGGCCTGCTGGGCGCCGCTCGGGCTCCAGCCCACCGCTTTCTTGATGGCCGCGGCCTGCAGCGCCACGCTCACCAATTGCACGCCCACTAGCTTGATCGCCAGGCCAACAGCGCCCAGGCCGAGGCCCAGCCGCGAGGGCGGCGCCAACGCCAGGTAGGTCATCGGCAGGTTCACGGCCGTCACCAGCATCCCAATGCGCGCGTACGACGAGGTCCGGCCGGTGGCATAGAAAAAGGTGGCTTGGATCTGGCCGAGTGACTGATGAATCGGGTACAGCAACATGATCACGAAGGGCCAGAACGCGTCGGCGTAACCCGGCCCCAGCGTCATGCCGATCACGAACTCGCTGTGCGGAATGACCAGGAAACTAATCCACGCGCCGACACAGAACAGCGTCCGCGTCGCTCGCATGTACAGGGCCGCTGACAAGTGCAACGCGCCGCTCGCCTGCGCTTCCGTCAGCTCTTTCCAGAGCACCCGGAGAATGGCCGCGGTGGCGAGAAGGCTGACCGCCGAGAACTGTTGCGCCGCGCCGAAATATCCCTGCTGCACCGATCCGCCGTACCGCTCGAGCAGCCAGCGGTCGGCGAACGACGTCATGAAGCCGAACCACCCGTACCAGATCAGCGGCTTGCAGTAGGCGACAAACTCGCGCCATAGGCTGCCAACCGTCTCGTCTCGACCGGCGGACGCCTGCAGGTTCTGCCGATACAGGGCCGGCGCGAGGACTGCGATCAGCACGGCGAACTCGACGATCAGCAGCCCGAACACCAAGGCGATGCTCAGGATGCCGAAACTGGTCGCCACCAGCAGGACCGCGAGGTGAACGACGGCCTGGACGCTGCCGGCCAGTTGCACGCGCAGCGTCCGGCGCACGGCTTCGCCCATTTGACTCGCCGCGGTCCAGAGCTGGGTGCTGAAGAAGGTCGCCGACCACGCCAGCGCAATCGTCGTGCGGTCGCCGCTGAACCAGATCGATTGGATCGCCGAGGCCGGAAGAATCACGAGGACCGCGGCCGCGACCACCACGAACTGGCAGCACAGCCACAGGCCGTAGGCGAGAAACAGCTGCGGCCGGCTGCGTCGCGCCGATAGCAGGGTGAAGAATGCGGACGACGAGCCGGCGTCGAACAACGATGAGACCGCCGTGAATCCACCGAGGAGGAATGACAGCCGGCCGTAGTCTTCGGCGCCGAGGCCGCGGGCGACGACGAGACCGCTGACGAAGCCAAGTGCCGCCCGCAGGATGTTCGCGACGAGCGTCGCGGCATAGCGCGACCCCAGAGACCTCTGGGGCGGCTGGGCCGGGACACCGGTAGTCAAGGTGTTTCCTGACCAGCGGTCGCCTGAGACTTTGGCGCGGTGGAGCGGCCGGCCGAGTGCCCCGAGTGCCACACTTCGACGCCGCTCTGCGCCAGCATCGGGTGGTACGGGCGGTAACCGGCGGCCGCGAGCGCGTTGGCCACGGCGCGAACATGCCGGGGGTCGGCAAACAGCAACACGTGTCCGCCGCCGCCAGCGCCCAGCAGCTTTCCGCCGATCGCACCGGCCTTGAGGCCCACCTCGATCGCACTGTCCACCGCCGCAGTCGCGACATGCGTCCCGAGCTGCCGCTTGAGATTCCAGCCTGCCGTCAGCACCTCGCCGAAGCGGCGCAGGTCGCCCTGCATCAGCGATTTGAGCACGTCGTAGGCCATCTCGGTTTGCGTGGCGGTGCCCGCCTCGGGGCGCGCGGTGCGGGTGTTCCCTTCTGACAACCGCTGGATCTTGGCTGAATCGCGACCCGGCGACACCGGGCACAGCAACAAGCCGCTCTCCAGTTCGCGGCGAATCTCGCCGGTCAGCGCGATTGGCGTCACGGTGATACCCGAATTGGCGAACTCGATCAGGTTCAAGCCACCAAACGCGGCGGCATACTGATCCTGCCAGCCGCCATCCTGTTCGAGTTCGATCCGTTCCGCCTGGAACGCCAAGTCGGCGATCTGCGCGCGCGACAGGTCGCGCCGGCTGAACTTGGCGAGGGCGCCAATCGTCGCCACCAGCAGTGTCGACGATCCGCCCAACCCGCTGCCCTTGGGCACGTCGGAGTAAGTGCGCAGCGTCAACCCGCGCGTCGGCTGGATCAGTCGAATCGCCGCCTTCTGCAGGTTGAGCAGGCCGTCGTATTCGAGTTCACCGATGGCGGCCACCTCGAGCACATCGCCGGAGTCTTCGCACTGAATCCGGATGCGGCCATCGACGCGCTCCTCGATCACCGCGTGCCCGTAGTGCGCGACGGCGACGCTCACCACGGCCCCGCTCACCTCGGAAAACCGGACCGATAAATCACTGCCACCGCCGGCAAAGCTCATTCGCATCGGCGCCCGCGCGCACACCAAGCGGCCGGTGGTCTCGGCGACGACCTCGAACTGCGAGTAGAGAACGAGATCGACGATCGCGCCTTTCGCGTTGACCATCGGCACGTGCCGGATTCGGCGGTCGAACAGCTGCAGCAGCTGGTTGGGGGAACTGCCCTCGACGGCCACCGTCGGGTGCAGTTCCATCACGGTGGAGACCGGGTCGGCCAGTGGCCGGCCGGCGATCAGCGCGCGGCGGACATCGCCTTCGGTGGCGGTGCCAAGCAGCACGCGATCCTGATCGGCGACCAACACAATGCCAATCCCCGAAGTGTGGCGGGCGTGGTGATCGAAGACGCCCAGGGCATCGGCCAGGGTCGCAGTCGGAGAAACGATGATGGCTTCCAGGAACGGAAAGGTCATGATGCCCGTCGCTTGGCGGCCCGGCGATTGGCCAGAATGTCGTAGTGCCGGCACGCCTCGGCCACGTCGACTTCCCGCAGCTCGAGGATCATCGGCACGTCAGCAAATCTCGGGTCCTCAATCACGTCCCAGTACCATCCGTCCGCCTCGAGCGGCAGGTGCAGGTCACGCAGCCCGTCGTTGTGACTGAGCTCGAACGCCACGATGTCGCCCGCCACGTCGTCGATGAACCGGAGCGGATCGAATCCCCATGCCCGCGCCGCCAGGGGCAGGTGGCCCATGTTGACCGAGAACCCCACCGGCAAGCCGGCGAGGGCTTCGCGCAACTCGACCATTTCACGCGGCGTCTGGAACAGCAGCATGTCCCGCTGCTCGACCGAGCCCTGGGTCTCGACCGCCAGTTGAACCCCGACGCGCGCGGCCGTCTGGCCAATCGCCGACAAACCTTCCAGCGTCCATCCGAACGCAAGGTCGGGGGCCGACGCGGACGCCCGTTCGAACTGGAAGTTGTAGTTGCGATCGGGCCCGAGGTGCGCCGCCGCCACCGCCAGGAACCCGGGGTGCACGGTGTGCAGCCGCGAGCCGACCTTGGCCGCGAACTCGACGTTCCGGATCGCCAGCTCGGTACTCGCCACGCGTGCTTCCGGGCGCGGGTCCGACAGGTTGATGACCACGCTGGTGTCGGCCGGTGGCGGAAAGAAGTTGTGCGTCAGCAGCGCGAAGTCGCCGAACTCGTTCGTCAGCGCCGACTCCAGGCCGTCCTCGGGTTCGTGCGTCGACCCCAGCTCCACGGCGATCACACCAAGGGCGCGCAACTCCCGCAACACCACGGTGACCGGGCGGCGTTGTCGATCGAAAGTGGTCGAAAGGTAGGTGCTCACGTTCGTACCGCCGCCGGCACGCCGACGACCGTGACTTCAGGCGCGACATCGCGAATCACCACCGCGCCGCCACCGATCATGGCGCCGTGACCGATGCGGCGGTTCTCGAGGACGACGGCGCCGATGCCGATGTGGGTGCCATCGCCGACAATCACTCGGCCGGCGACATTGGCGCCCGGATTGACGTTGACGAAATGGCCAAGCACCGTCTCGTGGCCGATCGAGGCATTGGTGTTGACGAGGCATCCTCGCCCCATCACACAGCCGGCCATGATGGTCGCGTTCGGGTAGATGATGGTCCCGGGCGTGACCGCCACGCCGGGACTGACGTAGGCCCGCGCATGGACCAGCGAGGCCAGCTCGAAACCGGCTGCTTCAACGAGGTTGGTGACGCGGCTGCGCACCGATGGCTTGCCGATTGCGACGAAACAATCCTCGTAGCGCTCGCGCAGTGTCACCAGGTCATCGTCGGTGCCGACCACCGGAAAGCCAAACACCTCGGTGGCGCCATCGTCGGTCTTGCCAACGAAGCCAATCGAAGAGTAGCGGCCGCTCTCCCGAAACATGGTGGCGGCTTCGAACCCGAATCCGCTAAGGCCGGCAATGAGGAGTTGCTTCACCGGGTTATCGGATCCGGTCGTCGGTGATCATTTCGTCGACGCCAATCGGGGTGACCGCCACCTTGCCCACCACGCGATCGAACGCTGACGGCGGCAGGCCGAAGCCCGGCCGCCGGAACGCCAGCATCCCGGCGGTAATCGCACTACCGGCTGGAATGTCGACCGCCGCGACGATGCTCTTGCGCAGCTTGCCGCGGTTCTCTTCCTCGCATTCCAGGACCCGCTTGCGGCCGTCACCGAGGGTGCGTTCGGCCTTGCGCAGCGCGGCGACCACCTTGGCCAGTTCGTCGGGCACGAGCGACGCCTGGTGATCGGGGCCGGGCAGGTTGCGGTCGAGCGTGAAATGCTTCTCGATCACCGACATCCCAAGGCCGAGCGCCACCAGCGCCGCGATCGGCTCGGGCTCGTCGGAGTGATCGGAGAAACCAAGCGGCGCGGCGAATTCGTCGGCATAGGTTTGCAGGACCCGCAGGTTCAGGTCGTGCAGCGCCACCGGATACGCCGACGTGCACTGCATCACCACCAGGTCCTTGCACCCGGCGGCGCGAATGGTGCTCACGCCCGCGCGCACCTCGTCGAGGTCGCACATGCCGGTCGAATAGATCATCGGCCGGCCCATCCGCGCCATGTGGGCGAGGAACGGCAGGTTGTTGGAATCCGTGGAGGCCACCTTGATAGCGGCCACCTCGAGCCGATCGAGCAGGTCCGCGCTCTCTTCGTCGTACGGCGTCGACAGAAACATGATGTCCCGTTCGACGCAGTGCGCCTGCAGCTCGCGGTGGGCGCTCTCGCTCAATTCCTGGCTCTTCAACAACTCGAACCAGGTCTGCTCCTCGTCGGAACCGGTGGCCCGCACGTGATATGCGGCCTTCGGCGCGTTGCGAGTGTTGAGCCGTTCGGCGGTGAAAGTCTGGAACTTCACCGCATCGGCGCCAGCCACCTTCGCCGCGTCGATCAGCTTGTGGGCAAGGTCCAGGCTGCCGTTGTGGTTGACGCCGGCCTCAGCGATGACGAACAGCGGCGCGCCGGGGCCGACCGGACGCGTTCCTATCTTGATCGGGGTAATGGGCATTCGGGTCACCATGCGGTCCGGCCGCCGTCGACAATCAGGTTGCCGCCGGTCCTGAACGACGACGCGTCCGACCGCAAGAACACGATTGCCGCCTTCAGTTCGCCCTGCTTCGCCATGCGCTGCAGGGGAATGAGGTTGGCCAGCTTGACGACAAACTCCTCGGGCTGGTTGTTCGCCATGCCGGCAGGCGACAGGGCGTTGGCCCGGACGCCGTCCTTGGCGTAGTGGGTGGCGACATGCCGCGTGAGGTTAATCACCGCGGCCTTGGTCGCCGAGTATGACGGCGGCGTGTTGAACGTCGCGCCTGCCGCTAGGCCTTCGTAGATCCGCGGATCGGGACTGATCACCCCGACGTCGGAGGCGACGTTGACGAACACCCCGCCACCGCCCGGAACCATGCGCTGCAGCGCGTACTTGGTGACTAGGAACACGCCGGTCAGGTTGATGTCGACGGTCCGCCGCCAGGCGGCAAGCGGATAGTTCTCGAAGCGCTCGAAGTAGGTCTGGCCAAATTCGCCACGGCCGTTGAACGCGGCGTTGTTGATCACGCCGTCGATCTTGCCCGAGACCTTGATCGCCTGGTAGAACGCAGCCTCGACCTGCGCCTCCACCGTGATGTCGGCCGCCACGACGGGCGGGACGCGGCCAAAGACGCGGCCCAGGTCCTCGGCGGCCGTCGCCAGCGACGCCGGACTCAGATCCAGCAGCACCGGCATGCCGCCGGCCGCCAGGACGGCTTCGGCGTGTTGGCGGCCCAGAAAGCCCGCGCCGCCGGTGATCACGATCACCCGGCCGGCCAGCGAGTACCAGTCCGCCGCAGTAACAGATGCATTGGCCTTGGCCGTGGTCATGAATTTGTCGCTCCAGCAAGAAACCCGCGCAGGAACTGCGCGTATTCGCGGCCAACTTCAAAGTCGGGTTGACCGTTCCGGCGAGCGCCCTGCACGGTCCACAAACCGCGATAACCGCTGTCGAGCAGCGCCGCGATCACCGATGAAAAGTCGACGTCGCCTTCGCCCAGCGGCACGGTGCCGCCGGTGGGCGTCGAGTCCTTGATATGTACGCTGCCGATCCTCGGCAGCAACGGCAGCAGTTCGTCCATGGGCTTGTAGCCGAACTGGACGAGGTTGCCGGTGTCGAATGTCGCGCGGCAGCTACCCTCGCCAATCAGGTCGAGGACCCGCAGCAGGTCCGCGCTTCGCAGCGCCGTCTCGAGGTGGACGGGAAGACCGTGCGCCTTCGTCACGCCAACCACCTCGCGAACAAAACGGGCCGCCGTCTGACGCACGGATTCGTCGCGGATGTCGACCTGGCGCATCAGTGGCAACACCAGGTGGCCCGCCCCGAGCGCCGCCAGGTTCCCGGCGACGACGGCGATCCGCGCCAGCGTGGGTCCCCAGTCCGCCCGCTCGGCCCACAGCGCGACATTCATCACATCGTCGTAGCAGCCCGACAGCACGCGCGTGCCTGCGTCACGAACCGCAGTAGCCAGCACGTGATGCCCGCCCGGCTGACCAAGCGGATTGTCGCCCTCCGCGAACTCGTCGTGGATCCACTCGATGCCGTCGTAGCCGGCCCAGCTCACCAGCGCCAGTTCGTCGCGCCAGGCCGACCGCGGAAAACGCTGGATCTGGCCGTCTTGCATCGGCACCAGCCGGCCCTGGGTGGTGGCGATGATCGCGGCGCTCATCCCAACGTGTTTAGGAAGGGCGACGCCGGCAGCATCTCGAACGCCCGGCGCAACGCGGGAATCGCCGCGTCAATGGTCGTCGACGCCGCGAATCCGGCTTGCTTCAGCCTGGCGTTGGAGACGATGTAGTCACGCTGGTCGGGATCCTTGTGGATCTCGTTGTAGTTGACCGCAAATTTCGGGTAGTGGCGCTTGACGAGCTCCGCCAGGTCAGCCTTCGACAGGTTCGCTTCGTCCAGGCCGAGGTTGTAGCACCGCCCCTTCATGGCGTCGAAGTGCTCGAGCGCATACAGGAAACAATCCGCCACGTCGTCGACGAACACGTAGTTGCGCTTCGCGTCCTTCTCGTAAATCGTGATGTATCCGCGCGTGTGCGCCTCGTAGACGAACGTGTTCACGAGCAAGTCGAGACGCATGCGCGGCGCCGCGCCGAACACCGTCGCCAGCCGGAAGGTGACCGCGTTCGGCCAGTCGAGAATGGCCTTCTCGGCGTCCATCTTGGTGCGCCCGTAGAGGGACACCGGGTTGAGCGGCGAGTCCTCGGTGCAGAACGAGCCGCCGGTCGTCTTGCCGTAACCGCTGTTGGTGGTCGGATAGAGGACCTTCTGGCTGGGGCTGAGCTGCGCCAGCATCTGCTCAATCACGGTCAGGTTGATCGCGGTCGCCTCCTCCGGCACGCGGTCGCAGGCCGGGGCGCCGACGATGGCCGCGAGCGGCACAATCACGTCGGCGTCGCGATAGAGCGGCGTCATCACCTGGAGGTTGCGGACATCGCCGCGAATGAACTCAAAGCCGGGCGCACCGACGACCGGCAACAGCGTCGGGAAATTGTGCCTCAGCGCGTCAACGACCGTGACGGCATGGCCCTTCGCCAGAAGCTTGGGGACGAGGACCGAACCGATATAGCCGGCTCCGCCGGTAACAAGGATTTTCACTGCGCGTCCTTTCGTGACTGATAGCTGTTGACCACCGGACCGGCGTGATGGACCTGGACCGCCTTGTGGTACGCGTGGGCGACCTGTTCCTGCTCCGCTTCGGTGAGTTCGTAGAACAGCGGCAGGCACAGCACCCGTTCCGCCACCCACTCCGCCACGGGACAGATCTCTGTGAAGAACGGCTTGAAGTGATCCTGCTTGTAGATCGGCCGCGGCCACGACACGTTGGTGCCGACGCCAAGGGCGTTCATCTCGGCGCGCACCGCGTCGCGGTTCTCGACCAGCGTCGGATACAGGAACCAGGAATGCGTGTGTCCGGGCTGGACCACCGGCAGCCGCACCGAGGCGCTCGATCCCAGCAACTGGTTGTACAACGCCGCGTTGCGGGCGCGACGGGCCAGCACCTCCGGCAGCCGGCCGACCTGCACCACGCCGATCGCCGCGTGGAGGTCGGACATGCGGAAGTTGTGCCCGAGAATCGGGTGGACATACTTCTCGGTCGGCGACTCGCCGTGCGACCGCATCATGCGCGCCAGGCGATCGTGCTCGTCGGAGTTGAGGAAGATCACGCCGCCCTCGACCGACATCACCGACTTGGCCATGTGCAGGCTGGTGATGCCGACGTCGCCAAACGTGCCGAGCGGGGTGTCGCCGAGGCGCGCGCCCAGCGACGGCGCGGCGTCCTCGACCAACCCGACGCCGGCGTCGGTCGCCAGCTGCCGCAGTTCGGGCCACTTCGCCGCGTGGCCGGCATAGTCGATGGCGATGATGGCCGTGGTCTTCTTGGTGATCTTGCGGGCGACGTCGGCGGGATCCAGGTTGAACGTCACCGGATCGACGTCGGCAAACACCGGGGTGGCCGCCTGGAAACGGACGCTGTTGGCCGTGGCAATGTAGCCGAAGGCCGGCACGATGACCTCGTCGCCCGGCTGGATGCCGAGCAACTTGAGGGCAATGTCGAGCGCCGCGGTGCCGTTGACGACCGCGACGCAGTGCTTGGCGCGAGTGACCGCGCGGCACGCTGCCTCCAGCTCGGCGACCTTCGGCCCCTGGCCGAGCCATCCCGAGTCGTAGACCTGCAGCAATGCTTCGCGCTCGGTGTTATCGAAATACGGCTTGAACCACTCGACTCTGCTCACAATAAGTACTCCTGTATCGGCTTGCTCGCCGCCCGCACGGTTGCATCCTCAGCTATTCGCACAAGCGGCGGCTCCACGTCCGGCCGTCGAGCGGCTGGTAAAAACTCATCACGACCTCGCCGCTGGGGCTGGTCACCGCCACGCCCAGCTTGTCGATGCCCCTGAGCGGCACCGTCTGTTCGTCAAACACGTAGAAGAATGATTGCGGCGTGTCGCCGCGCGACATGTTGTCGTGCCAGTATTCGCCGCTCGCCGTCCGGAAACAGAGGAACGGCTGCAGGCTGAACATGTCGCCGCGCACCTGGACCACGCACTCGTCGCCGGTGACTGTGAGGTCGACCTCGAGAGGCCGGCGGTCCAGGCCGAGCGCACCGACGAAGCCGCCCACGGCCGTGGAGAAGACCAGTTCGGCCCGGCTCTTCGCGACCTGCCGGGAATCGTTGATGAGCGCCCACAGCTCGCGAATCTCCTCCACCATGTCGCGATTGTCATGTGAACACACGCTGACCAGGACGTCACGATGTTCGGCGTCGACAAACGCCTTGACCATCTCGTCGCGCGTGAGGCTACAAAAATTGGTGCTGAGGGTCAACGTGCGCGACACCCACCGCCGCAGGTCACCAGGCGTGCCGGCGTCGGCAAACGATGGGTGATACGGCCGCCACTCGGTCGGGGCGTGGCGCCAATCAATGTAGCGGAAGGCGCGCCGGGGCTGGTTCTGGTGGTCCGCGCCATTCAGATTGGCGTAGTCGAATGGGAACCACTGCTCGAGGAACAGGTTGAGATCGGTCTTCTCCTGGTGATAGCCAGGACGAAAGGCGGCGGAAAAATGCTCGCGATCGAGCAGGCGCCGCGACAGCGACTGCAGGTGAAGACTGTGATTCTGGATGCTCAGGCCCTGGCAGTTGGCCCGGCGATTGAACGCGACCGGATGAAAATGCCAATACAGCTCGTCGCGTGTCTCCGGGTGCCGCCGGCTCAGGTCGGCGTAGTAGTCGAACACCACGTGATACCCGAGTGAGCGGCGCCGCGGATTCTCGTCGAAGCCGACCTGGTCGAGGCAGAACCAGCTGAGCGCATAAGACTGCCCGCGATCGTCGACTATCGACTCCCGGAACTCGCGGCTGAACAGCGTCTCGTGCATCCGGTCGATCATCGCCCAGTCCCGGTTGTAGTTCAGCCGGGCCTTCGCGTATCTCGCCATCATCGGGGCGCGTTGCGCCTCGGGCATGCCAACCCCGGCCTGCACTTTCGCCAGGTTATCGGCGGTCGGCTCGAGGCGAATCCCGAACACACGCTCCATGTCGTCGAACGTCGCCGTCAGGCTCTCGTACAGTGGGCCTTCCGTATCGACGCAGTGGACAAAATAGACCGTTCCCATCAGACCTACCGTGTCGCCCGCGTGGTGCCGCCGTCGACAACGAGGCACGCGCCGGTGGTGTACGACGAAGCCGGCGACGCCAGGAAGACGACGGCCCTGGCAATCTCGTCGGGATTTCCGAACCTGCCCATCGGCACCTGTTTCGCAATCCGCCGCTGGGTCCCCTCGGGATCCTGCTGCATCTTGCGTCCCCACCCGTTGTCGGGAGCGTAGGTATGGCCGGGCGCGACCACGTTGATCCGCACGCCGGTCGCCGCGCAGCGGCGCGCCATGTCCTTGACGACGCCAATCAGCGCGAGCTTCGCGGCGACGTAGGGGGTCGGCCCGCCGAGGGTTTCGAGTCCGGCGATCGACGAGACCGCGACCGCGGCGCCTTTCGTGCGTTCGAGGTGCGGCAGGGCTGCTTGCAGCAGCGCCGCCGCGCTGATCAGGCTACCGCGAAGCACCACGTCCCAATCGTCCTCGCCCTCGGCGGCGACCGCCGGGCCGACGTTGGCGACGACGACGTCGAGGCGGCCGAAGTCGCGCGCCGCTTCGGAGACGACGCGCGTGATGACATCACGCTGGCTCATGTCGCCCTGGTATGCCCGCACCCGATCCGCGCCGAACCGCGTCGCGAACTCCTCGGTCGTCTGTGCCAGCGTCGGCTGGGTCCGCGATGCGAGCGCGACCGACGCCCCTTCCACCAGCAGGCACTCGGCAATCGCCCGGCCGATGCCTCGTGAGGCGCCGGAAACCAGGCAGCAGGCTCCTTCGAGTCCAAGGTTCATCGTTGTGGCCGGTAGCGCTCGCCGCGCGGACTGCGCATGACCAGGTCAGCCAGTTCGAATTCCCACTCGCTGTCGATGTCAATGGAGGAACACGTATCCATGACGTAGGCGCGGGTGTCGGGTCCGAGCAGCGTGCCCTGGGTCATCAGCACGTCGCGGCGGCAGATGAAGAAGCCGTCGTTACGCTTGTAAGTGCGCGGCGCATCCTGCCGGCGGGTGACCACGGCGTCCTTCCCCATCAACGGGACCGCGCGGCCGTCGACAATCGTCTGGAGCCAGCTAGTGGGATAGGCCTCCTCGACCACGGCCACGACGCTATCGGCACCGGTGTCTTCAAGAATCGACAGGCCGGCGTCGATATCGGCCGGCACGCGAAAGGGATTGGTTGCCGGCAACAGCGCGATCACGTCGATCGCAGCCCCCTCCGACTCGAGACGCGTCACGCAGTCCTTGAGCACCGGTTCCATGGCCACGGTGTCTCCCGCCAACTCCCGTGATCGCATGAACGGCACCCTCGCCCCGAAGTCCCTCGCAATCGCCGCAATCTCCTCGTCGTCGGTCGTGACGACGACGTCGGTGACCTTGGTGGCGCGGCGAGCGGCGTCGATGGTGTAGCCGATCAGCGGGATACCGGCCAGGGCGCGCACGTTCTTTCGCGGCACGCCCTTGGAGCCGCCACGCGCGGCGATGATGGCAACCACGCGGGGGGCGCTCATGCGGTCTTTGATGCCCCGTCTGTGGAGGGAATAGTCTCTGGAAGGGTCACTGCGAGTGATTCTCTAGTGGACGGGCACACTTCGTGCCCGTCAGTCACGCCGAGCGACGTGCCAAGCTGCCCGGTGGAGCCGATTGTTCATGGAATGAACGTGTTATTCTGGTCGCGATCCGGCCGCAAGTCAAGCACGGGACAGCGGCCTGATCGGGCGAACCGGCCGCATTCTTCGTTACGAAAACCCGAGCTGCGACTCGATCAACTCGCACCACAAATGCCCGATGAAGATGTGGGCTTCCTGGATTCGAGCCGTGGTGTTGGAAGGCACGATGAGCGCGTGGTCGGCTTCCGGCGCCGCCCGTCCGCCGCCCTTGCCCAGCAACGCGACGGTCGTCAGCCCCCCCTCGCGCGCGGTCCTGAGCGCGCGGAGCACGTTTTCGCTCTCGCCCGAGGTCGAAATCACCACCAGCGCGTCTCCGGGACGGCCGACCGCAGCCACCTGGCGCGCAAACACGTCTTCGTAGCCGAAGTCGTTCGCAATACAGGTGAGCGCGGAGGAGTCCCTCGTGAGGGCGACTGCCCGAAGCGGTCGCCGATCGGCCTTGAAGCGGCCTGAAAACTCGGCCGCCAGGTGCTGGCTGTCGGCCGCGCTCCCGCCGTTACCGCACCAGAGCAGCGTGCCGCCGTCAGCCAGCGTCCGTGCCAGGACGGCACCGGTGTCGGCAATCGGTCCGGCCAGGGTTTCTCCCACGAGGGTCAACGTCGCCTGATGCTCGGTCAGCGCTCGCGCCACAATCGATTGTGAATCCATTATCGTTTCCCCGCTGGATGTCCTGAACGATCCGACACCTCGAATCGTCCGTTACCGGCCCAGACCCTCTTCGTCAGAGACTGCCGGCCCGGTGCGATTCGCACGGCCCCGCCGGCCGCCCGCACCAGCGCGGCGCCGGCCGCGATGTCCCACAGCTTGATCTCCTCTTCCCAATACGCGTCCGCGCGCCCGCACGCCACATAAGGCCAGCGACAGGGCCGCCGATCCCAGCATGCGGACCTTCTTGAACGCGCGCACGCGAGCGGTGTGCGAATGGATCGCCTCGACCGACGTCTCCATGCTGACCGGGAAGCCCGTGCAGAGCACGGCATTCTCGGCGGCGTCGATCTCGCTCGTGCGGATCGGGGCGCCGTTGAGCCACGCGCCCTGGCCGACAACGCCGGTGTAGACGTCGCCCCGCCGCGGGTCGTTCAAGACCCCGATCAGCGGCTCGTCACCGACCCAGAGCGCAACCGAGACGGCAGACAGTGGAATGCCGCGGTGATAGTTGAGGCTGCCGTCCAGCGGATCGACGATCCAGCGGGCGCCGCCGGCAGACCCGGCCTCGACTTCCCCCGCTTCTTCAGAGAGGAGTCCGAACGGGCTCGACGCGCGAAGCACCGAGATGACCGCCTCCTCGGAGGTCAGGTCGCCGACGATCTTGGTCTCTCGGCCTTCCTCGCGCACCACCTCGCCCCCCTGGGCCCCGGCGGCGGCGAGGGCCTTCGCGCCGGCACTGGCCGCGCGCTCGGCAAGGAGGAGCCAATGCTGCACGTCCTCGCGACGGAAGTGAGCCGGCCCCCGATCACTCATCGCGATGGCGCTTCTCTGCCGAATGCCCGAGCAGTCCGTGGAGATAGCGGCGGTATTCGCTGCCGCTCGAGAAGGCGTCGGCCAGTGTGCGCAGCTGCGCCGCGTCGATAAACCCCTGCCGGTAGGCAATCTCTTCCGGACACGCGATCTTCAACCCCTGCCGGCGCTCGATCGTCTCGATGAACTGGCTCGCCTCCAGCAGCGACGCATGGGTGCCG
>SXGR01030845.1_pt1 | contig 19960 bp, 16 predicted proteins | sample 3174711 | NCBI WGS metagenome assembly SXGR01 (sample SAMN11356860, study PRJNA531348) | freshwater metagenome | isolation source: freshwater sample F1-60 | place: China: Fuxian Lake, Yuxi | collected 2017-12-25
ACTTACTTCGTCGTCGCGCACTTCCACGATGTCATGATGGGATCCGCGCTCATCGCCATGGTCGGCGGCATTCACCACTGGTGGCCGAAGATGTTTGGCGTGATGTTCAGCGAATTCTGGGGTCGCATTGGCTGCTCCCTCGTGTTCGTCGGATTCAATGTCACCTTCTTTACGCAGTTCATGCTCGGTTCGCAGGGCATGCCGCGCCGCTACTACCTCTACCAACCCGAGTTCCAGACCTACCATGTGATCTCGACGATGGGCGCGTACTGCATGGCGCTTGGCTTCCTCATCACCGGCGCGTACCTCTTGCATTCGCTCTACTTTGGCAGAAAGGCTCCCGCGAATCCGTGGGGCGGCCGAAGTCTTGAGTGGCAATGCAGCTCGCCCCCTCCACACGACAACTTCGCGACAACGCCCTCGGTGGGCAATCCGTATGACTTCTCCGATCTCCGCTGGAACGAAGCGGAGCAGGGGTACGAAGTCGATCCCAACGCCGCGCCGAGCAAAGACACGCACTGATTGCAGAAGAAGGACGAGCCTTGAGTACAGCCTCTACAAGTATCGCTTCAACAAGTGCCCCCGTCGCACATGATCATGGACATGACCATGGTCATGACCATGGTCATGGGGAGCACTCGAAGTACCCATTCCTCGCGCACCATTTCGACACGCCGCATCAGCAGTTTGACTCCGGCAAGTTCGGTATGTGGCTCTTTCTCGCGACCGAAGTATTGTTCTTTGGCGGGTTGTTCGTGGCCTATGCGGTGTTGCGGATGCTGCACCCCGAAGTCTTCGCCTACGCGAGTCACTACCTCGACACGATTCTGGGAGGGATCAACACGCTCGTCCTCATCGCGTCGAGCTTCACGATGGCGATGGCGGTGCGATTCGCGCAGACCAACAAGCGAATCCCCTTGATCATCTGCTTGCTCCTGACGCTCGCGGGCGCCATCGGATTCATGGTCATCAAGTACTTCGAGTACACGCACAAGATCCACGAGAATCTCATCATGGGTCCGGGCTTCTATCGGCCCGTCGATGAGCATGAAGCGAAGCTCGCGATGACCGATCCTGGAACGCCTGCTCCAGTTCTGCAGATTGATGCGCCCGAGGTCACGCCGCAAGGCGCGACGCTCTCTGCGATGCTGACGCCTCTTCCTGCTGTCGATAAGTCGACGGTGATTGCGCCGCTCGCAGGACCAAGCGGTGTCGTTGACCTCGCGGGCACGACGCCGGTGGATCGAAGTCAATACGCTCAAGAGGCAATCCATGACACGCCCACCGTGGGCACGCCGCACCTTCTCGATCCGAAGTTGCCGCCGAGTACGCACCAGTTCTTCGCGATCTACTACTGCATGACCGGACTCCACGGCATCCATGTCGTTGTCGGTATCGGTGTCATCACTTGGCTCGTCGTGGGCGCGTGTCGAGGTCGCTACAGCAGCAACTACTACACCCCGATTGACCTCGTCGGCTTGTACTGGCATGTCGTTGACCTGGTGTGGATTTTTCTGTTCCCACTCTTCTACCTCATTCACTAATCTCGCATTGAGCCCCGCGCAAGACGGAACCCAGCGCCATGTCCTCACACGCAACTTCATCCTCTCACGACGCGCACGCCGAGGGTCATCCTCTTGTGGGTCACCTTGTCCCTGTCTCGACGCTGCTGCTCACGGGGGCCGCACTCGTCGTCCTGACCATTCTGACTGTCGCAGTTCACTACGTGGACCTTGGTGAAGCGAACATCTACATTGCGCTCGTGATTGCGGGAATCAAGGCGTCGCTGGTGTGCGCGTTTTTCATGCACCTCCGATGGGATCGTCCGTTCAATCTCCTCGTCCTCGTCACGGCGATACTGTTCGTGGTGCTGATGATGGCGTTCTCAATGATGGATGTGGATGCGAATTCGTTCGCGTTCGATCCAGGAAATCCCAAGACTGTGCAGACATACCTCGATCAGAACGCGAAGTTTGCGCCGATCACCGCGAAGTGATCGCCGAACGCTCGGTGACGGCGCGCTTCGCCCTTGGCGGAAGCATGAAGCTTTTCCCGACTCTCTTCTCGGCTCAGGCGCGCATCACTCCATTTGGTGACCCGAAGGATCGGCTCGCTGCGGGGGAGATGGGAATGTGGATTTTCCTCGTCGTACTCGCGGTGTTGTTTCTCTCCGCGATTTTTGGTTATCTCTTCGTGCGCGTCGAGAACGCGTCCGCCTGGACTCACGGACAACCGCCGCCGATCTTGATGTTGAGTAGCGCGGGTCTGCTCCTCAGCAGTTTCACCATGCATCGCGGAATGCGTGCCGCGCAGGCTGGGGAACGCGCGCAGGGGAAGTGGATGACGGCGACTTTCGCGCTTGGCATCCTCTTCCTCGCACTCCAAGGAATCGCATGGATGCAATTGATTGAGTTGGACGTCACGATCGCAACTGGGCTCTACGCGTGGTCGTTCTATGTACTGACTGGATTACACGCGCTCCATGTGCTCGGCGGCCTTGTGCCCTTGGGGATCACGACGGCGAGGGCTCGGCGGCAGGAGTACAGCCAAGCCGACGCAGCGGGCGCAGTGTATACAGCGATGTATTGGCACTTTCTCGGCGGCGCTTGGATCGTGCTCTACGCAACGCTCCTGATCGGATCCTGACGATTACCGTGGCGGCAGAATCTCGCAGGCGCCCTTCGGATCGAGGAACGCGCGGTAGGCGAAGAGGAGGCAGGGGATCGCCTGCAGTGGCTCGCCATCTCGCCGCGATGCACGAGCGACGCCCGGCCCTTCTGGCAGCACGACATCAATCGTCACGCCCTCGACATCGACTGAGGAGGTCCGAAGCGACTGTGTCGTCGAGGTTGGCAGCATGCGTTCAAGGGAGAGTGCGTGCCACTTCGCGTGGATGAAGACGGCGATGCAGGGCGACTTCAACTGAAGTCCGAGGCGCGTGAGTTCTTCGTGCGGCGGAATTGGAGAGGCAGGAAAATCCAATCGCGGCGAAAGATAGTTGCGCGCATACGAAATGCTCTTGTAGCGCGCGATTGCGCCCAGATCTCGTTGGGGAAGCGTCGTCGTCGGGTGCGCGCCGAGCCAATCAGCCCATGTAGTCGTGCAGGCATTAGGGAGAGGGGAAAGTTTGGTTCCCGTCTCTGCGTAGGGACCGCTGATCGCCTCCATGAGGAGCGGACTCCAGAGGCTGGATGGGTACGCGGCTGGATCTGTACCGAGCGGCGCGCGGTCGTAGAACAGGAGGCTCGACTCACACAACAATCCGCTCACGCCGAATTGCAGCGTGGTTGCATCGATCGAACGCAAGAATGCAACCGGGGCGTCGCAGAAGGGCGAGTACGTGATGACGATCGCATCCCCGCCGAGCGTGTCATTGATGACTTCATGCCCGTTGAGCAATGAAACCGGATACGCCCGAGCCTCTCCGTTGTGCACGAGGCCGAACACGCGATCGCGGCTCACGACATATCGAGTTCGGTGCGACTCGTTGTACACCGCCTGTTCGCTCCCGCGCAATGTCGACTGCACATCAAGCGCGGGGAGGAAGTCGCGCGGATTTCCAGATGGCTGCAGGTCTGCGCGTTCGACGAGCAAGGGCAAAAGCGGGAAACCATAACTCTCAAGCGTGTGCCCATCGCCGAGGTGCCGCTTGCCAAAGAGCGGCGCCAGCGTCGCCCACACCACAACCGCGAGGACTAGCGTGATCGCAACGACAATCACCCAACCTCCGCCTCGCATGGTGAGCGTTGCGCGAGGTTGCGTTGTGGAGGTGTCCGCCTTTCGCGCAGTCATGGTGTCACCTCCAGAGATGGTGCCTGCGACTCCCAGATTCGATCATGCGGGCGGCCCGTCAGAAACGCAGACGCACTGACCGGTCCGCGATCGAGCACCATGGCGAGGAGCACGAGCGGGAGCCACGCGATGCTCGCGAGGAATAGCGTTCGAGCTGTGCGATCATCCTTGTAGCGCGCGAACTGTACGGCGAGGGCCGCGAAGAGTAGCGTCGCAAAGAACCCAAAGAGCGCGCTCCACCATCCGGTGAGTCCGCTCACTGTCGCGCTTAAGACCAACGGCACCAAGAGGAGTGTCGTGAGCAGCGCAACCTGCGAGGTGATTCGGCCGTCCTTGTCGTAGACAGGAAGCATCGCGTGACCGCCACGGGCGTAGTCCTCGCGGTACTTCCAAGCGAGCGCGAGAAAGTGCGGAATCTGCCAGACGAAGAGTATTCCGGCAAGGACCCATGCCGCGGGGTCGATGCGTCCGGTGACCGCTGTCCAACCCATGACTGGAGGAATTGCGCCGCAGACCGCGCCAACGATTGTGTTCATCGTCGTTCGCGGCTTGAGCGGCGTGTAGAGCAGCACATAAATCAGAATGTTCGCGGCAGCGAGGAGCCCCGTGAGCATATTGATCTGCATCGAGAGCAATGCAAATCCTGCGTAACCGAGGGCGCATCCCATGCCAAACACGATGCCCGGACGAACCGCGCCAATGGGAAGCGGCCGGCCTCGAGTACGCAACATGAGTCCGTCACGGCGCCGTTCGAAGACTTGATTGAGCATGGCCGCGCTTGCGGCGGCGAGGGCGGTGCCGAGCATCGCGATGGCTAAGCGCCACCAGTCGATCCTCGAATCCGAAGCGAGGAAAAAGCCTACCGCCGTCGTCAGCACCACAAGGGCATTCAGTCGCGCCTTCGTGAGTTCCGTCGTGATGCGAACCCACGAGAGTTCGCGAGCCGCGTGTGGTATTGGCGCGGACGGAGTTGCCTGCGTGATTGGGGCTTCGGTATGGGACATACAGGAGGGACTAGTATAGAACCGACCCTCTCACGACAGGAACTCAGGGAGTACTTCATGCATCAGACCACGGCGCAGCTCGGATCGATGTTGGGAACACTGCAAACCACGCCAGAGGTCCTAGGCGAACCGACGAGCGTCGCAATGGTGCTCGCGCTCGCGTTGGTGGGCTGCCTGCTGATTGTGTGGTGGGCGGCGTATTCGCGGCCGATGCACCTCGCACTTGGATTTGCGACGACGGCGGTCTTGTGGTTCCTCGGGTACATCGCGATGTTGTCGCCAGGCCTCGCTGCGGGGGAGGTGCTCTTCGCGCTCATGCTCCTTGTCGTGTTCTGTGGGGGATTTGTCGCAGCGCGCATGGGGGTCGATGCAAACGGTGCGCGGATCATTCCGTTCCGTGTCGGATTTGCGTCCGCGACTGCGAATGTGCTCGTGCTGGGGGCGTTCCTCCGTTCAAACGAAGACGCGGGTCGATTCACGCCGATTTTGTATGTGCTCGGGCTCTACGGGAGTTCGGTGCTCTTGGCTTGGCTGGGCGGTGTTGTCGGGAAGCGTGGCTCAGATTCGCAGCGACGCGCACCGAGTCCCGTTGGTCTCTTCGCGATGGTCGCCGCAGGCACGGTGTTCCTAATGCTCATCACGGGTGGGTTGGTGACGAGTTATGAGAGCGGACTTGCAGTACCGGATTGGCCCAACTCCTTCGGCCACAACATGCTGCTGTATCCGATTAGCGAGATGACTGGAGGCATCTTCTGGGAGCATGCGCATCGGCTTTACGGCATGCTCGTGGGGACGAGCGTGTTGGTGTTTTTCGTGGTCCTCATGCGCGGCGAGAAGCGCGGATGGATTCGCACACTCGGCGCGATCGCACTCCTTTGCGTGATTGTGCAAGGCGTCCTCGGTGGCTTGCGAGTCACGGGGAGTTTCACAAGTGCTGTCGAAGGCGCATCACTCGCACCGAGCCTGCTCCTCGCCATCGTTCACGGCACCTTTGGTCAGATTGTCTTCGCGCTCCTCGCGGTGATTGCTGTGGTCACGAGTCAGCGATTTCGCGACATGCTCCCGCGAGTGCGCGAGGGCGCGTCGCTCGATCGCGCCTTTACGGCTGCGTTGTGCGTCTTGACGGTCATCCAGATCTCGCTTGGCGCGTGCTATCGCCACCTAACCATCCCTCCAACGGACGGCGTGAAGGGATCAACGCCCGCGTGGGCGATGCATTCACACTTGAGCGTTGGCGTGCTCCTCGCGATCTTCGGCATCCTCGTCTGCACACGGGCAATCGGTTTGAGTGACGGCGTAAAGCCCGTGCGCGCGATGGGCAAGGCGCTCCTGATGCTGTTCATCCTCCAAGTGTTCCTCGGCCTCGGCGCGCTTGTCTCGATGATGATGCGAAAGGGCGCGCACATCCCGACGCTCGAAGTGATCCTGACCACCTCGCATCAAGTCACCGGCGCTCTGATCCTGGCGCATGTCGCGATGCTCACGGCATGGACCCGCCGGGCGTTCTTGAGCGACGCAACCGACTAGGCGCTGAATCAGCAAGCGTTCAAGGCCCGCCTCACTACTCCACCGCACGCGACGGCTTCAGCGCTTCTTCAAGGGCGAGGAGGGCGTAGATCGTCGCGAGATCGGGTTTGCCTTCCTCCCAACGGGTCTCGTCGTTCTTCCAGGAGCCGTCTTCACGCTGGCGCGTGAGGAGCGCGTCGATCAACTCTCTGCGCCACTCATGCTTCTGGTTGTTCGCGTCCGTGATCTGCGTTTGGCTGCACGCCGTGAGCGCGCGGCTCATCGCGTGCAGATAGTAGAAGTAGCCTTGTTGACCAAGTCCAGGGTTTTCGGTGAAGGTCCAGTGCGCTCGAATCCACTCGAACGCAGCTTGCACGCGCGGATCTTCGGTAGAAAGCCCGGCATAGAGGAGGCTCTTGAATCCCGCATAGGTCATCGAACCGTAACTTCGAAGGCTTCTCGTTCCTATCGGCATCTTCTCGCCGAAGCGACCCTCGCCGGAAGCTTCACTCGCGAAACTTTCGCCACCGTTGGCGGGTGAGTAGACGAAGCCTCCATCGCCGCTGCCCTTGTCGATCCAATCCGCGTTCGTCGCGTGTTCGCCGCCCTTAAAGTTCTGCGCTCGAGCGACAAAAGCGAGCGCCTTCTGAATCGCGGGATCATCACTCGACACCTGCGCGTCGTGCAACGCATCGAGCATCATTTGGGTGTTGGAGAGATCAGGTCGCTTGCGATTTCCATACCCAGCACCGCCGTACCAATCCGTGTTGCTCTCGAGCCCTTCGCCTTCATCCCACTGCGCGGCCTTTAGCCACGCGATGGTCTCGACAAGTTCCATCTGCAGCTCTGGTGCGTTGCTTGCCGCCAGCGCGCTTCCAACCGCGCTCATCACATAGGTGCCAAGGCCGCCCTCGTCGATCGCTTTCCGCTGCGCATCCGTTGATGCGTGGAAGGCAATGTAGGAAAACGCCTTGTTCCCTGCGTCTTCTGTGCGCCCAGACTGCGCGAATGCCTTTGCTCCGAGTGCGGTGACCGCGATCGCGCTCGCTCTTGCCTTTGGCTCCATGTCGGTCGCTTCAACTTCTGTTCCCTCAAACCATGCGCCTCGAGGAGATTGTGTGGTTGCGAGATACGCGAGGCCACGATCGAGCGCAGCGGTCGCGCGAGCGAAGGTGTCTGAATCGAGGGGGACGAGTTCTGCACCAACGGCGATGCGCGGCTCCACCTTTGCGCACGGTCGAATCGACGCCGCCGCCGTCGATGGAGGTACGCGCGTGATCTTCGATGGATCGACGCGTGAGTCGAGCGGCGGAGTCAGACTGGGCGCAATAGGTTGAGGCGCGCCGAGGACGAAAACAAAACTCGCGAAGAGGATCTCGACGCTGTGCATTCGTGCATTCTAAGCCTTACGCGCGCGGTGATCGTGCTTAGGAGTTTGCTTGGCAGCATCCAACGACGGGAGTCGATCCGCAGTGCGCAGCGCCCCGAGCAGGAATCGAACACTCGGGCGTGGCTTCTGCGCGGCAAAGGGCGAAGATGAGATCGGAGGACATACCGGCGATCGCATGAGGATCGCGCGCCACCAAAATCTGCAAGAGCACAGAGTTGGTGATATCGGCATCAGTGCTGCTGTTGGAGATTGAGACCCGATGCCCGCTGCGCACGAGTCGGAGGACGTCATCGTGAGTGAGATGCGTCGATCGAGTGGTGTCGTAAAGGCGGCGGTTCGGATATTTGCGGATGCGGATGGCTTGCCCGGATTGCGATGGAGTACCCATGTTGCAAGTAGTTCGTGCAGGCGGGGTGCAGGTTTCGCAATTGCGAGAATTACGGCAGATTTTTCCCCGATCTTGCGAAAAACCAAACCCCGCAGGTTCGCGCACTCGGTCTCAGGCGAATCTCGGAAGGTTTTGGGCGACGGATCGGCTCGTGGGTCTGGCCCTTAGGGTGAGCGGCTGTGGTTCTGTCAGAGAGCCGGCCGAACAAGGGTGCTTCATCATCGGACGAGCCCGTAGACAAAGAGATCAGCTTGGACGGGCGCAGCGGGTTGACCGGTGGCTGGGTTCGTTCCTTCAACCGTGAATCGAACCGGAAAGAGGTAACTCCCGCGGAGGTCTGTCGCGAGGCCGAAGGTGACGGTGATCAGAATGCCGCTTTCGTCCGAGGTCTGGCTTGTTGCGGTGATTTTGAAGCGCGGATCGGCGCTCTTGACCGCCAAGATTCGCCCAGTGAATTTCTTCAGGAGAATGGAAAACTCCGCAGCCTGCCCAGGCGCAGTCGCACCTGCTGACGCTCGGAATTGTTCGAATGCGATCGAAGGCACGTAGCGAGTCGCGGGGTGCCGCATGCGGAGATCGACGAGTGGGCAATCGTCACGATCGGTTTCAACAATCACCCACCGAGGGATCAAGGCATCGGGCGTTGCAGTGAAGTCATAGAGCAGCGTGTACTCAAACCGCGGCGAGTCCTTCGCTGGATCGAAGTCGAGAAATTTTGGTGCGGCGTTGTCGACGCTGAGTACACGAAATGGTTTCCGATCGTCGGCTTGAAGTTTGAACTGCCCGCGCAGCTTGCTCCGGTCGAGTTCGATCTTGCCACTTGGGTCGGCGGTTGTCGTGTCAATGTAGGGAGGGTTTGCGCGGACGATGAAGGCGGTCTCCGCTTTGTAGGTCACGGTCAACGGCTCGGGAATGCCGCGAAAGAGGAGGTCGACCTTCGCCACCTTCGCGCCGATCGCATCATTCGTCTTCATCGACATTGGCATGATGAGTGTGCCGTTGGCGGGAATCTCCTTGCCAACCAAATCAACAGTCGTACAGGTACAACTCGGCGTTGCCTTTTCAACCACGATCGCTTGCGCGGACACATTCGAGAGTTCGATATCCCCCTCGACGATGGAGTGAGGGCGCACCACTCCGAAGTCAACACTGGCGGGAGTGGCGGTGATTGGCCCCACGCTCGCGCTCGCACCTCTCATGACGCGGGATTGGCTCGATGCATCATTGAAGGAGATTCGTTCGGCACCGCGCGGACTGGCCTTCACTGTGGGGGGTGCCGAACTCTCCGCTGCTTGCGCCGTCGAAGTCGTGGGTGCTGGCACCGCGGCCGGTTCCTTCTCGCAGCCCATCATCGCCGACAGCAGAGGCAAGAGGGAAAACGAAAGAATCCAGAGCGCTCGGAAATGGAAGGGCATTCGTCGAGTGTACGGCCTGTCTTTCAAGTGAAATGCCATGCACCCTCTACACTTGCGCGCATGAGTTCGATGCGCGCTGTCACGATTGTTTCGCAAGGTTCGCCCGTCACGCCCAATGTGCGAGTCCGCGATGACTTCGAGGCACCAGTTGCGCGCGCGGGTGAAGTTGTCGTGCGCACCGAGGCGAGTGCGTTCAACCATCTTGACTTGTGGGTTGGACGAGGACTCCCGGGCATCGACATTCAATACCCTGCGATTGGCGGATCGGATGGATGTGGCATCGTTGAAAGCGTCGGTGAAGGAGTCGCTCCGTCGTGGATGGGCGCGCGTGTGCTGCTCAATGCGGCGGTGCCAAAGGTCCCCTCGACCGAGCCTGGGACAATTCCGGCTCCATACGACATCACGATGATTGGCGAGCATGTGCACGGCTGTCATGCTGCGCGGTTTCGCGCGCCTGTTGCCAACTTGCTCCCTGTTGGAGAGACGGACCCGGTTCAGGCAGCGGCATTCGGCTTAGTGTTCCTTACCGCGTGGCGCATGATGGTCACGCAGGCGCAGTTACGGGAAGGCCAACTTGTGTTGATCACCGGCATCGGCGGGGGAGTGGCGCTCGCGGCGCTTTCCATCGCGCGCCACTTTGGATGCAAAACGATAGTTACGAGTCGGCATGAGTCGAAGATCGACCGCGCGGTGAAACTGGGAGCAAGCTGCGGTGTCCTCGATACGGGCGCCGATTTCTCGAAGAGCGTGCGAAGTTTGACCAATCGCCGCGGCGTTGATCTTGCGGTCGATAGTGTGGGGAAAGCCGCACATCTCTCCTGCATCAAGTCGCTCGCACGCGGTGGGACCTACGCCACTTGCGGTGCGACGACCGGCGGCGACGCGGTGACGGACCTCACTCGGATCTTCTGGAACCAGCTACGAATTGTCGGCTCGACTATGGGCGACATGCGCGAGTTTCGCGAGGTGTTTGCGCTGTTTGCTGCGGGGAAACTCGCGCCAGTCGTCGATCAGGTCTTCCCAGCGGTTGAAGCGGTCGAGGCGTATCGAAAGCTCGAAGCAGGCGAGCAATTCGGAAAGATCGTTCTCGATTGGCGGTGAATTCCCCAAGTGCGGTGAATCGTGCCGTTTCCCTTGTTCTACGCTGACTTTGGGCGCGCGAACAGATATGCTTGTTTCACTTGCTGCGTGACTGGAGAGCTGCGTTAGTTCAGGCCTCACTTCTGTTCTCACTCCAAGCATGCGCCACGGCACCTCCTGTATGCAATCAGATTCCACCGCCACCATTTCGGACGCCGAATCCACTGCGGTTGCCGCTCCCTCAGCACCAAGGGCTGCGATGCATCGCCTTCCGCCTTGGAAGGTCCTCCTCCACAACGATGCCGTGAACGACATGGACTATGTCGTAGAGTCGATCGTGCGACTCGCCCGCGCAACCGTTCCTAATGCGACCCGATGTATGGTGGAAGCGCATCGCAAGGGCGTCTCGCTCATCACAGTCACGCATCGCGAGCACGCGGAATTGCTCAACGAGCAGTTTCGGTCCGCGCGGCTAAAGGTGACGATTGAGCCCGAAGCGAGGTAGCGGATTTGCGAGGCTGTGCGGGGGGAGGTTTGGGGGTAAAGACGCAGGTAGCCTCTGCGTCGGTGCAATCGACGGGCGGGTTAATCTTGAGGTCGCTCGTTGGTAGCCGGGGCAGATTTGGATACCCATTCGATGGCGGCAGCCACGAGGCGCTTTCTCCACTTAACCATCTATTCAGACCGGAGTTAGCATGCCGATCGAGCCGTGTCAACCGAGGGCCACGCGACCGCGGGGTTTCACCATCTGGGGCAGATTTGCTCGTTCGGAGAGTCTCGTAAACCGCGCCACGCGCGGACTTTCTCAGGATTCCCTGACCGCGGAGTAGTTACAGGACGAGACAGCGCCTCCTTTTCGCAAAGCGATGCAAAACTATTGCAACCACGCCGCGGGAATTCTGATCTTCCGCAATTTCGTTTGTTTGCCTTCGGTACAGAGGTATGTTTGCCGATGCCGGAGCGCAGTCGCTGCGCGGCGGCCGTTGAGGTTCGACTCGGATGCGTGTCCGAGTGCAACGAATTGGGTTTGAAGTTCCGGCCAACGACCCTCTGGGGTCACCGTCCTTAGGAGGACACTGGTATGAAGAGCTGTTTCGCACTCGGTGGCGTATCCCTGAGCACAGTCGTGCTCGGATCGCTTCTCACGACGACCATGAGCCTTTCGGCTCAGTGCGTCATCAATCCTACGCCTTCGTTCTATCAGAACGATGGCGGCTGCCCTGTCGCGGGTGTCGCTGACCCCAACGGCGGTTGCAACGTGGTTCCAAATGCCTTCCAGGCAACCGGCGCACTCTCTGCGGCCTCGCCTTCGTTCTCCATCGGTGGATCGATGGGTTACGATGCGGCAGGCGCATCGCGCGATCTCGATTGGTACACCTTCACCGTTGACTCGCCGTGCTTCGTCAACCTGACGGTCAGCGCTGTCCGCGCTGATGGGACCCCCTCCGCTGACTTCCTCGTGTTCTTCGGCGATCCAGCGAACTGCGACAGCTTTGGCGGCTACCAGTACCTCGCATGCCCCGCGGTGTTCCCAGAGCAGGGCGTATCGGCTGGTACCTACTCAGTCGTTGTCACGACGAGCTTTGTTGCCACAGAGCCATGCGAGACCGCATACACGATCGATGTGTCCGCGCGTTACTCGATCTACCCAGCCTGCGGCGACCCAGCCGCCGGCGACTGTGGTCTTGCGCACCCCGCGACCGTTGGTTGCGCAGACCTCGTCTGCTGCGACACCGTTTGCGTTGTGAACCCACTCTGCTGCGAACTCGCTTGGGATCAAGCGTGCGCCTCTCAGGCGCAGGTTCCACCGGCGTCGGGTGGTTGCGGCGTGTTTGTCTACAACTGCACGATTGGCGTTCCCGCGAACGCTCCGTCGAATGACTGCGCAACGAACGCCACGGTTGTCGCGATCGAGTCAACCACTGCATTCGACAACACCAACGCAACGACCGATGGTCCGAACAATGGTCAATGCGGCGCCGAGACCTACTCGGATGTGTGGGTCATCGCGCAGGCTCCAGGAGCCGGCAACATGTACTGCTACGTGAACTCTGGTTCGCAGGATGTTGTTCTCTCGGCGTACGACAACGGGACAACCACCGCAGTCGTTGGCACCGAACTCAGTGACAACTTCATGGGCTGCGTCGATGTGGCCGGCATCGGTGGCGAAGCCGCCGTGCTCCCGAACGTGGTTGATGGCAACTGGTACGTCTGGCGCGTCGGTATCTGGGGTAACCCAGGGACCCCAGGCGGCGCAGGCGTCCCAGGTGCTGGTGACGTCACGATCGTCTTCGAGCGTGTTGTGTACGACACTGGTACCCACGGCACGGTTTGCTCCGCCGCTGGCGCCGCAACCAACCTCGGTCTTTCCAGTGGTGCGATCTCCGCAACCTCGACCCAGCGATGGATCGCTTCACCATTCACCGTGACTGATCCGGATGGCGCCGGCGCCGCGGACAGCTGGGATCTGACCATGATGCAGCCTGAAGGTTTCGCGCCAGCTGGCGTCATCAACGAGAAGTTGAACTGGATCATCTGGAACCGCGTGAACTCTGATAAGCCGCTCTACGCGACGGATCAGGTTGCAAGCGGACAGGTTGTCTACCCAACGCTCGGGGCAGCGGGCGAGGCTCCAGTGCCGATGGCACTCAGTCTTGCTGCTGGTACCTACTACGCAAGCTTCTTCGCGTCGGCCGTTGGCAACCCATGCCGCCCGAACGATGGTCAATTGATCTTCTCGAACTTTGCCTGGTTCACCGGCGCTCCTGCTGGCGACATCAGCACAGATGCGACCGGTCAATTCCTCTGGCGTTCGGCTACTCAGCCAGGTTCTGGCCCAGCGACTGAGGTTGTGGTTGCTGGCACGACGACCCCATGCACGAACCCAACAGGCGTCGGCTTCGCTCGCTACACCCTCGGGACCGCGTATGTGGCGTGCCCCGGCGGCGATCCACAGAGCGTGCTCCGCGTGGCACTCCATGTGCTCGGCAATCCAGAGACCGCAGTCAACACCTGCCCCACCGACCTCGATGGCAACGGCGTCACTGACGCTGCTGACCTTGCGATGCTCCTCAACGCGTGGGGTACGGGTGGCATCGATCTCAACGGCGACGGTCTCACCGATGCCGCAGATCTTGCGGTGCTGCTCAACGGATGGGGCCCGTGCCCATAATTCTGATCTTGCATCCGCAAGGAAGCAAAGAACAGAAATCTGCATCTAGTTTCTAGATCAATCGACTCCCCCAGCCACCTGGCTGGGGGAGTCTGTTTTTGCGATCAACTCTTCGGCGGTGCAACCTTGCGGCGCGGGGGGGGAATAGGCTCTCCCATTCTCGCGCTGCACCTTGCTTCGATGAGGGCCTAGGTCTGCGCTGGTTCCCCTGGAGTTTGACGCATGCGGACCTTCTTCGTTGTGATGGCAGTCATCCTCGGCCTTGCCTTGGTTGGCTTCGTGGTCGTCGGTCCAGATGCGCTTCAGTACATCCCAAGTTTCTCAGGAACCGCCCGGGAAACTACCGTGCGAACGGCCAAGGTTGAGCAACGCGCGGTCGTTGAAACCGTTTCGGCACCTGGCGAGTTGGAACCGCTCGTGAAGGTGGAAGTGAGTGCAGAGGTCAGCGCGCGGGTGCTTGAACTTCCTAAACGGGAAGGCGACATGGTCGCCGCGGGAGACGTGCTCTTCAAACTTGACGATCGCGACTTGCAAGCAGCACTCACGGCGCAAATCGCGCGGCGGGAGGCAGAGAAGTTCCGACTTCGCAGTGAAGAGCAGCGCCTTGCAGGTCCGCAGAGCAACCTCGCGAACGCGAGCGCGACTTTGGACCGGCAGCAATCGCTCTTTGAAACCGGAGACATCAGTCGGCAGCAACTCGACGACGCGATCGCTCGCGTTCGGGAATTGCAAGCCACGGTCGCCGCTTCAAGTGAGAACATCTCCGTCATCGAGCAATCACTCGCGGCTGCAGACGCCGACATTCAGCGGCAGCGCGAGTTACTGCGAAGAACGACGATCACCGCACCGATCGCTGGTCAAGTCACGCTTCTCAATGCCGAGGTCGGGGAACTTGTAGTCGTAGGCACTATGAACAACCCGGGAACGAAGATCATGACGATTGCAGATCTCGCGACCGTCCGATTGAAGGCGAAAGTGAGCGAGTCAGACATCGCGCGCATCGCGGTCGGGCAGGATGCGATCATTCGCGTCAACGCCTATCGCGGCCGTGAGTTTCGCGGCAAGGTCGACAAAGTTGCGCTTTCTCGTTCGAGTGAAGCCGGGCTCGCATCTGGTGGCGGCGGCGGCGTGGGTTTCTTCAAGGCAGAGGTCACGCTTGATCTCGAGCAAGGCGAAACGCTGCTCTCCGGTCTCGCGGCCAATGTCGACATCAAAGTCGCCGAGCACTTCGGCTTGGTGGTGCCGAGTCAGGCGATCCTTGAGAAGAGTGTTGATGATCTTCCTGCGGCGCTCCGAGAGTCGCCGTTCATTGACCACGTCCGCAGGACATGTTCGATCGTTTTCGCCATCACCGATGGAGTGGTCCATGTGACGCCGGTGAAGTCCGGGCCATCGAGCCTTGTCGACACGATTCTGCTTGAAGGCGTCGCCGACGGATCCGTTGTCATCACGGGACCGTTCAAGGTGCTCGAAACACTGAAGGATGGCGAGAAGGTCGTGGATGAGCGCGATGTCGAGAGGGCGCCCGCCGCGAAGGAAGATGCTCCTAAAAGGAGCGGTGTGCAGGTCAAGGTGAGTCGTGCGGAGTCGGCGAAGGAAATCTGCGCATGAGCCTCATCGAGGTGCGTCAACTTCAGAAGATCTATCGTGTCGGAGTGGAAGTCATTCGCGCGCTCAATGGCGTGGACCTGCGCATCGAGCGCAACGACTTTGTGGCGATCATGGGCTCAAGCGGGTCGGGCAAGTCGACACTCATGAACATGCTCGGATGTCTCGACCGTCCGACCGGCGGCGCGTACCTCTTGAACGAGAAGGATGTCAGTCGCATGGGCGCGGCTGAACTCGCGCGTGTTCGCAACGAAGAGATCGGATTCGTCTTCCAGTCTTTCGAACTTCTGCCGCGGCAGACCGCGCTCGAAAATGTCGAACTTCCGCTTGTCTACGCGAAGGGTGGTTGGCGGGAACGACGACCTCGTGCCCTTGCGGCGCTTGCGCGCGTGGGCTTGAGCGATCGTGTGCACCATCGACCAAATCAACTCTCGGGTGGACAGCGACAGCGCGTGGCGATCGCGCGCGCGATTCTCAATCGGCCCTCAATTTTGCTCGCCGATGAGCCGACGGGAAATCTTGACAGCGCGACGACTGTGGAGATCCTCTCAATCTTCCGACAACTTCACGCTGAGGGACAGACCATTGTCATCGTCACGCATGAGGATGAGGTGGCCGCCCACTGCGATCGAGTGATTCGCCTTCGCGATGGCAAGGTCATGAGTGATCTGCCGATTCTGCAAGACAGCGCCGGGCGTCATCGTGGCGGCAGTGGCGCCAAGGGAAGTCGTGAGTCCGGAGCATCGGCGCCGTGCTGAACCCACTCTTCTGGTACCAGGCGATCGCGCTCGCGTTCTCGCAGATTTGGGCGAACAAGTCGCGGGCATTTCTCACTGCGCTCGGAATCATTGTTGGTGTTGCGAGCACAACTGCGGTGATCGCCGCGCTTACGGGATTGAAGTCGAAAGTGCTGACGCAGTTTGAGAGCGTAGGCGCGAGCAAGGTCTACATCTTTCCCAATCGACCCGAGGACAAGCCGCGCAATCTTTATCCGTGGGAAAAAGTAAGGCTCAAGCTGTCCGAGGCGGAGGCGCTGCGCGACGAATGCGAGACCATCCGCGCGATCACGCCAATCACCGAGGTTGGGCTCGAAGTCGAAGTCGGAGATCGCAAGATCGAAGGACTCAGCGTGACGGGCATTTGGCCAGACTGGCATGAGATCGAGAATCGCTCGGTGACGAGCGGTCGCCCATTCACAAACATAGATGAATCCAACGAGCGCCAAGTCTGTCTCGTCAACGAAGACGCGATTAAGGAACTTCGCTTGCCGACGGATGCCGTTGGTCAGTTCATCATGCTCGGCGGTCGGCGATTCCTCATCGTCGGCATCATCGAAACGGTGCAGTCACGATTCTTCGGCATGAACACCAGTTCCGCGGAGATCTTCGTTCCGTTCAGTGTGGCGGAGAAGTTCCAACCGCGCGACTATTTTCTGCGCATCGAGGCCCTGCTGAAGAGCCCGGAGCTTGCCGACGAGGGCACCGCTGAGATGCGCTGGATCCTCCGCAAGCAGCGCGGCATTCCTGCGGGCGAGACAGAGTCGTTCCAAGTCGAGGCGATCGATCGCTTCATTCAACAGTTCAAGACGCTCGCGTCGGGGATCACCGCAATCGCAGGCGGCATCGTCGGCATCTCGTTGCTCGTAGGCGGCATAGGCATCATGAACATCCTGCTCGTCAGCGTGAGCGAACGCACGCGAGAAATCGGCCTTCGCAAGGCGGTGGGTGCGACGCCCAATGCAATCCTGCTCCAGTTCTTGCTTGAAGCCGTGACGCTGTGTGTGGTTGGTGGGTTCGTCGGACTCGCATGCGGACGATTGATCGCATTTGGTTTGACGAAGATTCCAGACGCGCAACTTGACGAGGCGAACATTCCGCTCTGGGCCGTTGTGCTCTCGTTTGCATTCAGCGCCGGAACCGGACTGATCTTCGGTATGTTCCCCGCCATCAAGGCTGCCCGACTCGATCCGATTGAGGCATTGCGTCATGAGTGAGTTTCAATCAACACGACAAGCACTGACCCTGTGCCTGGCCATACTCTGTGCCGCGAGCGGTTGCCAGCAGGGGATCTTCGATAACGACGATTCCAAGTGGAGAGTCCCCGAAGCGGAGTTGCAGCAGATCGAGCGATTGGATGTCGACGCGGCGTTGCGCGCTCCGAGTGAATCACTTGAGGACGCGACCAAGCGCGCGGTTGAGGACGCACTGCCGAAAGTCGAACGGCTGGATGAGGTGCAATTGACGCTGAGTGATGTGCGCGCGGCTGTTCTCGCCAACAACCTTGAACTTCGCACCCAGATCATCTCGCCCTCGATCGCCGCCGCGCAACTCGCGCAGGAGGAGGCGAAATTCCAAAGTGTGTTTTTCGCGGACTGGCAGCGCAACGACGGAAATGTCTTCAGTGACCTGGTCGGAGGGAACAGCGTCGATCAAGACTCGTTCAATGCGGGCGTGAACATTCCGCTTGCGTCCGGTGGAACCGTGACATTCTCCGCGCCGTTCTCGCAAGCATCCTCCGACCTCGGTGGCATCCTTGGAGATCCGGAAGCGAACTGGCAGGGCGGACTGAGCGCCTCGATGAGTCAACCGCTCTTGCGAAACGCAGGCGTCGATGTCAACACCGCATCGATTCGCGTCGCGCGATGGCAGGGACAGATCGCTGATGCCCGCACGAAGCTTGAAGCCGTCCGAATCCTCGCGGCAAGCGACCGCGCGTACTGGAACTTCTACTCCGCTTACCGTGAGCTCGATGTGCGGCGCAAGCAGTACGAAGTCGCGATCGAGCAACTCGAACGCGCCAAGCGGCGCGTGCGTGGTGGCGATGCGGCGGAGATTGAAATCATCCGTGCGGAAAGCGGCGTTGGTTCGACGCTGCAGAGCATCATTGTCGCGGATGCGACGCTTCGGATTCGCCAGCGGGACCTCAAGCGCTTGATGGCGCGCGCTGATCTTCCGGTTGCGTCGTCAACACCCATGAAGCCATCGAGCGAACCCAATCCGGTCGGGCTCAAGCTCGATGCGTCGATGCTTGCCCAGAAGGCGGTCGCGGGTCGGATGGAGATGCTCGAGCTTGAACTTCAACTCGCGGTGGATCTGACAAACATCGACCTTGCGCGCAATCAAGAACTTCCCTTGTTCATGCTTGACTACGGCTACTCCTTGCAAGGGCAGGGGGACTCGTTCGGCGATGCGTACGCGCAGCTTGGCAACGCCGACCAATTCAATGTGGGACTCTCCGCCGAGATTTCGCTCGGCAATGATGCGGCGAAGGCAGCAGTGAGCCAGGCGATTCTCACGCGCGTGCAGCGGCTTGCGACGAAGGACGCGAGGCGGCAGGGCATCGAACAAGAAATCTACGACGCCGTGGACACGATCGAGCAGAGTTGGCAGGCGATTTTGGCGGCGCGCTTAGAGACGGTGCTGGCTGCGCGAACCTTGCAGGCGGAAGAACGTCAGTTTGATGTCGGACTGCGGACGAGTACGGATGTCCTCGACGCCGTTGCGGCCCTCGCCGATGCGCAGAGTCGGGAAGTGCGCGCGCTTGCTGCGTATGAGATTGCGCTGGTGGACGCAGCGTTTGCAACCGGCACGGTCCTCGGTTCAGCGAAGATTCGTTGGGAAGCGTTTCGCGCGGAGGAACTCGATCAGATGGAGCGACTGAGCGACACGCCAAGTGCAGCCGCCCGAGATCGGGGCGGATTTGTGCAGATCCCCGTGGCGGAGCCCAGAGCTGCACCCGAGCCAGTTGCGGAGCCAACGCAGGAGCCTGTTCCAAGTGCAGAACCAGTTCCGGCGGCGCCGAGTTTGCTCTGATTCGCGCAGATGCATTTGCCGAATCTTCTTTCCCATGCGCCGCGACCGCGCTAGACTGCTACTTCTTTCCCATCTAGGGGCCGACTGGAATCGACCGGACATTACCGTCCGGCCGTTGCGCGCCGTGGAGCATGCTGGCCACGCTAAAAGTATGCAAAACAATACCTGCGAACACGCAGTACTCCCTCGCGGCCTAATTCGCCGTGACGATCACCACCAGACGCCCGATGGGGTGAGTGATCGAAAACATCGGGCTGGCTCCGGAGGGCTGGCAGACCCACCGAGGAGCGAGACACGTGTCTACCTGGGATTTCATTGCGCCCGCTGCAGGCGAATGTGAAGTCTGAGATTGGAACTGCAGATACGCGCGTAGATACGACCGGGTGGCTGTAACGGCACGGGGGTTCGAATCCCCCCGGCTCCATCTCGCAATCTCTATCAGCGCATCGCGCTGATAGAGATTGCCGGCATTCGCTTGAGCTCGAGTACTTGAGCGCTCGTGCAAGATTCTGACCCGCAACGGGTCAAATCGTTGCACTCGCTTTGGACTCCGCTGGGCCGAGTGAATCGGCACCAGCGCATGGCTGGCTCAGTGCGTCGGATCGCGTCACCAAATGCAACGCATCCGATTTGCGCCGATCGCGATTCATTCGCGGCGGCGCAGTCGAAAGCGAGCGAGGGAATCTGCTGCTTGGAGCAGATTCCAAGTCGCGAGCGCTCAAGATTCGCGAGCGAGGGAATCTGCTGCTTGGAGCAGATTCCAAGTCGCGAGCGCTCAAGTACTTGAGCGCTC
>SXGR01368677.1_pt1 | contig 19954 bp, 10 predicted proteins | sample 3174711 | NCBI WGS metagenome assembly SXGR01 (sample SAMN11356860, study PRJNA531348) | freshwater metagenome | isolation source: freshwater sample F1-60 | place: China: Fuxian Lake, Yuxi | collected 2017-12-25
AGTATGAAACTGGAGTGAGCGTCTCGGACGATGAACTGGCTCGCGTCCATATCACGCCAGCGAAGTTCCACGGGGAATGGAACTATGTCATCGAACCCCGTTAACTAACATTTGCTCAAGTTATTATTTCGCCCGCCCTTAGGATCTATCACTTCGACGCAGGCACGCCGGCAAGGAACGCCATCAAATCCCTCAGCTCCTCCACCCGGAGGCGATTCAATTGATTCGCGGGCATGAGCGACACACTCTGCGGTTTGATGGATTGAATCCCCGATCGTGCCAATCGCTGCACCTGCTCGCGATCCGAGATCGTCACCGCGGCGTCATTCTGCTCCGTGATGAATCCGGTGATCGTCCTCCCGTCCTTGAGTTCCACCTCGTATCCTTTGAACCGATCCGCAACTTGCTTGGAAGGATAGACAATCGCATCCGCCACTTCAGCACGATTCAACCTCCGCAGCACTCCCGCCAGATCAGGTCCAAACAGCCGCCCCTCGCGTCCAGGTGCGACGCCACCGCCATGACACTGATGGCAACCAAGGGCCTCGTAAAGCTTCGCTCCCTTTCCCGGATCACCTCCGGCAAATGAATCGGCCAGGAGGAACTTGTGCAGATCCTCGTCCTTCATCTCAGGACCTTGAGGGCCGTTCAATTCAAACGGTTTGTTAAAATACTCCGCAAACCAGCGTTGCCAGAATTGCCGCGCCTCGCTCCGAATCGCGTCGGTCACATGGGTGTCTGATGACCGGATCACATCCGCGTTCGGCGGGTTCGCCCGACTGATCGTCACCAACGCTTTCTGAGCTGATCGGAAAAGCGGCCGCCGATCCGCCAGGCGGCTGATCAATGCCCGCGCCACCAGTTCCGTTTCATCACGAGTGCGCGCCACATTTGCTTCCATGCACGAACGCACCACCTCGGTATCAACGTGGGAAAGTCCTTCCAGAATCATGGGGAGGTCGCTCGCCACCGGCTGATGCGCGACTATTCCTTGCAGAAACAGCGCCCGGAGCGCCGGATCGGTTGTTCGCGGATACTCCTGACGCAGGAAGGTATGCACAAGCGGTGTGCGCTGTGTTTTGAGAACTCGGGCGATGTTCAGCCTTACTGTAACGTTGGTCTGCTTCCCGTACAGCGCAATGATCGCTTCATCTCCCTTCGGCTCGCTGGCCAAAAGTCGCACCACCACTTTTCCAAGCTGACCAGAAAGATTGACTGAACTCTGCTCACGCAGCAGAGCCGCGCGATGCCGCGCGCCAAAATCATCAAGCACCGTCAACCAGGAGTCGGGAAACTCGACGCCCTTCCCGGAAAACTCCGTGAACCATCCCGACTGTTTGCTGAGAAACCATTTCACCAACCGATCTCCATCGGCAGCGCTCCATCCGCCGGAAAGCCGCGAGATCGCCTGTGCGAGATGAAACTGCGTCACCTCATCTTTCTCCCGCTCCAATTCGAGCAACAGTTCTGGGAATGCCTCCTTCACATCGAACTCTCCAACCAATCTCACCTGTTCCCAACGCACATCGCGGTCAGCATCCGGAAAACTTTTAAGCAAATGCTGGAACGCCAGTTTCTCAATTCCTCGGTCACCGAGCACCAAGCGCCGGTAAAGCCCCAACCCTCGCAAAACGTCGAGCTTCATGGTTCGACTCCGCATCGGCTGCGAAAGGATTTGCGCGAGGAGTATTTTTACTTGTTCATCGAACGCCTCAATAAGCGCTCCAACCCCAAGACGGTTGCCCCGGACATGTGCAGCTACCAGGCCCCTGAGAAGGATCGCGTTTCTCGCTGGTGCTTCAACTGACATCCTCTGACTGGGCTGTAATCCAAAAAGCCATTTTGGCCTCGACTGATGCGTCAGCGCCATCATGGCCGCGTATGCCACCATTCGATCAGCATCACCCAAAGCCGTGAGCAGCGGCTCACAGTCTTCCAGTTCTTTGCGAGTAAGCGCCTCGGCCGCCCTTCGGCGTACAAATGAATCGCGATCCTTTAGAAGGTGCAACAAAGGTCCATTGGAAGCCTGCTGCGAGATCCCCATCAGCCAGGCCGCCTGTCCACGCATCTCGGGACTTCCGTCTGCCGCAAGCTTGGTGGCGAAATCCGGAGGCAATCCACTGAACTCCGAGGCTGCCAGGCGCAGCGCTCTCAGCCGCTGCTCAATCGGAAGGTTCGAGGAAAGTGCCAGCACGTAAAGATCCGACTGCTGAATGTTCGCCATCCTCCTCAGCTCCACTTCACGCAGCCGGCTCCATTCCGCACCGGGCTGAGGAAGCGAAATGAGTTCGTCAGTTCTGTGTCGCCACTCATCATCGCTCTTCGGTACGCGAACCTCCGTCCACTTCGGTTGAATCGGGCGCGGGCCGCGTCGCTCCGGATCGTACATCAGTCGCCAGATGCCCTGGTTGTGGTCCGTGATGAAGAGGCTGCCATCTGGAGCGATCTCCGTATCTACAAGAGCGAAGTTGATAGGCCTCCCGGCACGATCCAGTGCTCCGGGCCGGGGCCGAGCCAGCGGTTCCATTGTGGCTGTCCATCGCGCCCCGTCCCGTTTCAGAAAGAACGCCACAAGCCGTCCGGTCGTCGCGTATTGATCATCGGACTCCCGCTTCCAGCGGTAATCGCAGACGATGAAACTGTTCCGGTACGTTTCCGGGAATTGCACGTGCTCATAAAATCGTCCGGAAGTCGGCGAGCCACGTCCCACTTCAAGCACCGGAGGGAGATTGTCGATGTAATAGGATGGCAACGCGCCCATATCATGCCAGCCCTGATCACCACCGGTGAGCCAGTGATTCAACCTCACTGGCCGGTACCATGGCAGCCCGACGTGCCACTCCATGTCGCTGTCGAAACTGAAGAGTTCGCCGAGATAATTCATTCCGAGACTCGGGGGATTCCGTCCACCCGAGCCGACGCACTCCCATTGTTTCCCGTTCGGCGAAATCCGGAACACAGACGCCTCACGTTCTGTCAGACAGGGAGAACTTGCTTCGGTGATGTGCTTCCGGCCTTCAATCCCCGATCCGTTCCCCGCCATGAAGTAGAGGTAGCCATCGTGACCTCGCAGGAGGGTATGCGCATCGTGATCCCCGCCCGTGTTGAACTTCTTGCCGACCCGCCCCGCATGGACAAGCGGTTTGCCCGACCGATACCCTGAGAACCTCTGAATCCCATCTCCACCAACCGCGAAGAGATTATCCTCCACGACCAGCAACCCCTGCGGGCCACGCCAGCCGAGCCCTTCGGCAATCACTTCGTAACTGTCGAACACCCCATCTCCATCCAGATCAATCATCCGCCGCACTGCATTCCCATCGCCAACAAGCAGGCGCCCTTCCCCATCAAACGTCAGCGCGTAGCTGCCGCCCGCCAGTTCAGCCGTCGCCGCGCGGTAAATACGGAAGCCCGGCGGCAGCTCGAACTGCTCATCAATGAAATCCGGCGCCGCCACAACGCTCGCCAACGTGATGAAATGGAAAAGGCAGGAGACCAGCCACGAAAGTTGCCGGGAGTGCATGGACCAAATCCTAGTCTGTCGCGCCTTCTCGTCAAGGCCGCGGCAGGATGATCGAGAGCGCCTCCAGTCCGCGTGTAGTTTGATGGATGCAAAATACTGAAGTCGGAAATGTGACGGATGAACTCAAGACCTGAACTTCGTTCCCTCAGCCGTTATCATGCAGTTCTAGCGCCCGTGAATCACACGGGCGGTCGCGTATGAAAGAGTTTTCAGCGGCGAAACCCTGGACGGAATGAATATCCCTGAGCCGTAACGATTCACCTGGAGCGTGGAATTCCGCGCTCCTATTGCATGCTCACGGCTGAGACACCACAATTTAACGAACATCCTGGCCATCCAGTCTGCGTTCCGATCCTTGCAATCCGTGTGATCGTCGTGCTTCACGGGCATGGAGGATTCGCTTGACCGATGCACGCGCAAATTCAAGCCTCAGTCATGCAAGACTTCCCGTTTGCCATGCCGTTCGCGGTTTCGTCAGGGGCTCATTCCCGAACTCAGAACGCCTACGCCAACATCGCAAACCGGGTCGGAAAGATCGTCACCGGAACTCCTGCCTACGACATACACACGCATCTTTACGACGCCGCCTTCGGACCGCTGCTGCTCTGGGGCATCGATGACCTTCTTGTTTACCATTATCTAGTGGCCGAAACATTTCGCCACTCGGACATTCATTACGATGCGTTCTGGAAGCTCTCGAAGACAGCGCAGGCCGACCTGATCTGGAGCACGCTGTTCATCGAACACTCGCCCATCTCCGAAGCCTGCCGCGGCGTGCTGACGACGTTGAACGCGCTGGGACTCGATGCCCGCAGCGGTGATCTCCCGGCTTTGCGACGCTGGTTCGCTGAACAGAAACCGCGCGACTACGTGGCCCGCTGCATGGAGCTGGCGAATGTGCGGACGATCTGCATGACGAACTCACCATTTGACGATGAGGAACGTCCATTCTGGGAGCGCGGCTTCGAGCGCGACGACTGGTTTACCGCAGCGCTCCGAATTGATCCTCTGCTTCTTTCCTGGCAGCAAACAGCGCCACGACTTTCCTCCTGGGGTTATCACGTCACCCATGAACTGACCGAATCCACGATCAGCAGCGTCCGCCGTTTCCTGGCCGACTGGACGCGCCGCATGGACGCCCGGTTTGTCATGGTCTCGTTGCCACCGGACTTTGCCTATCCGTCGAACCACGATTCCGCGCAGCTCATCGAGCGCGCCGTCCTTCCTCATTGCCGCGAGTTTGGGCTGCCTTTCGCCGTGATGCCAGGGGTCATCCGGGCCGTCAATCCCCTGCTCCGCATGGCGGGCGATGGCATGGCGCGAACCAATCTCTCAACGCTCTCCCACCTCTGCGCTCAGAATCCGGAAAACAAATTCCTCGCCACCGTCCTTTCGCGTGAGAACCAGCACGAGCTCTGCGTCCTGGCGCGCAAATTTCGAAATCTCCACATCTTCGGCTGCTGGTGGTTCACCAATGTGCCATCGATCATCGAGGAAATGACCCGCATGAGAATCGAACTTCTCGGCACCAGCTTCACCGCGCAGCATTCCGACGCGCGCGTGATGGATCAGATCATTTACAAGTGGAGCCACTCGCGGCAGATCATCGGCCGGGTGCTGACGGAGAAATACGCGGGCCTTGCCGCCGCCGGCTGGGAACCCAACGAAGCCGAGATGGAACGCGACGCCCGCGAACTGCTCGGCGGAGCGTTCGAGAAGTTTTGCGGAAGTTAATGATCTGACCCTGGGACAAGCTCCGCATGACTGTGAGCGCCACCAGCTCGGAGGCAAGGCGCGCAGAGAAAAGGATTCCTATTCCTCGCGAATGGATGCGTGTTCCGACAGATAGACCATGTCCCTGTTGTTTGGCGATGGGACCACGAGCGTCATGGATTGATTTTTCCATGGGAGCTTGGTCCGTGGATCCACCCATCGATGAACCTCCGCATGGCCGTCGGCAAAACTAAGACCACCAGCGCCGTTGTGAGTGCTGGCCGGATAATCGATGATGTGGATGCGCGAGCCGGCGACGCCGTCGTTCATCGCAACGGCCACGTCACCGAAGTTGATGCCGTCAGGATGTTCATCGATAAAGACGAATGCTTGGGAATGGCCCATCGGCTGAATGTCGGAGAGCTTGCGGAAGACGCGGTACTTTTTCTTTGTCAGATAACTCAGCCAGTCATCACGCGAATTCATGGCCTGGCTCATGGAAAGACTGCGCACTCGCGGGTGGCGCTGGCCTTTGATGGTGACGTAGCTGCGATCCGCGGGGCATTTGTAGATGCCGGGTGCCTGGGTGTAGGGCGCAAGCCTGGCGTAGTTCGGATTGGTGAGTCCGGCAACGTTCGTGTTGTGCGGATTGGTTCCACTGTAATCGAGCACACCGCGCACCCAGCCGAAGCCGTCTGAGGTGAGATCATTCCAGACAAGATTGTCATTGTGATCGTCCGCGTAGAGAACCCACGCCAGCGCAAGCTGCTTCTGGTTGCTCAGGCAAAGGATGCCATGCGCTTTCATCTTCGCCTTGCTGAGCGCTGGCAGCAACATCCCGGCGAGAATGGCGATGATGGCGATAACCACCAAAAGTTCGATGAGGGTGAATCCTTGGAAATGGGTTCGGGGTTTCATGGGTGAAAAGAGTGATATCACCCCGCAACCAGAAAGCCACCATGGATTATTCAGCGCCCCTGCTCGATAGAACCGCCTGCACCTTCCGGCATTGAGCGGCGAGCACCACGTTCCTGGCGGCGTAGCCATTGGAAATGGCGTAGCGACAGATATCCGCCGCATCCGCGTAGCGCTGCGCTCTCCAAAGACTCTCAATCACGCGGGACAACACAGGAATAGGAGCGGCGGTATCAACGGAAAGATCGGGTTTGCTGTTGCCCGCCGTCTCCGGCTTCATCGCTTCCAGCGCGAGCGAAATGCACCTGCCGTCATCACCTCGGTCCCACGCCAGTTCCGCCTGATAAAACTTGTACACCTGATGGTGGCGCGAATCCTTTTCCAGCAGCACCCCCAGGACCTCATCAATTTCCTGCGTGTCGGGGGTGAAGAAAACGGAGCGTTGCGTCCGATACGATTTCAGCAGGTAACCTGCGTACAAGCGGAGAGGTTGAGGATCGTTGCCGGCCTGCCGCACGAGTTGGTCCTTCATTCCACGATGACGCTGTACCTCCAGTTCGGCCGGTGAACCATGTTCGGAAAGTTTCGATGAAAGCTCGAGAGGCAATGTTGATCCCGGAAAATCCCGCCTCCACCGATGCAGAATAGTCGATAGCAAATCGTCATCCGGCACTCTGTAGGCCATCTGAAACCGGACAATCCCTTTGAGGTCGGCTTCGGTCAGCGCATGAGTCGGAAGCCACTTGCCGAGCATCGTCGAGGGTCGCGTCGAGAAATTCTCATCAAAGCGCACCCATTCGTTTGCGGCCTGCCTGACGAAGAAAGCTTCTTGAGCCCGGTATTCCAGCTCAGGAAAGTAATCACTGTGAACGGGCCCGTCCTGCGCGACCATGAAAGCCCCGTTCTGCGCGGAGACCAGTTCGCGCGACAGAAAGGTGATCATCCGGTCTGTGTCGATCCGTTTGAGGTCCGCTTGCACGGACGGCTCCGCAAACCGCCGTTGCATCGCCGCCATGTCGGGTTCAATCGGCTGCATTGATCCCACGAGCGCCAGGTCACTGACTGCCGGCCGCCAGACACTCACGAATGGGAACACCGAAGTAAACGTGCGCAACACGAGCCGCAGCGTCTCATCGTTCGTTTCATAGACCTGCACCCATTGCAGCATCAGTCCGTTCGTCCGCATCCGGTCACGGCAATTCTGGTAATACTCCTGGGTAAACACGCCCGCGACGCCGGCCATCCATGGATTGGAAGGCTCGCTGATGATCGTGTCATAGAGATTGGTTGTCGTGCGGAGGAATGATTTCGCATCATCCACCACAATCCTCACCTTGGGATTCTCGTGTACATTATTGTGGTGTTTGCTGAAGTGGGTTGCCGCTTCGATCACCTCTGGCGAGATTTCAACGACGTCCAGCCGCTGTATGCTTGGATGCGTGGCCACCGCCCCGGCTGTCATGCCGCTTCCGAGACCAACCACCAGCGCGTTCGTCGATTGCGGGCGCAACAGCATCGGTATGTGGCCGATCAGGAGTTGAGTTGAGAGATCGAGGTCCGTCCCCGCCTCGGTCTTGCCGTTCACCTTGAGCGCCAGAGTTTCCTTTTCACCGTCCATGACGGAGAACACGACCACCGAAGAACCAGCGCCATCGCGGACAAACTTCAGCGGCTGGAAGCGGGCCAGTCCTTTGAACTGCGATTGAGTCATGGTTACCTCCGCGTTCCGCCAGATTCCCAGCGAAAAGGCGCCATTCCATGCCTGGTTGAACAGCACGCCGGCCAGCCAGACCACGAGCAATCCGCCCGCAGCCATGCCAGCCCAGGTTTTGACCGGCACCCTCCCCCGCATGAGCGCACCGATGCCGATCATCGCATTGAGCACCACTCCCACGGCAAATGTCCGCGCCAATCCAAGCTGCGGCATGAGCCAGAGTCCTGTCACCCCCGTCCCCAGCACCGTTCCCAGCGTGTTCACCGCGAAGACACGCCCGACGGAACGCCCGGTGCGGCTCAATTCCGTGGTCGCCACGCGGCTGATCAGCGGCAGCGTCAGTCCTAGGCACAGCGTGGGAATGAACATCACCAGAAAACAGATGAGCGCCTGGAAGCTTTGATAAAGCGGATACGCCTCGCTCTTGCGGTTGAGCAAGGACGCCATCTTGGAAAACCAGAATGGCAGCAGCTCATAGAAGAACATTGAGCCAAGCACCGTCACGGCAAGTGCTATCTCCGCCCACGCGAACGCTTGAAATGTCTGTCGCAATCCACGCCACCGATAAATGACCCACGCGCCCGCCGCGATTCCGGCGATGAAAGTGATCAACATCAGCGAAAAGGCATGCGTGCTGGAGCCGAGCGCCAACGCCAGCAACCTCGTCCACGCCACCTCATAGAGCATTGCCACAAACCCGGACACTCCGATCCCGATCATCGCCCACCGAAGTTCTGCAGGGCTGAACACCTCATTGGGTTCGGACCGGACTGGCTGCTTCGGTTCATCCGCATTGCGCTCACCGGTGCGCACACTGATGGCCAGCGCCAGCAGGCCCGCCACCAGGTTCAAAGTGCCGGCCCCAAACACAGTCAGCTCCAGCCCAACTGCCGGAATCCACCAGAAGTCAGCCACAATGCACCCCACCACCGCCCCGGCGCTGTTGATGAAGTAGAGGGCGGCGACTTTCTCCCGAAGTTCCGCGAGCGAACGGGTCACAAACCGCGTGAGGACTGGAAGCGTCGCCCCCATGAGCATCGCCGGAAACAGAATGGCCGCGAGGCTGAAGGCAAACTTCAACAGCAGAGCCATCGCACCCACGGGTTCCCATCGACTCGCGAGCGACACGTAGCTCGAATGACAGAATTCGTAATAGCTCGGGAACAGCAGCGCGTACACGCCGATTCCCAGTTCAAGCCAGCCATAGAAAGCGAGCGGGCGAGCCATCTTGTCGGCCCAGATGCCGGAAACGGCGTTGCCGATGGCCAGCCCCGCCCATGAACGCAATCAGCACCGCCACCACGGCATAACTCGTGTGGCCAAGAAACAGCGAGAGGTACCGCATCCAGGCCAGTTGGTAAATGAGGCCGGCCATTCCCGAGATCAGGAAACAGAGGATCACCAGCCAGAAAATGAATCGTGAGGATCGTTGCATGAGTTAAAGAAAACCGAGCGGGTCACGCCCAAACTCCCGAAGGTTCCCAGCGCGCCAATGCCCCGGACCCGGTTGTTTGCTCAGTGGAATCATTGCCGACATCTTGCCCGACAGCGCGCGAACTAGGGAAGGAATTTCCAACGACAGACGTGATTGAGCCGTCGAGGATGGGAGTGTGGACACTAACTTAATCAACTCCGAGCCCCCCGAGGCGTCGCAACCTGCCATGCGAGCTCGATTATTCGGCCGGCAATTACGATGCCACTCCGATCAATAATCCAAAGTTCATGCGACGCCAATTTGGGGAAGATTCGATGGCGAAAAAGATTGTAACACTCCACTTGCCGACACTCGCGCTTTCCCCTGCTATTTGCAGTCCGCCTCTATATCTTTCAGCACTTTCCTGACTTTCCTCGATGACGGCGTTTCATTGTCGTACTGAGGGCTATATGCGCTGAAATCGCCATCTTTCATGTCCTTGATGCGCTCAGGGTCTATCGCAATGTCAACGGCGTCGTCCAACGGCACTAATTCCAACCAGAGCTTCCCCAAGGTGTCGCCCAGGGGTTTGCCTAGCCGGTAATCGATGATCAGGGTTACGGCGACTCCTGCTCCGACCGCCACTGCCAACGCAGGGAGCTTGCCATTCGGGTCCGTCCTGTTGACTGGATCATTGCCCACATAGGCGTACAGGTTGGCATCCCCGCCATCGAACAGCATCGGATCCTTCGCCGTCCACCTCCCGACTTCCGCATCATAGTCCCGCGCTCCGAAGCGGACGAGTTTGGTATCGCGGTCATAGAGCCCGCCGGCGAAGCCAAACGGTTGGAAGCCGGGGTTGGTATCTTCTGTGACGTTTCCAAATTCGTCATAGTCCACGCGCTGGGCGACCGTACCCGTCGCCACGTCAATCACGAGCCGCGGGCTGCCGAGATGATCGGTGATGATGCGGTACGTCACGCCGCCCTTGATCATGTAATCCGGCACGTTGATGTGCGTGGCATAGACAAAGCGGCTCACAACCGCGTTGGCACCGTCGAGTTCGGCAATTGGTTTGAGGCTGTCCTGGTAAAGGAAGCCTTGGACCAGGACGCCATTGACCTTCTTCCCAATGCGTCGGTTACTCCCATCCACGACATAATCAATGACACTGCCACCCGGCAGGGTGACATGTTTGAGATTCCCGAGCACGTCGTAGTCGTAGGTGGAAACAAGGGCACCGGTGGTCCTGGTCTTCAACTCGCCGTTCGCGGTGTAGGAATAGGTTGTTCCACCATACTGGATCAGGCGGTCTTGAGCGTCGTAGATCGGGGCTGTGTTCAAACCACGGGCGGTCAGCCGATTGCCGTTGCCGTCGTAAGTGTAGTTCGCAGTCGCCGTGTCGTCCTCGATGACTTTCACGAGCCGGCCAGCGAGATCGTAAACGTATTCGAAGGTTGTTGTGGACCCTGCAACAGTCTCGGTCTTGGTGGTGATGCGACCGATCTGATCGTATTGAAACCGGGTTTTGAAAATCTCCGACCCACTGACGTTAACGCTGTATGCGGTCATTTCGCCGAAGCCGTCATAGCTCCATGTATCGGTGGCGTTACCGAGTGTGGTGCCGGTCAACAAGCCGTTTTGTGGATTGCGGCGCAAGACAAGGTTTCCCGCCTGAGTGAGCAGATTGTCCGCATCGTAATGGAAGGCGATGGCAGCGGCGCCGTTGATGCTGAGCGAGGCGACGCGGAAGTCGTTGTCGTAGGTACGACCGGCATTTCCCGCGACCGTCCCAGTCCAGGTGGTCTGGTCGAGCAACGAACCGGTGTAACTGTAGGAGAGTATGTCGCCATCCGGCATCGTGATGCCGGTCAGCTTGCCGGTCGTGGGATCGTAGGCGTAGCCAGTGACTCCGGTCGGCAGAGTCAGCATGATCAATCGACCACAGTTGCAGCCTCCGGCACTGTCGTATCCAAAGTCGAGGACTTGTCCATCCAGTCGCGTGATGCGGGTCAGTTTCTTGTCTGTGTCATAAGTATAGCGCGTGCTGTTACTGCCCGCGCCAACATCGGGCGGAGTGTACTCCTTTTGCAGATCCACGCTCGTGTAGGCGAATTGATGAGACGGTCGCCCCGGCGGGGTGACCGAGGTGAGATTACGGTTAGAGCCGTAAAGGATTTCGCGCCCATCGGGCAAGGTCTGACGGGTGACGCGGCCCACAGTATCGTAGGCCAGGTTGAGCTTACGACCCAGTGGATCGGTCACGGTGTCCAGATAGCCAGCGGGGTTGTACCTGAGATTAGCCGTGCGTGTGTCTGCGCCGATCCCCTGGGTGACGCCGGTAATTCGACCGCGCGTGTCATAGGTGAGGTCGTTTGCCAGAAGTCCTGCGGATTGTGTTTGCTGGACGCGTCCGAGTTTGTCGATCACGACCTTGCTTTCCCGTCCAGCGGCGCTGGTGCTGGTCACCGTCCGGGTCGCGGCGTCATAGCCACGGGTGAAGGTGCGTCCGTTGAGCGTCATGGTGTCCGTGAGCTTCGTCAGGCTCAATACGTTGCCGGGGTCTGAGAGCGTGGCGCCGCGGGTGGTCGTGATTGTTTGAGCGAGCCCGCCGGCATTCCGTAGCGTCACACTCTTCGCGACCGGCGCCAGCATGCCCCAACGCGGGTCGGGACCGTACTGGATTGTGATGATTCCACCATCGGCGTACGTGGTCTGCTTGCCGCCGTCGGAGCCGATGACGGTCACGGACCTGGTTCCGCTCGGTTGGGTCACTGTGCGACGGATGGTGCCGGTGGACAACCGTTCCACTTCATAGGCACGGCTGCGACCGAGCCCAGACGTGGTGGTGACGGTGTAGCCGTTGTTCTGCTCGGTGCGCGCCAGTGAAGTGCTGCCGCCTGCGGGATCCTCATCTTTGATGAGACGGCCGAGGGCGTCGTAGGTGAAGCTGTGGACATGGGTGAGCGGGTCAACCAAGCGCTGCAAGAGTCCATCCGCAGAGTAGCTCATGGCGTGCGCCTCGGCCGCGGGATTCGCCGCGCCCGCCAGCCAGCCGTCTGTGCTGATGGCCAGCGCCGTACGCTGGCCTCCGGGAGCAACGATGGCAGTCGGCGTGGTGCCAGTTCTCTCCACCTTCGTCACATTGCCGCCGCGGTCTGTGATCGATGTCAGATAGCCCAAGGAGTCATAAGCGAACTGGTAACGCACCGCGCCATTGAGAGCATCGAGCGTCTTCAAATGGCGACCGCTGGCGTTGAAGGCATAGGCTTCGCTGCCATCCTCGGAAGACAACAGAACGTCAGAAGCGGAAAAACCTGGCAACGCAGACGCCACGCGGCGGATGCGGTGGTGGCCAATGTCAGCAATGTAAAGGTTGCCGTCCGGTCCCAAGGCGATGCCCGAAGGTTGTTGCATATACGCACCCACCGCCGGCCCACCGTCGCCGCCAGACAGATCTGCATTCTGCACACCACCGCCCGCCACGGTGGTGATGATGCCATCAGATCCCACGCGGCGAATGCGCTGAGTGCCTGCGTCCGCGATGTACAGGCTGCCGTCCGATCCGAAGGCAACGCCTACAGGACTAACATTCGCCGCCACCGCCGGCCCACCATCGCCGCTGAAGGCAGGGTTGCCGGTGCCCGCCACGGTGGTGATGATGCCAATGGGGTCTATGCGACGGATGCGGCTGTTGTTGATGTCGGCGAAATACAAGCTGCCGTCCGGTCCCAAGGCAATTCCGGAAGGGAATGTTAATCCCGCATTCACCGCCGGGCCTCCGTCGCCGCCACTGCCAGTATCAGGGTTGCCCGCCACGGTGGTGATGATGCCATCGGGTCCGACACGGCGGATGCGGTGGTTATCCCAGGGGACATTCTGTCGATTGATGCCGTTCGAGATGTACAGGCTGCCATCCGGTCCCACAGCCACGGAGCTGGGCCCTCTCAGCCCTGCAGCCGTTGCCAATCCTCCGTCGCCACTGAGACTTTCCGAGCCATTTCCCGCGACGGTCGTAATGATGCCATCCAACCCCACGCGGCGGATGCGATTGTTGAAATGGTCCGCAAAGTACAGGCTGCCGTCCGGTCCCAAAGCCCCGCTTAAGGGGACGCCGATTTGCGCGGCCACCGCCGGCCCACCGTCGCCGCTGAAACCAAAGGTACCGGTGCCCGCCACAGTGGTGATGATGCCATCAAGCCCTACCCGGCGAATGCGGTAAAGGTCCGCGATGTACATAATGCCATCCGGTCCCACGGCCACGCCTCCAGGGTTAATACTCGTCGCCACCGCCGGCCCGCCGTCGCCGCCGCTGGAGCCAGAACCACCGTCGCCTGCCACGGTGGTGATGACGGTGGGGAGGGAAGAAGCCATCACCCCGCCACGGCGCTGCCGACCGTCGCCGAGCAGCAGCGTGCGGGAAACAGGATCGTAGGCGTGATGCACACTGAAACTCCAACCGCCCAGTCCCAACGCACGGGCATCCCATGCACCCACCACTTTGGTCCACACCCTCGAGAAACTATAGGTGCTCGCCTCCCGACTAAACGAAACCGCAGTTCCTGCCGCTTCTGCCCGGCCAAAGCTGGAGGTAAAGCCGCTTCCAACGGTGTAGTACTGTGGCGCATAATCGTAATTCAGTCGCACTTCGGCAAGTTGCCTGCCTTGCGTCGTCCGTCCGTAACAGTCCTTGCCGTCCCAGTTCACTTTATAGCTGAGATTGGGCGCGGGGGCCAAAGTGGCTTGATACAATCTTCCGGCGACGCTCACTTCGACGCGAATCCTCTGCAGACTCCCCGGGATCGCGCTCTCGCTCAAAGGAACTTCAAACGTATATGCGTCCTTGCGGCCCGGCGTGCGCAGGCTCCGGTAATGCAGCCGCCAAGGTGTACCGGTGACAGGCACCGACTCGCCAAGCGACTGATCCTCGACACCGATAATGGAGCCGCACTGAAGGTTCACGTCGTCCAGCGGAGGATCATCCTCATTCGGTCCGGGCGGGGAAATCGCATCGGGTGGCGGGCCGTAGGGCCAGTTGCCGTCCCACGGCGTGAAGTGGGTGACGGGCATGCGCCAAAGCGTCTGGCCGGATGGGTAGAGTTGCGCCAGGCGCGTGCGTTCCTCCTCCGAGATGGTGAGGGCCGCCAATTTCATTGCGTCATCGGCGGCAGCGTCGCCGTCCGTGTCCAGATCAGCCATAACTCCGGTGATGCCGAGCACCTTGATCACTCGTCCGTTGGCCGAAGCGATCCACTGTCCTTTCTGGCGGTCGTAGTATCCCGTCGGCACTGCCCCGCCCACCGGGAAGCCAAGGAAGTTTTCGACGTACACCGGCAGGGGGCGGTCAAACTGAACCGAAGTGGCACCCTAGGCAGTCGCTTCGTCGGCGCTCAACTCGACGCAGTAGGTGTAACCGCTGCTGGGAGGTAACGCGCCGGGCATCGCGGCCGGGCCGTTGGCACCAACGGTGAACTCGGTGGCGCGGACGTTCAAGGAGCTGACGATCTGAGTCGTGCCATTGGGCAGAACCAAGCTTGCCCCGGTGCCAGGAGGAAACAAGAGCGTCGCCTTGCGAGCCCCGTCGGCATCAGCCTGCAGGCTGCCCTGGTGGACTTGCATGGGAGAGTTGATGCCGAACGCGACGGATGTGACGAGTGGATCCATCTGGATCATTACCACGTCCTGCACCATCACGTAATCCTGCCAGGGCACGTTGAGTTGCCGCTGCACAGGGCAGAAATCGGTCTTCTCATATTTTACAGTCAGAAGGCCACCGCCGTTGACAGCCAGATCAAACATGCCGTCGGCCCGGCTGAAGGTCTGGCCGAGTTCGGGATGATTCAGAATCGAGACGGTGACACCTGAAAGCGGAGTGTTATCGCGCTTTAGAACTTTGCCACGCATTACCGCGGCGCGTTTCGCTTCAATGGTGCCAGGCGCCACGCCGGTTTGGATCGGATTCGGCCCCGAGTATAAAAACTCCGTCGCCCCCGCCAGCGACGTCACGACGCCTTGCGGTACCGGCGGAGCAATGGTGGCGGGATCCGGTGACAAATTCCCATTCCGTGTCGCCAGGCGGAAGAAACGAACGCCCGTGGCACCACTGAGAACGATCGAAAGTTGCTGGCCGACCAACTGCGGGACTTGCAACACGGGCGACCACTGGCCAGCCGCAGGCAATTGGTCCGCCTGTTCCAGCACGAAACCCGTGGCGGTGTTGGACCATGACAGACGCACCTGGGAGTCGGCGCTCACATCCACGAGCAGCACGGGCGGCGACTGCGCCACACTGGTGACGACACCACAGGCAAAGATGACCGCGAAAAGAAGCAGCAGTCGTTTCATGGGATTGATTTGTGTTTGCATGGCGAAGCACGGTCCTTTTGGAATTCATCAACTCAACCGGACCTGCTTCGTTTCAGCAAGGAGCGTTTTCCACTGGTCGGCTTGGTTGATTTGCGTCTCCTACGGATTGAGCACACGCGCGGTCCCGTAGCGCAGAACTGGGGGTCTCGCCGGGCGCATTTGCCACTGACCGCAGACGCACCCAGATGCCGGTGGAAGGTTGAAGTGTGATCGCCGGCCACAACCCGATCTGCTTTCCCGGAACATCCGTAAACGCGAATCGTTGTTGGATGACCGCGAGCGCGAGCGTGGCTTCCATCATTGCGAAGGCGCTGCCGATGCATATCCGCGGACCACCGCCGAAGGGGAAATAAGCGAATTTGGGCATGCCCGCCGTCGAGCCGTCCAACCACCGCTCGGGCCGAAACGCATCCGCATCCGGAAACCAGCGCGCATCCCGATGCACGAGCCACTGGCTCATGATCACCGAAGTCCCCTCGGGAATCAGAACGCCGCCTGCTTCGAAATCCTCCAACGCTTCCCTCCCGACAATCCACGCCGGCGGATACAATCGCAGCGATTCCTTGATCACCGCCTCGGTGAACGGCAATCGCTTCAGTTCGTCCACAGTCGGACAACGCGAGCCCGCTACCTCACTCAACTCGGTTTTCAGCTTGCTCTGCACCTCGGGGTGATGCGCCAGAAGATGAATCGCCCAGGACAATGCCAGCGCCGTTGTATCAAGTCCGGCAACCATCAGCGTGACCAGTTCATCCCGCAGTTCCTGATCCGACATTCCTGAACCGTCCTCATCCCCCGCCATGAGCAGCATCGACAGAAGATCGCCCTTGTCTTCTCCGCTCGCCCGGCGTTCGCGCACCAGACGGAAGATGAATTCATCCAATTGTTTCATCACCCGCCCAAACGCCCTGCCCGACCGTGATGGCAACAGATTCATCCACATTCGCGACGGGCTCATCAGCGATGAGAAACGTTTCATCACCACGGCGGAGGATTCAGAGAGGTTGTCGATCTCGGGTGGCACCTCCGAATTGAAGAGCGACTTCACCACCACGCGGGTCGTGAGCTTCAAAACTTCCGCATGAATCTCCATCGTTTCGCCAGACCGCCAGCCGGAAACCATTTCATCCGTAAACTCGACGACTTGCCGCGCGTAGGCGTTGATGCGATCGCGATGAAATGCCGGCTGCGCGAGCCGCCTTTGTTTGGTCCAGTGCTCGCCCTCGCTGGTCAAAAGGCCATTTCCAAACAGCCGCCGCATGAAGGGCGTCCGGTATCCCATGGTCTTGCGAAACTTCCTCGCGCCCGTCGCCAGGACGTGCTCGATCACCGCCGGGTTGTTGACGAGGCACACAGACCGATTAAAGAAACGCAAACGAACCACATCTCCGTAATTCGCCGCGCAAAGTCCAAGAAAGCCGAGGGGGTCACGCCCAAAATCCCCGAGATTGCCGGAGAGCCAATGCCCCGCTGGACCCGGCTGTCTGCGCAATGGAATCATCGCGGTGATCCTGCCCGACGGAGCACGGAGCAGGGAAGGGAATTTCCAGACCCGAAGTTGAGCCCGGTGCATCCACAAGTTGTCGGTGGAGCGCGACTGTGCTGAAAGCCAGTCGCAGCAGTATCGCTGGCTCGCCCTCACGCCAAACCTGCTGCGGCTGGTGCTGCGCACCCAACCCCGCTCCTGGCGGACAGCCAGGTTCATCGACAACTTGTGGATGCACTGAGTTGAGCCAGTTCCCGCGTCAGGTGCCGCTACGCGTCTTTGCTGGCATGGGGGATATTGCGGGAAGGAGAACCTGGAAAGTCGATCCTTTGGCTGGCTCACTTTGGACTTCGATGAAACCTCGATGACATCGGACGATCCCGAGCGCGGCGGACAAGCCCAATCCGCGGCCCGCGAACTTCGTGCTGAAGAACGGCTCGAAGATCCTCTTCAGGACATCCGGAGTCATGCCGCAACCTGTATCCACAACCTCAAAGCAGACATAGTCTCCTTCTGTCGGTTCGGCAATCCGCGCGCCCACTGAAGTCACATCGGCGAGATCTTGGCCACTGCATCGTCTGAGGTACACGGCGACGCGAATAAGACCCGACTGATCCTTCAACGATTCACCCGCATTTAGGACCAGACTCACGATGAGCTGACGCAGTTGATCGGCGTCGCCCCGTACGGGCGGCAGACCTCGATCAATGTGGATCTGAAGCGCAGCGGACGGCGGATGCAAAGGTTTCGTGGGCGAGAGCGTCTCTTCCACCAACCGGGGCACATCAATTTCCCGCTCCACATAGTGCCCCGCGCCCGCGTAAGCCAGCATCTGACTGCAAAGGCTGGCTGCGCGGCGTGCGGCGTGATGAATGTTCCGAACGTTTTCCTGCACTCCTGAATTCTCGGGCATCTCCTCCTGGATCAGGGTGGTATTCACAATGATGACCGTCAGGAGGTGGTTGAAGTCGTGCGCGATGCCGCCAGCGAGAACTCCGAGGCTTTCGAGCCGTTCACTTTCCTGCGACCGCCGCTCCATCCGGATACGTGCCTGCTCGGCCTGCACCCGGCCCGTGATGTCCCGGGCCACGCCCCCAAATCGTGCGCTCCCTGCGTCCTGACGCAGAGCCAGCGCCACTTCCAACGTGCGCATGTTGCCAGCCTTGGTCCACACCTCCGTTTGGAAAACCGCCGCGTTTGCCGGGCCCAGGTTTGACAGAAGTTTCCCGGGTGTGAGCGCCGGATCGGGAGACCGCAGGACGGTGAACAGCGGGCAGCCTAGAATTTCTTCGGCGGCATAGCCCGTCACTTGCGAGCCGGCTGGATTCCAGGAGGTGACGCAACCACTTGAATCCAGTTCGAAGACGATGTCGGAGACGGTATGGACCAACTGCCTGTAACGTTCCTTCAAGCGCGACTTGTAGCGCAGAAGCATGGTTGTCACTCCGAGGAAGACAATGGCAGCGCCCGCAAGGAGCGCCAGAACCCGTGGCCAGGTGAGCAACGGCAGACTCTGCAGGACCACGATGTCTTCTGGTCCACGGCACAGGACGCGGATCGCGCGCGCCCCGCGGTGGGGATCGGATTCCACCGAACAGACGCCAGTGAATGCCAGCAGCGTGCCCGGCTGGCGGAGCGGCACGGTGACATTGCTCCCGGGCAATGTGGCCACGAACACGGTTTCGCCCGCCTGGAGAATAAACTCGTGATCAGCCCCCGCTATTGTCTGCTTCAACAACAGGCCGGAGGTCAGCACCAACTCAGCCTCCTTTTGACCATCCATCAGAGCGGAAGCGTTGATTTTGGAGATCAGCGGCGAACTCACAGGCGCCCCCTCGACAGGCCTCAATCGCGCTTCGTCCAGAAACGGAGCGAACGCCCCCATCCTGGGTTTCGCCGCCACTCGCCAGGATTCTCCCACTTTGAGATTCATGGACTCCTTGCAACGGACGTAGGTTCCGCCGCTCGAATCCTGGAGGTAGAAGGCGTTTGTTGAACGCACGAGCGTCACTACACCGGCAAAATGCCCCTGGCGGGCCTCCAAAGTGTCCGGCTGGAACGTGAACAATCTGGAAATTGGAATCCGAGGCTGTTCGAATGGGTCCGCCAACGGGCGCTGAACCACGGTCATAAGTCGGGAGCTTGGAACCCAGATCCGGAATCCGATCCATTTTCCCGATGCATCGTGGATCCCTCCGCACACGCCCTCCACTCTCAAACGTGCGCCCAACCACTCTCTGGCAACGGTCAGACTCATCGCGCCCTCGGGCAACATCGCCAGGAATACTTCATCAGCCGAAACTTCCAGGCTCAATATCAGGTGGCCTCGTTCAAGGCGAAACGACGTTAACTGGGCTTCGATGGCCACCCACTGGCTGTCCAGCCTCCCGCTGCTCAATTTGACGTACGCCGCAGATCTCCCGGCGGGAAATGGTTGGTCGCGCCTGAGAATCCGGAACGTTGGCTGAGCCACCTGGCCCAAATCACCTGTCCTGGCCCTGATTTCAACTTCGTCTCCGGATTGAATCGAATGCTTCGATACTGTTTCGACATAGCAGCCGCTCACGCCATCGTCCAAAAAAAGGATGGGCCAATCCGGGCTGTAATAGGTCACCAAAGCCTTCAATTCGACCGGCCTGCCAGCCACTCGCTCAAAGCCAGCATTCCTCACTTGCTCGGAGGTGACTAGTACTCCGTCAGTCGTGAGTTGATGGGTCAAACAAATTGAGCTTGTACTTTGGATAAGCGTGTCTAATTGGAGTAGATGCCAATTAAGTATCGCATCCGTTTGTCACCGCCAGAACGCGAACAACTCATGAACAT
>SXGR01571923.1_pt1 | contig 19949 bp, 17 predicted proteins | sample 3174711 | NCBI WGS metagenome assembly SXGR01 (sample SAMN11356860, study PRJNA531348) | freshwater metagenome | isolation source: freshwater sample F1-60 | place: China: Fuxian Lake, Yuxi | collected 2017-12-25
AGGCCGTGGCCGCCGCGGCGCGCAAGGCGGCCATCGCCCCGTGGATCGCCGCCGTCGACGGCGGCGGCGGCGGCGCCCTCGTGGGCCTCCTCCGGGACGACTTCGGCGATCACATCAAGGACTGGGCGCGGTCGTCGCCCCGCGCAAAGGCCGTCGACTGGGGCAACTTCAGGAAGGTCATGGCCAAGTGCGACAACGACGGCGAGCGCCTGTTCTCGGCCTACGAGTACCTCGCCGAGCCCTTCCTCGCGGACGACTACCGGAGCGCGGACGGCACGAAGAGCCTCCCCGTCTTCGTACAGGACTACCCGTACGAGATCTCGCCCCTCGCGCGCCGGAATGACGCGCGCCCCGAGCTGGTTGACCGCTTCGAGCTCTTCGTCCACGGGCGCGAGCTCGGCAACGGCTTCAGCGAGCTCAACGATCCCGAGGACCAGGCCGCACGATTCCGCGACCAGGTCGAGAAGAAGGCGCAGGGCGCCGAGGAGACGATGGACTACGACGAGGACTACGTGCGCGCGCTCGAGCACGGGATGCCGCCCGCCGCCGGCTACGGCATGGGGATGGATCGCCTCACGATGATGCTCACGAACGCCCCGTCCATCCGGGACGTGATCCTGTTCCCGCTCCTGAGGCCCTGACCGTTGCTGAGCCTCGTCGCGCTCTTCGTCCTGCCTTTCTCGAAGGCGCTCCGCGAGTGGTACGCGCGCGTCATCCCCCTCCTGTGGACGGTGACGAAGATCCTCGGCGCCATCGTGACCCTCTCGTGGGTCATGGGGATCGCGTACCTCTCCTACTCCTCCCCCGCCACGCTCCGTAGCCCGGTGTTCTGGGGCTTCTTCGTCGGGAGCTACACGTACCTCGCCGTGATGCTGTGGATCGACGGGCCCCTCTCCATCGCGGGCCTCATCATCATGTTCCGGTTCCTGCGGCGGATCTGGCGGGTGATGAGCAAGGTCCTGCTCACCTTCTCGGGCCTCTCGGTCCTCGCGCTCGGCGCGTGGGCGCGCAGCCTGCCGCAGCTCCGCGGCTCGCAGTGGAACCTCAAGGACACGCTGATCCGCGCGGGGGCGATCGTCGCGGGCGTCGTCTTCGTGCTGTTCATCCTCGCCACGCTCCTCCCGTTCCTCCTCGACCGGCTGGAGGGCCGCGGCTTCAGCGCCTTCGTCGGCGCGCGGCACGTGCGAAGCGAGAAGTCGGGCTTCCTCACCGTGATCAGCGTCCTCGCGATCTGCGGGGTGTCGCTCTCGTCGTGCGCGCTGTCCTCGGTCGTGTCGGTCATGGGCGGCTTCAGCCAGGACCTCAAGCGCAAGATCCTCGGCAACAACGCCCACATCATCGTCGACCAGACGAGCCAGGCCGGGTGGACGAGCCACGAGGAAGTGCTCGAGCGCATCCGCAAGACGCCGCACGTCCTCGCCGCGACGCCCATCGTGCAGGGGGAGGTGATGGTCTCGAGCCCGTCCAACCTCGCCGGCGTCATCGTGAAGGGCGTCGACACGGGCACCATCCGCGACGTCATCGAGCTCGGCAACAACATCGACGTCGGCAAGTTCGAGTACCTGGAGCACCCCGACCGGCTCGTGCGCCTGCCGCCCAGCGAGGTCATCGGCATCGGCCCGGGCGGCGAGCAGTACCTGAAAGGGCCGGACCTCTCGCTCGGGACCGATCTCGACCCGGCGGTCGCCCTCGCCATCGCCCCGAAGCCCGCGCGCCCCGGCATCATCATCGGCCGCGAGCTGTCGAAGACGCTTCACGTCTACGTCGGCGACGAGGTGACGCTCGTGTCCCCGCTCGGCGACCTCGGGCCCATGGGCGTGATGCCGCGGACGAAGAAGTTCCGCATCGCGGCGGTCTTCTTCAGCGGGATGTACGAGTACGACGCGACGCAGGCCTACATCGACATCGACGCCGCGCGGCAATACTTCACCATGGACGGCAAGGTCACGCGCATCGACGTGAAGGTCGACGAGGCCGAGCGCGCCGAGCTGTCGACGCCGGTGGTGAAGGAGGCGATCGCGAGGCCGGATCTCCGCGTGCGCGACTGGCGCGAGATGAACCGGAACCTGTTCAGCGCGCTCAAGCTGGAGCGGATCGCCACCTTCATCATCCTGTCCATCGCGATCATGGTCGCGAGCTTCTGCATCATCTGCACCCTGCTCCTCATGGTGACGGAGAAGGGCAAGGAGATCGCCATCCTGAAGGCGCTGGGCGCGTCGGACGGCGCCATCCTTCGCACGTTCATGCTCGAGGGCGTCATCATCGGCGCCATCGGCACGATCTTCGGCGTCACCGCGGGGTTCGCCGTGTGCGCCGGCCTCGCGTGGTTCGGGCTCCGACTCGATCCAGATGTATACTACATCGATCGCCTGCCCATCGCCGTGAACGGGTGGGACTTCCTCACGGTGGCGGTGTCGGCCCTCACCATCTGCACCCTCGCGACCGTGTATCCGGCCTATGCTGCGTCGACCCTCCGCCCCGTCGAGGGGCTGAGGCACGAGTAGCCAAAGGAACCCACAGTGCCGAATGTTCTCGTAGCCGCCCAGGACGTCAAGAAGTCGTTCGAGCACATGGGGCGTACGCTCGACGTGCTCCGCGGCATCGACCTCACGATCTACGAGGGCGAGGTCCTCGGCATCGTCGGGCAGTCCGGCGCCGGGAAGTCGACGCTCCTCCACTGCATCGGCACGCTCGACGTCATCAGCGGCGGCTCGCTGCGCATCGGGGGCGAGGAGCTCGCGGGCATGAGCGGCGCGAAGCTCGCGGACCTGCGCAACCGCAGCATCGGGTTCGTCTTCCAGTTCCACCACCTCTTGCCCGAGTTCAACGCGGTCGAGAACGTGATGATGCCCGGCCTCATCCAGGGCCGCGCGCGCCGCGAGATGTCGACACGCGCCACGGCGCTCCTGGAGGAGGTGGGCCTCGCCCACCGCCTGAACCACCGTCCGGGCGAGCTCTCCGGCGGCGAGCAGCAGCGGGTCGCCCTCGCGAGGGCGCTCGTGCTCGAGCCGAAGCTCATCCTCGCCGACGAGCCCACCGGGAACCTGGACTCCACCACGAGCACGCAGATCCACGATCTGTTCTTCTCGATCAACAAGCAGCGCGGGACGACGATCGTGGTGGTCACGCACAACATGCAGCTCGCCCAGATCATGCCGCGGGTCGTGACCCTGCGCGACGGGAGGGTGGAGCACGACGAGCGGCGGGATACGGGGAACTACAGGGACGGAGTGGCGAGCGCGTAGCGCGCCTACTTCGTCAGCTTGAACGGCGCGGGCATCCCCGGCTGCCACGGCACCGGCTGCGGCAGTTGCCTCCCCAGCGACCGCGACATCTCTGCACGGAGCCTGTGGAGATCCTGCCGCAGCGGCAGGACGAAATCCGCGCTCACGGTGGCCTTCCGCGACTTCGTCGCGCGCGCCGCGTGCCACTTCGAGAGCGCCAGCCGCCCCGCCGCCTCGATGAACCTGCGGGCCGGATCGCCGCCCCACGCAGAGGCGCGCCACCAGCCGATGGTCGACGTGACCAGACCGACCTCGGCGGGCGTGATCGTCCCCATCAGGATCTCGTCCTCGAGGTTCTTCCGGATGATCTGCCCCTTGCGGCGCACGAGGTAGAGGACCATCCCGCCGAAGCCGAGCACCACCAGCAGCCACAGGGGCAGCATGAGCAGCACGGCGGCGTTCGAGATGGTGGCCGCCGTGTTCCACACCGAGTGCAGGAACACCGCCGTGCAGTAGCCACCGAGCGGCGCCAGCCAGCGCACCCAGGACCGGCTCGTCTCGCGGGCGATCCCGAAGCCGAGGCCCGTCATCGACGTGTACAGCGGGTGGCCCCAGGGCGCGAGGACACCGCGCATGATGAACGTGCCGAAGAGCCGGCCCTCCTGGTGTTGCAGGCTCTCGATCCTCGCCGCGTTGCTGTAATACACGACGTTCTCGAGGGCGGCGAAGCCGAGCGCCACGAAGGTCCCGTAGAGGATGCCGTCGACGACGCCGTCGAACTCCCGCCGGAACGCCCAGAACATCAAGAACACGGCGACGCCCTTCGCGAGCTCCTCGAAGACCGGCGCGCTCACGCACGCGCCGAACGCGCTCCCGAGCTCGTGGTCGCCCGTCGCGCGGCCGACCGCGACCTCGAGCGCCGTGTTGATGTCCGCCGAGAAGCCGCACGCCGCGACCGCCCCCCACGAGAGGCACAACAGGAGCGCCCACCACGGCTCCGGATCGAAGCGGTCGATCATGCGCGGGATGAAGACGTAGAGGACGAGCGGCGGAGTCGCCATGGCGAATCCGAGCGCCATGTAGCCGTAGATGTCCCACGCCCCCGCGAAGAGCGGCGGGAGGAGGAAGTGCTTCACCAGCAGCCAGCCCCCCCCGAGCATCCCCACCGCCCAGAGCACCTTCCCGACCGCGCGCTGTGTGGCCTCGGGATCGCGCTTCGCCGGAGGACGCGCCGGGGCCCCTCCGTGCGGCGGGAACGCGTGCGGCGCGCCACCCACGGGCGCGTGGGGCCGTTGCGGAGGCGGTGCGTGCGGGGGCGGGCCGTACATGTATGTATTCTACACCTATAACTTCGCCCGCCGCGCGAGCGCCTTCGCCTCGCGGCGAGCGCGCGCGAGCACCGCCTCGCGATCCAGGCGCTGGTGCGCGCCGCGGCGGACGATGTGCTCGCCGTCGACGAACACGTGCTCGACGTCCCGCGCCTGGCACGCGTACACGAGCCGTGAGAAGACGTCGCCGCCTGGCTCGGTGTGCGCGCCGTCGATCCGCACGACGGCGAGATCCGCGCGCTTGCCCACCTCGATGGAGCCGGTGACGTCGCCCAGGCCGAGGACCCTTGCGCCCTCGATCGTGGCGAGGCGGAGCGCACGGCGCGCGGGGAGCGCCTCCGTGCCCGAGCGGGTCTTCGCGAGCAGCGCGGCGTGGCGCAGCTCGACCCAGGGGTCCATGTTGTTGTTACACGGAGCGCCGTCGGCCCCGAGCCCGACGTGGACGCCGCGCGCGAGGAGCTCGTGCACGCGCGCGATGCCGGATCCGAGCTTGAGGTTGGCGCTCGGGCAGTGCACGACGCGCGTGCCGTCGGCGGCGATCTCGCGCGCCTCGCGGTCGGTGAGCTGGACGCAGTGCGCGAGCACCGCGCGCGGCCCCTTGAAGCCGTAGCGGCGCAGGATCGCCACGTCCTCGGCGCCGAGGCGCTCGCGCACGGCGGCCCGCTCGCCGGGGTGCTCGGCCGCGTGGCTGTGCATGAGGACCTCGTGGTCCGTCGATCGCGCAGCCACCTCGCGGAGCAACGCCTCGGTGCACGAGAGGATGAACCGCGGCGCGTACGCGTAGAGGATCCTCCCCCCCGACGACCCGTGCCACGCCTTGCGCAGGCGATCGCTCTCGTCGAGGCTCCGCTTCGTCGTCTCGCGGAGCGCGCGCGGCACGCCCTCGCCCGCGTCCATCATGGCCTTTCCGCTCACCGCGCGGACACCGCTCCGCGCGCAGCTCTCCATGACGGCGTCGTGGTGGTTCACCGTGCCCATGTCGAGGATCGTCGTCGTCCCCGCGCACGTCATCTCGTAGAGCCCGAGATCGGCGCTCGCGGCCAGCGACTCGGGATCGTGCGCCGCCTCGAGCGGCCACACGCGGCGGCGCAGCCACTCGAGGAGCGGCATGTCGTCGGCCATACCGCGGAGGAGGGCCTGGCACAGGTGCACGTGGGCCTGCACGAATCCGGGGATCACGGCGCAGCCGGAGGCGTCGATCACGCGCGTGAAGCCGTCGGGCGCGAGCCGGGGCCCGACGCGCTTGATGCGCGTGCCCTCCACCAGCACGTCGCCCTGCACGACATCGTCGTTCGGGCAGCAGGTCACCACCGTGCCGCCCCGGATCCAGGTTCTCGAGTGAACTCGCTCCACGCCCACCGATTCATACTCCACCCTTGACACGGATCACCACTGGCGAAATGCTGCCGTACCCTCCACCCGGCCTCCCGCCATGCCCCTCATCCTGGTCGTCGACGACAGCCCCACGATCCGCAAGGTGGTCTCGCACATGCTCGAGGACAGCGGCTACGACGTGGCGCTGGCCACGGACGGGCAGGACGCGCTCGACGTGCTCAAGAACGGCGAGGTCAAGGCCGACCTCGTGCTCCTCGACTTCGTGATGCCGCGCATGAACGGCTTCCAGTTCAGCCGCGCCCTGCACAAGGAGAAGGCCCTCACCGGCACGCCGATCGTCCTGATGAGCGCCAAGGCCGACCGCATCCGCGAGCAGTTCGTGCAGCAGACGGGCGCCATCGACGCCATCACGAAGCCGTTCGGCCGCGAGGCCCTCGTGGCGGTGGTCGAGAACGCGCTCCGCCGCGTCGAGGACGGAAAGAAGAGCGCCACCCAGCTGCCAGGCTCCGACGAGATCGGCTCGGTGCCGCCACCGTCGCTCGATCTCGGGCTGAAGGAGATCAAGATCGCCCGCGCGGTGGCCTCGTACATCGTGGCCGCGTGCGGCGACGAGCTCGCGGGGAAGCCCCGGGACGAGCTCGAGGCGCACCTCGCGGCGGGCCTCACGAAGAGCGTGCTCGTGGCGATCGACAGCGCGCTCGATCCCGTGCTCCCCCGCATCCTCCGTCTGGCCCAGCTGTCGGGCGATCTCTCGATCATACCGATCGGGTCGATCCTGCAGATGCTCGGCGTCGAGGGGCAGAGCGGCCGGCTCACCTGCGTGCAGGACGACCGCGAGATCACGGCCGTCTTTCGCGGAGGGCTCCTCGACATCGTGGTGTCGAAGGGGCTGGGCAACGAGTACCGTATCGGCCGGTACTTCGTGGGGTCGGGGCTCTTCACGTCGCAAGAGATCGAGGATCTCGCCCAGACCGACAAGATCCCGCCGATGCCGGAGCTCTCGGACGTGGACCTCACCACCATCGCCGACGCCCCTCCGACCGAGGCGACGCCGCTCGGCCCCTACGCGTCCGCTCCGAAGACGGAGGAGGCCCCCACCACCGTGTTCGAGGAGGAGCCGAACGAGGACACCACGGTGCGAAAGCAGGCGGCGGGGCGCCTCCCGCTCGGTCTCCGCCTCCTCGCGTCCGGCAAGATCGACGAACACATCCTCCGCGCGGCCCTCACGCAGCAGTCGAGCGAGCTCGTCTACGAGGTGCTCCGCTGGCGACGCGGGCGGTTCGTGTTCCACCGCCAGATACCCGACATGATCGCCGACCGCGCGAGGCTCGGGCTCCACATCGCGCAGGTGGCGATGGAGGGCTTCCGGCGCATCGATCAGTGGCCGCTCCTCGAGGCCACGCTCGGCAGCCTCGACGCCGTCTGGGCGAAGGACGTCAAGGTGTTCGCCACCGCCGCCGACGCGCACGACCTCACGGAGAGCGTCGTCGCGGAGAGCATCGACGGCGCGCGGAGCGTGACCGAGATCATCCGGCACTCGCACCTCTCGAGCTTCGACGTCTGCCGCGTGCTCGCGCAGTTCGTGCAGGGCGGGCTCGTTCGGCGGGTCCTCGCGTGACCGCCCTCCCCGCGAGGGGCGGCGTGGTCCTGTGGGTGGGCGCGCGCGTGCTCTTCGTACCGGTCGAGGTGGTCGTGAAGCTGGTGCCCGTGCCCAAGGTCGCGCGCGTCCCGGGCGTCACGGACGACCTCCTCGGCGTGGGCCTCGTGGACGGAGAGGCCGTGCCGGTGCTCGCGATCGGCCCGGAGCGCGCCAGCGTGCTCGTGTGCACGCACGACGGCGAGCGCATGGGCGTGGTCGGCCACAGCCGCTCCGCGACGGGCTTCTTCCCCGCCGATCCGGCGGGCGCCGGCGTCCTCGTCGACGCTGAAGTCGCGGAGGTCCTGGATCTGGCGGGGCTCGCCGGAGGCGTGCAGCGCACCTCGAGGGGTAGCCGCCTGCCGGCCTGAGCGCTGGCCCGAGCCGGTCCGCGGATAGCGCGGCGGCGCGCGCGAGCAGCGACCCGACGGCGGCGGCCCCCGTGGCGTGGTAAGCTGACGGCTCGCGCCTACTCCGCCACTTGAGGTTCTTCGATGAAGCGTTGGCTTGCCCTCTTCGTCCTCGCCGCTGGCTGCGGCGAGGACGCCACGATCCCCGCCGGGCCCGCGGACGGCGGCCTCGCCGACGGCGCGCTCTCGGGCGACGCCGCGGCTCCCGACGGAGGGACGGCGCCCGACGGCGGCAAGCCCTTCGTCGACCTCGCCGGCCCCCTCTTCGATCCGAACCACATCGTCGAGGTGTCGATCACGATGTCCCCCACCGAGTGGGAGGCGCTGAGGAACGAGACGCGCACGATCGGCTCCGTGATCGAGGGCGCGTGCCTCTCGAAGCCGATCGAGAGCCCGTTCACCACCTTCGAGGCGATCGTCACCATCGACGGCACGACCATCCCCCGCGTCGGCATCCACAAGAAGGGGTTCTTCGGCTCGCTCGACAAGGTGCGCCCGTCCCTCAAGATCAAGCTCGACGAGTACGACAAGGACAAGGAGTACCTGAGCCTCGACAAGATCACGCTCAACAACGGACGCCAGGATCCGTCGCTCATCCGGCAGTGCCTCACGTACCCGCTCTTCGCGGCCGCCGGGCTGCCGGCCTCGCGCTGCAACTACGCCCACGTGAAGGTCAACGGCACCGACCTCGGCGTGTACACGCACGTCGAGGCCATAGACAAGAAGATGATCAAGAAGCGGTTCGCCGACGGCACCGGCCCGCTCTACGAGGGCACGCTGTCCGACTTCCGGCCGCTGTGGGTCAACACGTTCGATCCCAAGGGCAAGAGCGGGGATCGCACGGACCTCGTGCCGCTCGTGAACGCGCTCCGCGACGCGCCCGACGCCACGCTGTCGGCGACGATCGACCCGCTCGTCGACATCGACAAGTTCCTGAGCTTCTGGGCCATGGAGGCCATCACCCTGCACTGGGACGGCTACTCCAACAACAAGAACAACTTCTTCGTGTACCACGACCCCACGAGCAAGAAGCTCGTGTTCATCCCGTGGGGCGTCGACGCCACGATGCAGCCGTGGTCGACGTTCGGGAACCTGGGATCGACCACCGGGCCGATCGGGATCTCGGCATCCAGCATGCTCGCGCGACGCCTCTTCAACATCCCGGCGACCAAGAAGAACATCCTCGACCGCGAGCGCGCGCTCCTCGGCAGCGTGTGGAAGGAGGCGGCGCTGATCGCGGAGATCGACCGTGTCGAGAAGCTCATCACCCCGATCGCGGATCCCGTGCAGGGAACGGCGTGGCACGCGGGCGTGGCGCAACTTCGCACCTTCGTGAACGAGCGACGCGCGAAGCTCACCGCGGCGCTCGACGCCGGGCCGACGTGGACCGATCCGCTGGCCGCCTATCCCTGCCTCGACGTCAAGGCCACGGTGGAGGGCACGTTCTCGACGACGTACGGCACGATCGGCGCGGCGAACCCGCTCGGGACCGGGTCGGGGACCATGACGATCACGATCGGCGGCATCAAGACGGTGCTGAGCCCCGTCGGCGCCACCGCGGGGGTCGACGGCACCGCGCCGACACGGTCGGTCATCCAGGTGTTCGGGCAGCGCGCGTCGGACGGGCACGTGATCGTGGTGTCGATGGGCATGCCGTCGGTGAGGTTCTTCCCGCGCGCGTTCAACATCGGCTTCCTGGACGGCAGCGGCAGCGTCCTCGACTACAACCCCGTCACCATGGGCACCACCCAGGTCGGCTTCATCCTCGGGGACCTCACGCTCACCAAGGCCGCGACCGCCGCCGGCGCCCCCGTCCAGGGATCGTTCGTCGTCAACGCGGACCAGCCAGGATCGCCGCCTTAGGCTATCCTCCGCGGCATGGCGGACGATCCGAAGAAGAGACTGTTCCGCCTCCTCGGACGTAAGGCGAAGGGCACGGACGAGGGGGCGGCCGAGGCCGATCTCTGGCTCGCGCACGGGCGCGCCACCGGGCGGATCAAGGAGGCCTCGCTCGCCATCCAGCGCATCGCCTCGACGCTCGCGCAGCAGCGGACCGCGGTCGACGCGGTCGCGGATCGCTCGCGCGCGGCGGCCCTGCGCGCGCAGGATCTCGGGGCGAGCCACGCGCGCCTGGCAGACACGTTCGAGCGTCTGAGCCTGGTCGCGCTCAACGCGGGGCTCGAGGGCGCGCGTCTCGGAGAGCAGGCCGGCCATCCGCTGGTGCTGGTGTCCGAAGAGGTCCGCGGACACGCGCAGCGTGGCGGCGAGACCGCGCGCGAGCTGTCGTCGTCACTCGCCGAGATCGCCGCCGAGCTCGGCTCGGTCGGTGCGAACCTCGAGCGCGCGCGCGAGGCGTCCGCGGACGTCGCGCAGGAGGCCGCGCGGGCGTCGAGCGCCGTGACCGACGGCGAGCGGGCCCTCGCGGAGATCTCCGATCGCCTGAAGGCCACGACGGGCACCGATCCGGAGACGGCGCTCGCCGTACGCGAGGCCGAGGAGCACGCGCGGGCGCTCGTCGCGACGCTCGGTAACCTGAGCGGCAAGGTGCCGCGCGCCTTCGTCGCGAGGACCCTCCGTCCCGTGCTCGCGCCGCTGCTGAGGTTGATCTCTGAAGAGGACGACGGTGGGTGATCCCGAGACGCTCCGGCTGCTCGTCGAGGAGCTGGAGCGCCACCTCGCGATCCTCCGGAGCGGGGACCCGAAGGAGGCGTCGCGTTCGCTCCATGCGCTCAAGGGCGCGGCGAGCATGGCCGGCGAGGCAGACCTCGCGAGCCACCTCGGACTCGTCGACACGAAGCTGCGCGAGGACGACCCAGACGCGCGCGCGGACGCGATCGAGATCGTCCGGCACGCGGCGATGCGCCTCCGCGCCGGCGACCCTGCCGTCAAGGCGTCGTGGCCCGAGCCGCCCGCCCACCTCTTCGCCGCAGACCCTGGAGCGCTCCCGCACCATTTGCATGCAGAATACATGTCCGAGCTGTCGGACCGGCTCGCGCGGATCGACGAGGCGCTCCGTCTGGCGGATCCGCTGGAGGCCGCGCGTCTCCTGTACCGCCACGTGCACACGATGAAGGGGGCCGCCGGCGCGGTGGGGGACGAGCCGATGGCGTGGTTCTGCCATGGCCTCGAGGAGCGCCTCCGGGGCAGCGACACCACGGCCGACGCCGCGTGGGTCGCGGTGGCCGAGATCGCGGAGTGGCGCGGCACGCTCGGCGGCTTCGTGGACGATCCGGAGAACGCGCTCCTCACGCTGCGAGGCTCGGCGGCGCGCTCCCGGAAGCGCAACACATCGGTGCGACCCACCGGCAGGCCGGACGAGGACGAGGACGCCACCATCCGGGTGGCGCGGGCGTCCGTCGACGTGTTGTTCGACCAGCTCGTGTCGTTCGACGTGCTCCGCGAGAAGGTCGCTTCCCGCGGGGAGCGCTCCGCCGAGAAGGGCCAGCGGCTCCGCCGGGCGCGGGCGGACCTCGCGGACGCGCTGCGGCTCATCGGGCCGCCGCGCCCGTGGGGTGCGCCCGCAGCGGCGCTGGGGAAGATCGAGCGGACCGGCGCGGCCCTCACGGCGATCGCGGACGATCTCGACGGCGCGGCCCACGAGATGAAGGGCGCCGCGCAGCTCCTCCGGGACGCCACGCAGGAATCGAAGCGCCACCTCGCCGCGATGCGGCAGACGCCCATCCGGGGCCTCTTCGGCCGCGTGTCGCTCGCGCTCGAGACGGAGGCGCGGCGCGCGGCCAAGCGCGTCGAGGTCCGGATCCAGGGTGGCGACGAGCTCATCGATCGCCGGCTCGCGGAGGCCCTCGGCGAGCCCGTCTTGCAGCTCGCGCGGAACGCCCTCGCGCACGGCATCGAGACGCCGCGGGCGCGGGCGGCCGCCGGGAAGCGTGAGGTCGCGCTCGTGTCGCTCGCGGCGAAGCGCGTGGGCGGTCGGCTCCACGTGTCGATCTCGGACGACGGCGCCGGCGTGAACCTCGACGTCGTGCGGCAGCGCGCCGTCGACGAGGGGATCCTGCCCGAGGCCGTCGCCCGCGCGGCCGACGCGAACACGCTGCTCACCGTGCTCTTCCTCCCGAACTTCTCGACGCGACCTGCGGCGGATCTCCTCGCGGGCCGCGGGATCGGCCTCGACATCGCGCTCGCGTCCGTGCAGCGGCTCGCCGGAACGATCCGGCTCTCGAGCGTGCACGGGGAGGGTCTCGTCGCGCACATCGAGGTGCCGATGGAGGCGGGCATCGCATGCGTGCTGTGGGTCACGTGCAGCGGCGTCGAGCTCGCCCTGCTCGCGGACGCGGTGCGCCGCGTGGCTCGGGTCGGCGACGTGCCGGGCGCCGTCCCGCCGATCCCGCTCTGCACGTGCCTCGACGGGCGCCCTCCGCGCGGCTCGCGGCTCGCGCTCGAGCTCGAGCTGGGCGAAGGCGACGGCCGCTCGTCGGTCCACGTGGGCGTCGACGAGGTGTCGCGCACGGAGGAGGTGCTCCTGAGACCGCTCACGGCCCTCGTCGCGAGCCTCGGCCCCTACGCAGGGGTGGTCGCGCGCGGGGACGGTACGTTGCGGCTGGTGATCGACACGTTCCGCCTCGGGCCGCAGGTGCGCGCGATGGCGGCAGGGTGATGGTGGCGCGGCTCGAGGACGCGACGCCGGACGACGCCGCCGTCGTGGCGCACATCTACCGCGAGATCTTCCCGGAGGACGCACACGCGACCTCCGCCGAGGACGCCGTGGCGTACGTGCACGAGGAGCTGGCGCGGCCGTGGACCCGGATGCGCCTCGCGTGGGACGACGCGCGCTCGGCGCCCGTCGGGTTCGCCTTCACGTGGCGCGTCGCGGACGAGCTTCACGTGCTCAACGTCGCCGTCGTGGCGAGCGCCCGCCGCCGCAGGATCGGCCTCACGCTTGCCCAGGACATCGTGGAGCACGCGAGGGGGACCGGCATCGTTCGCATCCACCTCGAGGTCCGGCAGGGGAACGCGCCGGCGATCGCGCTCTACCGGGGGCTCGGGTTCGTCGAGACGAACGTGCGGCGACGCTACTACGGGGACGGGGAGGATGCGCTGGAGATGACCCTGGACGTCGGCTGACTGCTGACGGCGCGTCTCCTCTGCGTCCCGGTTCGACCGGGTCGCCCGTGCCCTGTTTCCATGCTATCGCGTTCGCCCATGCGAAACGCCGCCCTGTCCTTCCTCGCGCTGACCCTTGCCGCCTCGGGATCCGCGTGCAGCAGCTCCGGCACCGCGACCACGCCACCGCCCGATCCGCGCATCCAGGTCGCGGGGCTGGCGCCGACGGCGCCGGACGTGAACGGCTTCCAGCTCATCCTCCCCAAGGTCACGGGCATGGAGCCGGGGAAGAGCTACGAGTACTGCACCTGGACGGACAAGATCCTCGACCGCGACATGAACGTGAAGGGCACCCAGTCCTTCCAGACCTCGGGCGGCCACCACGTGGTGCTCTTCTACACGACGAAGCCGAGGCCCGCGGGCACGACGCGGGTGTGCACCGACGACGACATGACCTCCATCCGCTTCGGCATGGGCGGCGAGGACAAGAAGTTCAGCGAGCTCCCGGACGACCTCGCGGTCACGCTCCCGAAGGGGGCGCAGATCGTCGCCCAGCACCACTACATCAACACGGGAGCCACCCCCCTCGAGGCGCAGAGCGCGATCAACATCAAGCTCGCCGACCCCGCGAAGCCGATCAAGAAGTCGAGCTCGGTCGTCGTCGTCGACTCGAACCTCCGCGTCCCTCCGGGCAAGTCGGCGGTCGACCTCAAGTGCATCGTGAACCGCGAGTACTCCGTCTGGATGCTCCTCCCGCACATGCACACGCACGGGACGCGCGTGGAGGTCAACCACACGTCCGGCGGCGACACCAAGACGCTCTTCAACGTGGCGTGGACGCCGGAGTACGAGTTCCACGCGCCGACGATCATCCGATCCGTGAACGACGTCATCCGCTACAAGGCGGGGGACGAGATCCGCGTCCGCTGCGAGTACGACAACACCACGGGCAAGGAGCTCTCGTTCGGGCAGGAGATGTGCCTCGCCTTCGGCATGACGATCGACGCGGACGGGATCGGTAACGTCGCGTGCGACGGCGGCAAGTGGACGACGTTCTGACAGCCTCGCGCGGGGTCGCGGCCATCCTCGCCGGGCTCGCGATCGCGGGCGTCGCCTCGTCGTGCAGCAGCACGGCGACGCCGGGCGCGCCCGCCACCCTGGACGCGGCGACGGGAGCGGACGCAGCGCCCGACGCGCCCTTCAAGTCGAACTGCGGAAAGCCCGGTGACAAGGGCAACAGCCTCGGGGTCGGCAAGTTCTGCCAGCAGACGATCGCCGACTGCGGTGAGAACCCGAAGGCGCGGCTCTGCACGACGCTCGACCCGAACGGCGCGGACCACTACTTCTGCACGTTCCGCTGCGATCCAGCGACCGATCCGCCGAACGTGTGCGGCGAGCAGGCCCGCTGCGCGTGCTCGGCCGGAGGGTGCGGGTGCTTCCCCACGCAGTGCGACGGCCCTCCGTCCGACGCCGGGACGTCGGGCGACGCTACGACGGAAGCCAGCCCGGGCGACGCCGGCCCGGGCTGACGCGACGCCGCGCTACCACGGCGTCACCAGGAAGCCGAGGATGTGCGGCATGACGTGGGGGCCGAGGAACAGGTACTCCAGCGTCCCGAGGATCAGGAAAGGGCCGAACGGGATCGCCGCCTGCATGAAGCCGTCGTGGGCCTCGGCGGCCGGATCGTGGAGGAGCGCCTCCTTTGCCTCCTCGTCGCCCTCTTCCGCGAGGCGCCTCATCTCCGCGACCTCGGCCTTGACCGCCTCGGGGAGCTCGATCTTTCCCTTCACGAGGCGCATGACGAGCGATCCCAGGGTGCCCTGGATGGCACCGGCGAACAGCGCGAAGCACACCCCCTTCCAGCCGAACCACGCGCCGGCCAGCGCGAGGAGCTTGGCGTCCCCCATGCCCATGCCTGTACGCCCGCGGAGCTTCTTGTAGAGGAAGTTGAAGAGGAACCAGACGAGGACGTACGCCCCGATCGAGCTCGCCAGCACGTCGACCCACTCGGCGCCTCGCACGGGCGTCGTGGCGAGGCCGAGGATCGCGCCGCCGAGGGTGATCTCGTCGGGGAGTATCATGTGCTCCCAGTCGATGAACGCCGCCGCGACGAGGCCGAGGCAGAGGGCAAACTGCGAGACGAAGGCCGCGAGGATCAGCCAGCCCGGGGCGGCGGGTGGGGTGCGGGCGACCACGATCTCGAGCACACCGACCGAGAGGAGGCCGCCGATGAGCTCCACGATCACGTAGCGGGGGCTCATCGGCGCGCCGCAGCAGCGGGCCCTTCCGAGGAGGACGGCGTACGAGACGACCGGGATGTTGTCGTACGGCCGCACGGGCTTCTTGCACGCGGGGCAGTGCGAGGGAGGCGACACGACAGACAGGCCGAGGGGGAGCCGGTAGATGACGACGTTGAGGAAGCTCCCCCACAGCAGGCCGAACACGAACGCGCCACCACGGACCATCCACGCGGGCACGCCGAAGATCACGACGTCCACGTTACCATGGCGGCCACCCGACGCCGGCGAACGCGTCGAGCGCCGGACCGAGGAACAGGCGCTCGAGCACGCCGAGCACCAGGAACGGACCGAAGGGGAGCGCGGGCTGCCCACCCACCTCGTCTCGTACCTCCTCCGGCACGAGGATCTTCCTGCCCACCGCGCGCGCGATCCCGAAGGCGAGGAGGCCTTGCACGGCGCCGAGCCCCAGGGCGACGAGCGCGCCCCGCGCCCCGAGCCACGCCCCGGCGAGGATCATCAGCTTCGCGTCGCCGAGCCCGAGCCCGGGCCGCGCGCCGAACATGCGTGGACCATACACGAAAGGGAGCGCGGTGACGAAGAAGCCCACGCACGCGCCGACGAGCGAAGCGTGGAGGTCCTGCCCGCGGAGGCCCGCCGTGCACACGCCGAGCAACGCCCCGCCGAGCGTGATGGCGTCGGGGAGGTAGGCGTGGCGGGCATCGATGAACGCCGCGACCAGGAGCGCGTGCGCGAGCGCCGCGCTCGCGAGGTAGACGAACGCGGCGCGATGGAGGGGGGACCACGGCTCGAGCGAACGGAGCGTCACCGGGACGAGGCCGATCGCCGCGGCCACGCACGACAGCTCGAGGAGGAGCGGCGAGAGGTCGAGCCGCGCTCCGCAGCACCGCGCACGGCCGCGCCCCACGAGGAAGGAGACGATGGGGACGAGGTCGAGCCCCCCGAGCTTCGCCTCGCACCGCGGGCACGTCGGGCCCGGACGGAGGAGCGGCAATCCGCGGGGGAGGCGCCTGAGCGCGGCCGTCGCGACGGCGCTCCACGCGAGGCCGACGAGGGCGGCCGCCACGTAGAAAACTGGACCGGGGAGGTCGCGTAGGGGCATCGTCGATGGCTCCGCCTCGGAAAGAGGCGCGATTCGCGTTATATCTCTCCGTCCCCTGGCAGGCCCAGGAACCCTCCCCGATGCGCGAACCTTCCCATGCTCGTCGACGTCATGCCCGAACACCCAGAGCCCCGGAAGATCGCGCGCGCGGTCGACGCGCTCCTGTCGGGTGAGGTCATCGCGTACCCGACGGACACGGTCTACGGCCTCGGGTGCGACATCACGAACCGGAAGGCGGTCGACCGGCTCTACGCCATCAAGGGGATGGACGCCGGGCACCAGCTCGCGTTCATCTGCCCGGACCTGTCGGAGATCGCACGGTTCGCGATCGTGGAGAACCAGGTGTACCGCGTGCTCCGGCGCTTCCTGCCGGGGCCGTACTGCTTCATCCTGGAGGCGACGCGCGAGGTGCCCAAGATCGTGCAGACGAAGCGCAAGCACGTCGGCATACGGGTGCCGAAGCACGCCGTGATCCAGGCGCTCACGCGCGCCCTCGGCCGGCCGATCATCTCGACGACCGCGGCGCGCCCCGGCGCGGATCCCATGGTCGACCCGCACGAGATCGACGACGAGTTCCCGGGCCTCGCGCTGGTGCTCGATGCGGGCGCGGGCGGGCTCGTGCCGACCACCGTCGTGGACCTCACGAAGATGCCCCCGGAGGTCCTTCGCGAGGGGGCGGGCCCGGTGGAGGAGTTCCTGCCGACGCCGCCTCTGTCGCGGCGCTGGTGATCAGGGGTCGAGGACCCGCATGTCGCCGCCCACGGCGACCGCGCGGGCGAGGGCGGCGTGGTGGATACGCTTCGCCCAGCGCGCGGCATCGACGATCGTGCCGTCGGCGAGGTCGCGCTCGTCCACGGCGAGGCGGCCGGCGACGAGCGAGGACAGCACGCAGCCCCCGCCATGCAGCGCGGGGAGGCGGAGTCGGATGGCGCGGAGCTCGAGGACCTCGTCGCCCATCGCGAGAACGTCGACGGCGTCGCGGCCGCCGAGGTGGCCGCCCTTCACGAGCGCCGCCCGCGCACCCATCCCCACGATCGCGCGGGCCGCGTCCCGGGCCTCGGACAGCCGCGTCACGCGGCGCCGGGTCAGGACCTCGGCCTCGGGCGCGTTGGCGATGACGACGGTCGACCGCGGGAGCAGCCGGGTACGCATCAGCCCCACGGCGCGCTCGTCGAGGAGCCGCGCGCGCCCGCGCGTCGGCAGCATCACCGGATCGCAGACCACCGGCACGTCGCGGTGGATCGCGAGGAGGTCCGCCACGGCCCGCGCGTTCGCGGCAGAGCCCAGGGCGCCTACCTTGATCGCGCGCACGCGCTGGTGCTTCATGACGCACGCCGCCTGCGCGATGACGCGCCGCGCGTCCACCGCGACGGCCTCGCGCAGGCCCGACGTCGACTGCGTCGTGAGCACGGCGGCCACCGCGCACGCGAACGCGCCCGCGCGCGAGATCGCGCGAGCGTCCGCGAGGATCCCGGCCCCGCCGCCCGGATCGAGGCCCCCGATCGCGAGCGCGCAGGGCAGGCTGCGCACGCCTTCTTCGTCTCGTCGAACCATGGGGAGGACTTAACACGGGCAGCGGTCGGCGGACAGCCGGCGGCGGTCGGCGGGGCTTGAAGTCTTCCTCCCGAACCTGTACCCAACGGTCCCGATGCGCGCGAAGCCCCTGCTTCCGGTGGCGATCTTCGCGACGCTCTCGCTCGCTCCGGGATCCTCGTTCGCGCAGTGCGTCGACGACGAGCTCAAGGAGGAGCTGGTCGGCGGCCGCCACTACCGCGGCGTCCAGGACCGCCTCTTCGTGAAGGCGTTCCGGCACGAGCTCTCGGCCACCGGCGGGTACTACGGCGCGGATCTCTACTCGTCGAGCTGGCTCGCCGGCGGCGCGTACACGTTCCACTTCTCGGAGGAGCTGGGCCTCGAGGCGTCCGTCGCCTTCCTGCGCTTCCGCACGGCCGTCACCGATACGTACGAGCGCCGCTACCCGCTGGTGCAGGTCGAGGAGCGCACCAACAAGCCTGGCCGCCTCTACTTCGGCCACCTCGTCTGGTCGTTCGCCTACGGGAAGCTGCGGTGGATGGGAGGCGCGATCTCCCGGTTCGACTTCAACTTCGCGGCGGGGGCGGGCGTCACCGACGACTCCACGTCGCGCGGGCTCACGGGGAGCTTCGGCATCGGGACCAAGTGGTACCTCACGAAGTGGCTGTCCGTGCGCATCGACGCGCGCGATCACATCCTCAGGGAGACGTTGCTCGGGGAGGACCACCTCGTGAACGACCTCCTCGTCACGGGGGGTGCGAGCGTGTGGTTCCCGTTCGGGTGGTGAGGGCGACCGGGCGTCGGGCGGGCGCCCGGAGGACCCGCTCGAATGTTACCCTGGCCCGCGTGAAGCACGACCGGGCGCTCGCCTTCATCCTCCTCGCCGTCACCGCGACGACGACGCGCGGCGCCCTCTCGCAGCCACGCACCTCGCCGCTCACGCCGGAGAAGAGCGAGCTCCCGGCGTCCGCGGACGGGACCGCCAGCGCGGCGGACCACGACCGGTTGCTGGGCGAGATCGCAGCGCTCCGCGCGCGTGTCGCGGCGCGCGGGCGTCCGGACACGGGCGAGGTCGGACGGGAGGCCCTCCGCGCGCAGATCACCGCGGCCGAGGACCTCGTGCGGGACGGCAAGCGTGACGAGGGGATCTCGCGTCTCGTCGGGTTGATCGAGTCGCGCGCGTTCGAGAGCTTCCTCGGCTCGGACGAAGCGCGCGCCGCCCTCTACGCGCTCGGCGACGCGCACGCCGATCTCGGCCTCTTCGCACCCGCGCGCGCGTACCTCCGGAGGACGATCCTCGACAGGGGTGCCTTCGATCCGGGATCGTCGTTCGGGCGGCGCGCAGCGCGACGGCTCGTCGACGTGGCGCTGGAGACGCGGCAGTTCCAGCGCGGCGTCGAGGATCTCGCGGGCGCGCCGGTCACGGACGACCTCAGGATCGAGGCGGCCTTCCTCGCGGCCCGCGCGAAGGAGACCGGGGGCGACGTCGACGGCGCGCTCGCCACTTACATGACCGTGCCGCAGACGTCCCGCTTCTGGTCGCAGGCGACCTACCTCGCGGGCTTGCTGGAGGTCGAACGCGGCAAGCGCCGCGACGGAGAGCGGCTGTTCTGCAAGGTCGCGGATCCCAGGCGCCAGGATCGCACGACGCCGGTCCTCGCCGACGCCCGCTTCTTCGCAGTGCGCGATCTCGCGCGGCTCGCCCTCGGGCGGGTCGCCCACGACGAGGCGCGGTTCGACGACGCCCGTTACTACTACCACCTCGTGCCGCAGGACTCGGATCGACTCGCGGAGGCTCTCTACGAGGCCGCCACCTCACGCTACGAGAAGAAGGATCACGAGGGCGCCCGCCGCCTGCTCGACGAGCTCGCCGCGCTGAAGGAACACCACCGGTACGAGGACGAGGCCATGATCCTCGGCGCGTACGTCGACCTCGCGCGCTGCCGGTTCCCGGCGGCCGACGCCCGCTTGAAGGCCTTTGTCGCGCGGTACGAGCCGATCCGCGAGGCCGCGCGGCGCCTCGTGGAGAGCGAGCAAGGCGTGGGCCTCGTGCGCCGGGCCG
>SXGR01170912.1_pt1 | contig 19941 bp, 22 predicted proteins | sample 3174711 | NCBI WGS metagenome assembly SXGR01 (sample SAMN11356860, study PRJNA531348) | freshwater metagenome | isolation source: freshwater sample F1-60 | place: China: Fuxian Lake, Yuxi | collected 2017-12-25
ACAGTACTTATTTTTCTTTCTCGGGTAGCTTTTGGTTGGATGTTTTTTTATGCTGGCATTACTAAAGTCTTAAACCCGGCTTGGTCAGCTGGTGGATATTTAAGGAATGCGAAGACCTTGGGCGGAGTGTATAATTGGCTTGGGTCTGCTGGCAATATTGGTTGGGTCAATTTTGTAAATGAATGGGGTTTAACTCTAGCCGGAGCGATGTTAATTTTAGGCTTGGGCTTTAGATACGCAGTGTATTTTTTAATGGGCCTGATGTTTTTGTACTATTTACCAGTTTTGCATTTCCCTTATGTGGGGGAACATAGTTTTTTAATTGATGAGCATATACTATATATTTTAAGTTTAGGAGTGTTGTTGTATGTGAAGGCTGGGGAAGTTTGGGGGCTTGCGAGGAAAACATTCTAACATATTAACTTTTTATCATTTTATCACCAAAACCTAACACCTAACACCTAACATCTACAACCTACAATCTAGTACCTAAAATTCAATCCTTAACACCTATCACCTCAAAGCTAGTATCTATCCTATGCATAGAAGACATAAATATGACATCATAATTATTTTGGCAGTTGTGAGCTTGGCTTTTAGTTTGTTTTTAGCTATTAGTAAGGCATTAAATATTGCTGTGCCTTGCGACATAACCCAAGGTTGTGAAATTGTGTTAAATAGTAAATATGCCGAAATTGGGGGTTTGCCTTTATCGCATTTGGGTGTGGTGTTTAGTTCAGTCGTGATTATTTTAGGATTGTTGGCTAACCATTACTTAGTTTATAGAAAAATTTTGAGCTGGGTTTTGGGTTTGGCCAGTTTAGGAGCTTTGGTATTTATTGGCTTGCAATTTTTAGTTTTAAAAAGTGTGTGTCAATATTGCTTAGTTGTGGATTTACTCACCATTCTAATGTTTATTTGGGATATGAATATAGAGCGGAAAGAAGGGTTTTAGGTGTTGGGTTTTAGGTTGTGGATGTTAACAGGTTAGAATGATAAAATGTTAGTATGTTAAAATGTTTATGTGTTGATAATTCTGTGGTATAATATCTAGGAAAGGTCTATATTGTAGAAACAAATTTTAAAGAAACAAAATGCAAGATTTACTAATATATTTATGGGTGGGGATTGGGCTTTTAGTGGTGGGAAGTGCTTATTTAATTGTGGAAGGCATAAAGGTGCAAAGAATCTTTGCTGATTCTATAGTGGGTAGATTGGTAAAAACTCTGATGGTGGTGGTGCTTATAGAACTATATTCTTTAGGCTTGGTGTGTTATGCCTTTGTGAGGTTTTATCCCAAAGGGATTATTTTTATCTTACCCATCATATTTTTATGGATAATTAGTTTAGCTTATGCCATTTATGCTATTTCCGGAGCTAAAAAAGAGGTGGCTTCCTTAACCAAAAGCTAAGAGTTAATAACTAAGTTCAAAATTAAAAAAATTAAAAATTACTATATGGCAAAAAACAATAACACTATTCAAGTCGCCTCTGCTGAGCAATATGACCCCCGTTGGTTTATTTGGACTATAGTCTTTTTGTTAGTTTCGGGGATTGGCTTAAGCGCGTTTATTACCCTAAGTCACAACGATGGGGTGAATGTAGTGGAATTTCCCAAACACATTACCAAAAAATAAAGGTTTCTCGCCGTTAGTAGTCAGGTATTTATACTAGCAAGGACTATCTCGTGGCAAGTCGAGAGGTATTCAAACCTGTATTAGCTCCTCGGCTCACACAATAATTCCTTTAGGAATTATTGTGTCTCGCTCTACGTCGCGAATAGGCTTGATTTTTCTGCTGGAGTGTGCTATAATTATATTAAGTTTAAATACCAATTAAGCCAAAATTAGTTTAATTGGTACTATTGAAACAAAAATTCACCCTGTTAAATAATTTTGCAAAAAGCAAAATTAAATTTATTTAACTGGGCAAAAACAAAAATATGGAATTGGTTTTTGGTATGGATAGGCAAAGGTTTAGTATTCGTCAGTCGTTTAAAGCATTTTTAAACGACTTTGTTTGGCATTTGCACTTTCATTTTATTCCGCACCATACCAATAACTACCACCCACATATTTTAAGTCACCGGATGACTGGACTCTTAGCGGGCTTACTTCTTAGCGTAAAAATCTTTTCTTTAGGCTTACTAACTTTTAGCCCTGCCATTCCGGCTTTTTCTTCCGCCATTACCGAAGAAAATATTATTTTATTAACTAACCATACCCGAGAGGAGTTTAACTTAACTAAATTAAAATTTAGTTCACCGTTGGCTCAAGCGGCGCAGGCCAAGGCCAACGATATGGCAGAAAAAGGTTACTTTGCCCATACCTCGCCTGACGGTAGACTGCCTTGGGATTTTATGAAAGCAGAAGGGTATGAGTATATTATGGCGGGTGAAAATTTGGCAGTGAATTTTTTGGAAGCTGAAAGCGTGGAAAACGCTTGGATGAATTCCCCAACGCATAAAGCCAATATAATCAATAAGAATTATGAAGAAATTGGTATTGGGATTGCTCAAGGCAATTATGGCAACCGCCAATCAATTTTTGTGGTGCAAATGTTTGGGGTGCCTAGTGAGCAAACTATTGCTTTACAAACAGAGCCCACGAAAGTAGAAACCCAAAACCCGCCGTTACCAAAAGTTCAAACTAAACTTCTTGCCGAAGCCTTGGTGATTAAAGATGTGAAGGTAAATATTGTTGGCTCCGATGCGGTAATTCAGGCTCTGGTTTCGCCAAATGCCACTAAAGTTTTGGCAGTCTATGGACAGAAGGCTGTAAGGCTCAGTCCAGCTAAAGATAATTCTTGGCAGGCCAGTGTGCCTTTGGTAAATTTGATGGCTACCAATAAACAGTTAGTTATTTCTGCTTATAATTTAGCTGGCCAAAGAGTCCAGCAAACCGTGGCTGGGTTTTCTAATGATTTAGTGAATAACTATAATTTTTCTACAGCCACTGGAGCTGTGGCGGGTAAAACGGTTTCGGCCTTTGGCAGAAGTGTTAACTTAGGCGACTTTGAACATAAATTTTATTTGTTGTTTGTAGCTGGCATTTTAACTTGTTTAATTTTAGCCATAGGCATTAAACGGCATATTCAGCATATTGGCATGGTGGCTAATGGCTCGTTTGTGGCAATTTTAGCTATGCTCTTATGGATGGGATAGTAAGGTAGCATTTTAAATATTTAAAGTGAGAGAGGTAGAGTGAATTTTCCGCTTCTTGCTAAGAAGTGGATTTTAGTTTAAAATGAATTAAATTCTTTATGAAGAATAAATTTCCAACTGCCCTTACTTTTGACGATATTTTATTAATTCCGAATTATAGCGAGGTCGTGCCCACGGAAGTGGATACGACTGGTTTTTTTACGCGCAAAATAAAATTAAAAGAGCCGATTGTTTCTAGCGCTATGGACACGGTCACGGAAAGTTCAATGGCTATTGCCCTCGGGCAAATGGGGGCCTTGGGGGTAATTCATAAAAATTTATCTATTGAAAAACAAGCTGAAGAAGTTTTAAACGTAAAAAAACTGAAATTAATTTGTGTGGCAGCGGTGGGGGCGAGCGGGGATTATTTTGAGAGAGCTACGGCACTGGTTAAGGTCGGGGTAGATGCTTTAGTGGTAGATACCGCCCATGGCCACAGTAAACGTGTGATTGACGCAGTAAAAAAAATTAAGTCGCAATTAAAAACTCAGGTGATAGCTGGCAATGTGGCTACTTTTGAAGGGGCAAAGGCACTGGTTAAGGTCGGGGTAGATGCCGTAAAAGTTGGGATTGGGCCTGGGAGCATTTGCACCACGAGAATGGTAAGTGGTTGTGGCGTGCCACAAATTTATGCGATTCAAGAAGCAGTTAGGGCTTGTAAAGCAAAAAAAATCCCAGTGATTGCTGATGGCGGGATAAAATATTCCGGCGATATTACCAAAGCTTTGGCAGTGGGCGCGAGCTGTGTGATGGTGGGTTCTTTACTTGCTGGAACAGATGAAGCACCAGGAGAAGTTTTTGAAGAGAATGGTCGGAAGTATAAAGCCTATAGAGGTATGGGCAGTTTGGGCGCTATGAATGAAGGCAGTAAAGACCGGTATGGCCAAGAAAAAGTGGTGGGTGGAAAGTTAGTGCCAGAAGGTGTGGAAGCCCGTGTGCCGTATAAAGGCAGTGTAGTAAAAGTTATTGAACAACTTACCGGGGGCTTAAGAAGCGGGATGGGTTATTGCGGGGCAAAAAATATTTTAGAGCTTCAGAAGAAAGCTAAATTTGTTTGTATCTCCACAGCGGGTTTAAGAGAGAGCCATGTGCACGATGTGCAAATTGTAAAGAAAGCCCCTAATTATTCAATATAAAAAAATCCCGCTGTTTGCGGGATTTTTTTATTAGATATATTTCAGCAAGAATTTTCGTTGTTTGAAGATGGCAAATAACAGAGTTAAAATTCCCGCAAAGCTAAAGGCATTGGTTTCTGCCCCGGTTTTGGGTGCAATAAATACACCAGCGACTTGAGCAGGTGGCGGGGGTGGTGGGATTTGGTAAGTGATTACTGGGTTAGTGGGCTGGTTTGCTTGAACATTTACAAAGCAGTTAGCACTCTGGCCATTACTTTGGACTGTAATAGTAAAGTTTCCTGGGTAGGCAAAATTAGTAGAAAAATTTTGTCCTTGTCCAAAGTTGGGATTGCTATTCGCCGAACTCCATGTGTAATTACCATTTCCACCTTGGGCGGAAAAGCTCACAGTTTGGTTAATAAAAATATTTGGATTTTGAGTAAAGCACACAGGCGAAGGCAAAGGGGGCACAGGAATGATTGGCGGGATAAACTCTGTAGGCACTATGACCGAAGTAGATAACAGTAAGCTATTACAAGCCGAGTCAGAGAGGTAAAAGACATAGGCTTTGCCAGGAGTTAAATTTTGCACGGTTAGTGTGCCCACAGTATTGCCAGTGGCAAGTGGGGTTTGGTTATAGTTATCTGTGTGGGTCATGGTAATTTTTACCGGATTGTTGCCAGTAGTAGCCCAAGATAATATTACGGAGTAATTATTACCATTCTTTAAGGGTGGAGTGGAAGTAAAAACAACATTGGTATTGGCCACACAAATGTTCGGAGGTGTGTTGATTTGCACATTGCAAGTTGCGGTTTCTCCGCCACTGGAAACTGTAATAGTTTTGTTGCCAGAAGTAGTAAAGTTTGTAGAAAAATTTTGTCCATTACCAGACACGGGACTGCCAGTTATTGCTGACCATGTAAAATTGCCATTTCCGCCAGACGCGGAAAAGTTTACAGTTTGGTTAAGGTTGGCAGTTTGAGTTTGAGGCGAACAGACTAAAGCCGGTAAGTCTGGTAAACACGGTAAGGTTAAATTACCTATCCCAAAGTCGTGGGCTTCTCTGGAAGTCGCATCTATTTCTAAAGTTATGGCTCCGACATTGGTGAAGTCTGCTCCTTGCCCCCACAGAAGCTGTAAAGTCGCTTAATTTAATAGTTTTATTTAATATGGTAGCAAACTCGCCGTATAAAGGCACAGTAAGCTTAGAAGCTTTACTAGAATTAGTATAAATAGTAAAGGTGAGAACCACTGGTTTGTTATCTACAAAGTCGGAAAAATATACAAAATTTAAAGCATCTCGTCTGTTATTTTGCGAGAGGTTAACAGAGTCAAGTCCGGTATAGTTTATAGTTTGGCTGTTATCTATCCCATCCCAAACTAATAGGACCTTGCCTTTAGTCTGAGCACCATTGGAAAAACTAAAAAAGTTTTGGTTAAACAGCATGGTAATGTCTGTGTTAGCACTGGTACCTTCAGAGTTATGAAAAACATCTAATTCTCCGCCTAAAGCCGAGGCACTTAACACAGTGTCAAAATTTTTAGGGGCAGGATAAAAACTAGTAATTTTAAAAGCTTTAGTATTAAATTTATCTATACTGGATACCACATTGTTATTACCGCAAAACTCGCCAGTTGTGGAGGCTACAGCGAAAGTAGGTAGGGTAAGTTGTGAAAGTATAAAACCCAAAACAAAGCTTATAAGAAAAAGTTTTCTTGTAAGAGGTTGGCTGGAAATTTTTGTAAAATTTTTCATAGATAAGTATTTTAATGCTAACAAAATATTATACAATAGATATACAAATATGTCAATTATTTTAATGTATTTTGCTTTTATTTAAGCCAAAAGTTATATTTTTGGCAGGTTTTAAGCCAATAATGCTGTATAATAAGTTTATGTTTAACTTTGTTTTTCTTAGCTTAATTGCTATAAATATTCTGGCTTTTATAAATGTGGGTATAGATAAAAAGCGAAGCAGACACATGGAAGAGCGTTTGCCTGAAGTTAGGTTTTTTTTGTGGGCAATTTGTTTTGGATCTTTAGGAATTTTTTTGGGAATATTTTTTTTCCGCCACAAAACCCGCAAATTTTATTTTCCGTTAGGTATTGGACTTTTATTGCTTGAGCAAATTGGTTTTTTATATCTGATATTTTATGCTTTTTATTTATAAAATTATTTAGTATCATTCTGATATTCTTAAGAATATCAGAATGAGTTTGGTCAGGTTTATGGATTTGGAATTTTTAAATGGATACTTTTCTGGTCAAGCTGGAACATTATTGAAGATAAAAAATCCCGATACAGAAAAAGTTTTAAGAGCTAAGGCAGGTTTGGTTACAATTTTAGCATTAAATCAAGAATATGGGGTGTCTATGGCAACTAAACTCCCAGAAGTATTAGGGGTAATAAAAGAGAAAATTACAGATATGGAAGCTGGGCTTAATCAGCCAGATATTATCATCTAAATTTATAGACTGGTAAGTAAATTGGTTGGCGCTAGAATACAAATGAGCCTGTTAATACAGGCTTTTTTATGGAGAAATAAAAAATCAAAACAGCATAAACTTGAATATCCAAAGGCTTCATAGACTGAAAGGGGAGATATGGATTATTCTCAAGCTATAAAAATTTTTTGAAATGAATTTTTTACTATTAATAGTAGTTAGTTTTATCCCCATTCAATGGTCACCGGGGGTTTGTCGCTTATCCGATAAACCACCCCGCCAACTTCGCGGATTTCGTTGGTGAGCCTTTGAGCAACTTTTTTTAGAAAGTCATAAGGGAGTTCGGCTGAGCGGGCAGTAAAACCATTTACGCTCCAAACTGCCCAGAGGGCGACTATATAGCCTTCGGTGGCATCATCGCCTTTTGTGCAGGTAGTTTGGGAAGCAGTGACTACTGCGCCAGCTTGCCAGATAGACTTATAGAGTGAGGAAGAATGATCTGTAGTTTTAACTCCCCCTTCCCCCTCTTTAGAAAAGAGGGGGGATTGCCATTGCTTTAGTTCTTCTATAAAAATTTCATCTGCTTGGCGAGCAACGGTGAGTTTTTCTTTAGTGACTTCACCTTCTATGCGCACAATTAAACCGGGTCCTGGGAAGGGGTGGCGGTAGAGAAGCTCTTTGGGGACACCAATTTCCGCTCCAATTTGTCTGACAGTGTCTTTTACGCAATCGATTAGCGGTTGTAACTCTTTGACTTTAAAGTTTAAGCCAACATTGTGGTGAAGTTTAATTTGAGCTTTTTTGGCTCCGCTGTTATAGCCACCACCGCTTTCTGACACATCGGTATAGAGTGTGCCTTGAGCGAGAAAATTAGCTTTCAGTTTTTTGGCTTCAGTTTCCAGAAGGTGTTTATACACGCCTCGCATGGCCAGCCGTTTGTCCTGCATTTTGGTTTTACCTTTTAGAGCTTTTAAAAATTGGGTAGTAGCATCTATAATTTTGACTTTTAGCCATTTGGCTTTGCCAAAATATTTTAAAACATTCGCTTCGTCGTCTGGCCTGTCTATGCCTTTAATGTAAACTCCTAAGAGGTTAGGTTTTAGGTGATGGGTTTTAGGTTTTAGGTTTATCAGGGCAGATTTTATTAAAAAAGCTACAACTGAAGAATCTGTGCCTCCAGATAAAGCTAAGAGTACACGTTGGCCGGCAAGGCGTTGTTGTAAGTCTTTAATTTTTTGTTTGGCAATGGACTTAGCTGGGAAAATAGTTTTAGCTTGGCAGATTTTAAATACAAAATTGTTTAAGATTTTTTCGCCAAATTTAGTCTCCGTAACTTCGGGGTGGAACTGCACCCCGTATAAATGTTTATGTTGCCCGGCTGAAACCGGGGCATTGTCGGTCTTGCCCAAAAGCTTGATTTTTTGATGGGGGCTAATTTTATCTCCATGACTTTCTAAGACATGACTATGTTTTGGCACGCTATTAAATAAATCAGACTTAGCTAAAAGTGTAAACGGGTGCATGCCAAATTCTCTTTTCTCTGACAAGCTTACATTCGCGCCAATGTGATAGGCCCACATTTGAAAGCCGAGACAAATACCTAAGACCGGAATGCCTAAATCAAAAATTTTAGCATCAAAGGGGGGGTATTCGTAAGCGGAAGCTGGTCCACCGGAGAGAATTATACCAATGGGCGCTATTTTGTTTACATCGCTTACTTTAATTTTGGCAGGGTCAGCAACAAGACAAAACACGCCAAAACTGTCTAATTTTTGCTTGATGAGATGGTCAAACTGACTACCCATGCTAAATAACAAAAAAAGCTCGTCTGTCTGCCGGACGCGCTTTTCGTCTGCAATTTCTTGTAAAATTTTATTGTCAATTTTGGTTAGGGTTTTCAGCATGGTAGGTTAACATTTAGCCATTAGCGTTTAGGTGGTAGCTTAAGGCAAAAATTAATCAAGGCGGATTTATTTTGCAATTTTATTCACGACGAGAGTGAGAGAAATAATATGTTTTTCATATCAGTTCCGAGCCCAAGGAGTCTTAATACAGGTTTCTAATACCACACGGCTTGCCGAGAAATATAGTCTGCTCCTTGTTAGCCAATACCCTGGCAAGCTTCCCGGCGAGGAACCTTTATTTTGTTAAGCCTGGATTTTTAACAGCTTTCAGTAAAACTTGTTTTAGAGTTTTAAGATTTAAGTGGTCTAGTTTTTTAAAGCGAATGCAACTTTTACCCACACTTACTTTGCCGAGTTCGGCTTTGTATTTTTCGGCTAGATACTGACCTTTGTCTAAAGCACAGACATAAAGAGAAATGTAATTTTTTTGACCAGCTAATGCTACTAGTGGCCACTGGATGTGTTGTTTTTTGTAATTTATGTAAGGAAAAGAGCCATAGCCTAGCATATTGTAAGCAAAGTGGGGTTTAAAAGTTTTTGAGGTTTTTTGAATAAACTGATGCAAGAATACAATGTCGTTTTTTTGCTCGTCAGATAAATTTGCTAAATATTATTTGACAGTTTTGGCTTTTCTGGCCTTAAACATATTTTACATATAGGATGAATAGGGCTAATAAGAAAAGATGGAAAAATAAGGCAGGTTGGTTAAGTCAGTAATGGGATGAATAAAATCCGTCTAATTGAAAAAGAATAGGAAAGTGAATAAATTTTGGTGGACCCTACCGGGCTCGAACCGGTCACCTCCACATTGCAAATGTGGCGCTCTACCAAATGAGCTAAGGGCCCTCAATGTTAAAGTCTAAATTCTAAAAACTAAATTCTAAACAATAAGGTCTGTACTTTAGGATTTAGTTTTTAGTATTTTGTTTTTTAGCCAGGGAGCATGCCAAAGAGCCAAGCTACACTTAATATACAAACGGTTAAACCAAATAATTTCCACCAAGTATAAGTGCCAGCACCCATACCAGCGCTAAAATATTTTTCTGCAAAATCAATCCTACCAGTGAATTGGTCGGTAATGGCTACGGAATATTTCATTATGAGGATGCCAGCTAGAAAAACTAGAGGGGCTAAAAAAAAGCGCATAGATAAGTTAAATTCTAAAAATTAAATATCTAAAAAAATAATAAATTTTCCAAAAAAAAGTTTAAATATTAAAATTTGGTTTAGAGGTTTATTTAGTTGAGTAGTTAGATTTTGGTTAGAAGTGGTGGGTGTGGGAAGGGTCGAGCTTCCGATCCTGTCATTACCTGCCTGCCAAAGCCGTTAATTTGGAAATCTCTATTGTATTCGTATTATCCAATCAATTTTAGATAATAACTAGAGAATGTTAAGCTAGAAGTTAATTATCCAAATTGTTTGTATGGCGGGCAGGTCAGTTTCGCCCCGCACCTTTTGCTAATTGGTTAATATAACACTGTTTGCTAATTCTGCCGTCTGGGCGCTGGTGGGCGTGTCAGGAATCGAACCTGAGACCTCGTCATTATCAGTGACGCGCTCTAACCATCTGAGCTACACGCCCAGACGGCAAAAATAGAATAGGCTAATAAATCTAACTTGCTTTGAAAGGTGCGGGGTGAGTGCTCTACTATCTGCTTGCCCACCATAGCTTTAGCGACAGTGGGAGTTACACACCCCAATCTGTATTAAATCTTATCTATATTATCAAAAAGCTTGGATTTTGACAACCCTTAATATTTATATTACTATAAATAGGTAAATTGTAGCCAAATTGCTAAAATTGAAACAAAATTCCAAATGTTTTTTAATAAAACACAAAATGTTTTAGGTGTGGATATTGGCACAGCGAATATCAAAATTGCGGAGGTGTCTTTTGAAAATCCAGATATGCCAGTTTTGGCATCCTATGGAATTGTTAACTCGTCTTTTGGATTTTCTGGCATCAATAACCCGGAGACTATCTCGGGTATAGCTACTTTGCTTAAGAATTTATGTATGAAAGCTGGGGTGTCAACCAATAAGTGCATTATTAGTTTACCGAATAGCGCGGTTTTTACTTCTGTGATTGAATTGCCCAAAATGAACCCGACGGAAACTGCCAGAGCCGTGGAGTTTGAGGCAAAAAAATATGTGCCTTTGGCTTTGGCTGACGTGGATTTGTCTTGGAGCTTGATTGGTTCTGTAGACACAGGTCAAAATTTAGCTACCCAAAAGATTTTGCTAACAGCAGTGCCTAAACAGGTCACAAAAAATTATTTGCAAATTTTTGAGCTGGCACGCTTAAAGCCGATTGTTGGAGAGATTGAAGCCTTGGCTTTAATTCGGTCGTTGGTAGGGAATCGAGCGGTGAACTGTGCTATAATAGATATAGGTGCTAAGAGTACGGGAATAAACATAATTGAAAAGGGGTTGCTTCGGTTGAGTCGGAATTTAAATATTGGCGGGGACACTATTACAAAAAAAATTGCTCAAACCTTAAATATTACCGAAGCCAGAGCTGAGCAATTTAAGAAAGATTTTGGTATTCAAAGTTCAACTTTTTTACCAGACAGCATAAAGCCGGTTTTGAGTTTAATTAAGTCCGAAGTGAAACAGTTGTTAACTATTTTACAATCGCATAATGCCAGTTTAGATGAAATTATTTTAGCCGGTGGAGGTGCTAATATGCCTGGGATCGTAGAATTTTTTAAAGAATTAAATGTGCCGGTGACTCAAGGCAATGCTTTGCAGGGGGTAGGGTATGGTAGCGAAAATAAAGAAGTTTTGGAGCGATATGAGCTAAGTTTACCCATTGCGATTGGTTTAGCTTTAAGAAAAGAGTAGGTAAGTAAATAAGCTGGTAAGCAAATAAGTGAGCATGTATTGGAATTTAGGTAAAATAAAAGATTGAAGTCTTAAAATAAAATGGCAACCCAAATTAATTTATTAAAACAACAGAGTCCCTTTGCCGTTTCTGGCAGTGTTTTATCCGTGGTTAACAAAATTATTATTGTTTTGATATTGGTTTTGATTGGATATTATGGGTGGGTTTATTTTCAAGTTAAAACTGTCAAAACAAAAATTACCACCTTACATAGTGAAATTGCCAATAAAAAGACGGAATTTAACCAGACCAAGAGAAGCGATGAGTTAATTATTAGGCAGACACAAATTAAGGAGTTTGACAATTTAATTAACAGCCATGTGTACTGGTCGCAATTACTTCCAGAGATTGCGAAGGTTACTTTAAAACAAGCAACCTATTTATCTATTCAAACCGACTCTAAGCACGCGTTAAGTTTGTCCGTGCAACTTGCCAATATGGTGGAATTGAATAAGTTTTTACAAGCCTTTAATTCTCCGAGTTTAAATAAATATTTTAGGGATGTAAAAATTGGAGGAGTAAGTAAAGTTCAGGAAGATGATAAAAATTTTATTAAGGCGGAAATAACTTTTGATTTTAATTCTAAAATTATTGAATATAAGGATAAATAGCTATAATGGATTTTGGAAAATAAATAAAAAATGGAAATAAATTTATCAAAACCAGTGGAAAAAACAAAAGTTGTGCCCGATGCTTTAAAAGGTAAAGGCAACTTTTTGGAATTTTGGTTGTTGCTGATTATCGCAGGTTTATTTGCTTGGTTTGTGGTTATCCCAAAAGCCCAACAATTATCAAAAGTCAAAGCCGAAGCCTCTCAGCTTACAGAAGAATCTAAAAATATTTCGGAACAACAAGCAAAATTAAAATCCTTTATTGGTCAATTAGATACTAATGCCAAAAATCTTGCCATTTTAGATGAATCTTTGCCTTTGCATCCGCGGACCACTTGGTTGTACCTATTAATAGAGAATTTAGCCGGTTCGTCTGGCATTACTCTGTCTGACTTGAGTATTACAAATGAAAAAGACGGGGTAGTGGCAGCGGATAGCGTATTGATAGATAAACCTTTCTCTGTGCAAAGAGTAGTCCGAAAATCAATTATTAATATACATATCACTGGCAGTTTAGGGCAGTTTGTAGGTTTTCTTGGAAAATTAGAAAGTAGTGGTCGGTTAGTAAACATTAGATCTTTGGAGATGCAAAGTTCTTCGGATAATTTATTAGATTTTAGTTTAACTGGGGAAGCTTATTATTTTGCACCTTAATCAAGGTAAGGACATACGCATCATCATCTTAAATGCGTAAGTTCTACACTCTACACTGGTAAAAAATATATGGAAAAAAAGAAGATATATCAAATAGTAGTAATTGTGGCTTGTTTTAGTATTGCTGGGTACATTGTATATTCCGGGCTATACAGCAGTCCTCCAGCCTCTTCGACTGAGAGTATGACTACGGCTATGCCGGGTGGTTCTCAAGGAAGTGCTACTGTGTCAAATAGTGCCATGCCTAGCCCTGGGGGTTCGGGTAATTCTGCTGGACCGAGCTCGGCCATGACCGGCACTTCGAGTTCAAAAGTCAATAAAACCCAACCGGTTTCCATTTCTCAAATTGCTTTTAATGTAGATATCTCAAAAGAGTTAAAAAAGATATTGGGGAAGAAAGGTTTAATTTTTGGAAATTTCTCCTATCCTAAGTTAGACGAGACAGACATTGGATTGCCAGTGGATGAATTAATCAAACCTTTGCCAGAAGATTCTGGCGGTTCCTCATCCAGTGGAGCTGGGAGAAAGACCCAGTAAGTTTAACTTACTGCGATGTGTATGTCTTAAACTCAATATGAATCAACCTCCAGTCACTCAAACACAACAAGTTGGACAAAGTTTTGAACAATTTTTGGTTCAAAACGGTTTTTTAAGTCCGGAAAATTTATCTGCCCTCCAGCCGGATTTGAATAAAGGGAAGGTGATTTCTGAATTAATGATAACTCGAAAATTAATTGATGAAGAAAATTTAACGAAAGCAAAGGCTGCGTTTTTTAATATTCCTTATGTAGATTTAAGAAAGACTCAAGTTTCCCCTCTAATTTTAAATTTGATACCTCAAGAGTCAATGAATTTTTATAATTTTGTGCCTTTTGAGCAGTCGGATAAAGTTTTAAAAATCGCCATTACGGATCCTTCTAATTTATCAGCCTTAGAGGCTTTGGAATTTTTAGGTCAAAAACAGAATTTACAAGTTCAGCTATATTTGGGCTCTTTGGCATCGGTAGATTTTGCCATGGGACGCAAAAAAAATATTAAAAAGGTTGTGGGACAGGCCTTGGAGGATATTGTTAAAAAACAGGAAGTAGAGCAAAAGGGCTTACAAGGAGTGGTAAAAGACAAGGAGACTAAACCCGAGGTAGTGGAAGATGCGCCTATTATAAAAATTGTTGATGTGATATTAATTAATGCGATTGAAGGAAATGCTTCGGATATTCATATTGAGCCTTCGGAAAAGGATGTTCGCGTTCGTTATAGAATTGATGGCATTTTGCATACTTCGTTAATGCTCCCTCGCACAGTGCAGGCTGCCATAGTAAGTCGGATAAAAATTTTGTCTAATTTGAAAATTGATGAATCTCGTTTACCTCAAGATGGGCGGTTCCATATGGAAACAGGGAAAAAAGCTGTGGATTTGCGTGTCTCTATCCTCCCTTTAATTTATGGGGAAAAAATTGTGATGAGGCTTTTGGATAAATCAACCAATGCCCCGACTTTGGAAGAGTTAGGACTTAGGTCAGTGGCTTTTAATTGGGTGCAGGAGAACATGAAAAAGACCCACGGCATTTTTTTAATTACTGGACCTACCGGTAGCGGAAAATCTACCACTTTATATTCTTTACTGACCATTTTAAACCAGACTACTGTTAATATTGTTACCTTAGAAGATCCAGTGGAATATTTTATTCCGGGCATTAACCAAAGCCAAATTAATCCGGATATTGGTTTAACTTTTGCAGCTGGTCTTAGGAGTATTTTGAGGCAAGATCCGAATGTAATAATGGTGGGAGAAATTCGTGATAAAGAAACAGCGGAATTGGCAGTGCACGCAGCTTTAACTGGACACTTGGTTTTTAGCACTCTACACACCAATAACTCCATTGGAGCAGTGCCGAGGTTAATTGACATGGGCATTGAGCCGTTTTTGCTTTCAGCTTCTATGAATGTGGTGATGGGACAGAGATTGGTAAGAAAAATTTGTACTTTTTGTAAAACCACCTTACCAATGACTTCCACCACCTTGCAGGAAATAAAACAAGAGTTGATTGGTATTCCGGAAGACTACTTAAAAGATTTAGATTTAAATAATATGCAGTTAAGTCAAGGCACGGGGTGTGAAAAATGTGGAAAAACCGGCTATCAGGGTAGAATGGGGATTTTTGAAGTTTTACCTTTGGTTACGGAAATTCAAGATTTAGTGTTGGGCAAAGCGCCAATTCACCAAATTTATAAATCAGCCAATAAATTGGGGATGATAACTATGAAGCAGGACGGAATTATTAAAGTAATAAGAGGCGAAACTACTATGGAAGAAATTATTCGGGTGACGACAGAGTAATGAAGTATGAAGTATGAAAGTGTCATTAAATTTCTAATGACTCATAACTCAGGACTAAGTGCTAATCTATGTATCTAACCAAAGAAAAATTTAGCTTAAAAGATTTAGCCGAGGTACATCTTAGATCACCTCGAGTTTTGTTAGTAATTAATGAAGAAACTTTAAGAAACATTTACAGAAAACATTTGGAAACAGAAAATTTTTTCGTAAACCCTGTGGAGTTTTCCGAAATTTTTGAAGTTTATGAAGGGGTAAAGGATGCAGATATTTTAATTTTGGATTTTGAAGTGTCGGTATTTTATCAGAGGCTGGATTTTTTAAAAAGTTTGCGGAAGGCATTTCCTGGACTACCCGTAGTTACCGTGGGGGAGAGTTTGGGTGAAGACATGCTTACCATGTTAATGTCTGCGGGGATAGTTGGGCACATTGACCGAAAATATACTCGGCCTCAAGATTTATTATGTTTAATTAAAACAGTAATCTAACATTAATATATGTATAAAGTTAGTGAATTAGAATTAAATAAATTATTGTCAATTGTTTTAGAAAGAGATGCCTCGGATTTGCATTTACATGTGGGTGAACCGCCAATTATTCGGGTAGATAGCGCACTCATTCGGTTGGATAATTATCAGGTTTTAAGCAATGACAATATTAAAGATTTGTTGGATGTTTTGCTTCAGCCTGTGCAAAAAGATATGTTTACCAAGCAAATGCAGGTAGATTTCTCTTATGCTTACAAAAATAATATCCGTTTTCGGGTGAATGCTTACAGGCAAAAAGGGGTTTTGGGTATAGCGATGCGGTTGATCCCCAATAAAATAAAAACTTTGGAAGAATTAAACTTACCCATAGGTTTAAGAAAATTTATTGAACTTAGGCAAGGTTTGGTTTTGGTGGTGGGACCCACGGGACATGGAAAATCTACAGCCATGGCTGCCATGGTCGACGAAATTAACAATACCAGAGCTGAGCATATTTTAACTATTGAAGATCCGATTGAGTATTTATTTACTGCCAATAAATCGGTGATTTCCCAGCGGGAGTTGTATGTAGATACAGTAAGTTTTGACGGTTCTCTAAAGTCGGCTTTACGCGAAGACATAAATGTTGTCTTGGTTGGTGAAATGCGTGATTTGGAGTCAATGTCAGCTGCCTTAACTGTGGCGGAAACTGGGCATTTGGTTTTTGCCACGCTCCATACTAACGATGCTGCCCAAAGCATTGACCGCATTGTGGATGTGTTCCCAGCTTATCAGCAACCGCAAGTTAGGAGCCAGCTTGCGAGTGTGCTTTCGGGTATTGTTTCTTTGAGATTATTGCCGAAAATCGGGGGCGGAAGAATTCCGGCTTATGAAATTATGGTAACAAATCACGCAGTGCGAAATGTTATTTGGGATAACAAGATTTACGAGATTCCTAATATCATTCATACCTCTTTAGAAGAGGGGATGGTGCCTTTAGATAAAACTTTGGCGTTTTTAGTCAAACAAGGTCAGGTGGAATTTGAAGTTGCTCAAAATTATGTGTTAGATAAAGAATATTTTTTGTCATTGATATCTTAATCGCGGAATTACTCGGAAGTTATTCCAGAAAAACGCGGAAATACTGAAGTCTTCAGTATTATTCTGCGTTAGATTCCGCCATAGTCAGCGTGAATATGAAATTTTTATATAAAGCGAGAACTAAAGAAGGGGCTATCCGGTCAGGCACAGTTGTAGCCTCAGATCAGGTGCGGGCGGAAAAATTGCTTACTGAATACCAATGGACAATTATTGGGATAGAAGAGCAAAATGAAGACATTTTGGAGAAGTATAATCCTTTTGGGAAAAGTGTAAATAGCAAAGAGTTAGTAATGTTTTCTAGGCAACTGTCAACTTTGATCTCTGCTAGGGTGCCAATTTTGCAATCGTTAAGAATTTTAGAAGATCAAATTACTCACGCTTACCTGTTGTCTATCTTAAAAGATTTAATTCTTTCTATTGAGAATGGAGAGAGTTTGTCTTTAGCCCTGTCTAAACACCCAGATGTTTTTGGCGATGTGTATGTAAGCTTGATTCGGTCTGGGGAAACTTCCGGTTCTTTAGATAAAGCTTTTATTTATTTGGCTGACCAATTGGAAAAAGAGTATGAATTAAAGAGCAAAGTTAAGGGCGCTATGACTTACCCGATTTTTGTGTTGAGCGCTTTAGGGATTGTGGGGGTGTTGATGTTTAAATTTGTGCTCCCCAACTTAACCTCAGTCTTAGAGGAGCAGGGCGGAAGTTTGCCCGCCATTTCTGTGGCTTTAATTGCTTTTACCAAATTTTTTGACAAATTTTGGTGGGTGTTTATTCTATTAATCGGCGTAATAATTTTATCTGTTAGATACATTATTTCCACTAAAGTGGGTAGATATAATTGGGATAATATAAAAATTAAACTTCCGCTGTTAGGTGATATTTTCCAAAAAATTTATTTAACCAGATTTTCTAGAAATTTTTCCACCTTGGTTTTAGGGGGCACACCTATTATTAAAGCCATGGAAATTGTCTCCGATGTAATTAATAATGTAATTTATAAAGAAATTATTTTAACGGCCGTAACTAAGGTTCAAGAGGGGAAAAGTGTAAGTGAAAGTTTGAGCGGGTATAGAGAATTTCCAAAAATTGTTGTGCAAATGATTCGAGTGGGTGAGCAGACCGCTCAACTGGATGATATTTTAGCTAAATTGGCCGTGTTTTATGAGAAGGAAGTGGATAATAAAGTTTCGACCCTGACCACGCTTTTAGAGCCTTTAATTATGATTATTTTAGGCATTGGGGTGGGGGTTATGGTGGCTGGTATTTTACTGCCAATTTATAATTTGGCGAGTTCTGCGTCCTAACATAATTTCGCGAAAAGTATATTGCAACAATTAATAAGGATTTGTGGACAACTGGTTTGTGTTTGTAGTTTCCACGCGGTATATTTTAAATTAATCGTTATTATTCACTCACTTGATTGGAGGTGAGATATTTGAGAAACAAAAACGAAAAAGGCTTTACATTAATAGAGTTATTGGTGGTTATTGCCATTATTGGTCTTTTGGCCTCTGTGGTCTTATTGGCGTTAAACTCGGCTCGAGCCAAATCCAGAGACGCTAAAAGATTGGCAGACGTGAGACAATTAGCTTCAGCTATGGAGTTAATTTTCAATGATGCAGGTGCTTACCCAACTTGTGGAGGCACAGCCTGTCCAACCGGCACTCCTCAGGTAATGGGCGGTGCTTCTGGTGTTATTCGCGTAGATGGTAATCCAGTAAGAAATTTGACCCCAACTTATTTTGGTTTAATTCCTGCTGCTCCAACCCCACCAGATAATACTAGTGGTTCAAATTGCAATGCTACAACTAATGCTTATAGGTATGAAGCATCTGCAACAGGCAGTGGTTATACAATTAGCTTCTGTTTAGGCGATGTAACTGGTGGTTTAAATGGTGGATTACACACCTTAACTCCTTCAGGTATGCAATAAGTATTTACTTGAATAAACCCCTCTGGTGTCCATCGGAGGGGTTTTTCTGTTATAATCAGGACATAAGCACCGTCACCTTTAGGACGGGCAAAGCCCGATCCCCCAGGTGGCTTTTGGTCAATAACTTTGTTATTTTACTGCGGTTTTTTTCGCCGTATGAAGCATACGTCTTTAAAATCCTCGTAAAATGCCTGGATCGTGATGATTTGGTCTGAGTTCGGGCTCAGCCCGAACTTTAAGACCAAATCAAGCTCTTGTCGTTCTTGGTCAAATGCGTAAGTCCTGATAAAGTAATAAGGGAGCATATTGCATTTAATGAAACAAAATATTTTAAATATCTGTATATTAATAGTTGCTGGGAGTTTATTGTTCCTCTGTTTTTCCGCGGGTTTTCATAAAGGCAAACGAAAGCAAATGGCAAAAGTAATTTTAGCTAATTCGGAAAGCCTCAAAACCGGTTTGGAGTATTTTTATAATGATTTTGAGCGATATCCGAAGGCGATTGAATTTACTTCACCATTAGATTTAAAACCTTATTTTTCCGTTTTTCCTCCTAAAAATTTATTGGGCGGAACTTGCCAAAAAACTTGGATTTACGAAAGGCCACAAATCGATGTGTATAATTTAAGTGTTTGTCTACCAGAAGATTACGGAGAGTATTTAGCTGGCTGGCAAAAAATAACCTCAGATTAGTAAAGTATGCAGATTTTAAAGTTTATAAAGCCTTATAAAACAGACGGGCTGTTTATGGTTTTTTGGTTTTTGGTTTTGATTTTGCCTTTGGCGTTTTTTTTCCAAACTTTTGAAAAATTTGAAACCTTGAAGTGGTGTTTATGGTTTTTGAGTCTGGGTTTGGGCATGTGGTATTGGGTGGGTAAAACCAGTTTACAAATAAAGATAAATAAATTTTTATTTTTTTACCTTGGATTTTTTTTATTACTGGGTTTAATTTCGGTATTGTTAGCCCCGCAATTTTCCACGGCCATAGTTGGCACTTATTCTAGGTTTACTAATGGGTGGTTGTTTTACGCACTTTGGGTTTTGAGTTTTTTAGGTTTATTTGCCGTTTTCACTCCAGAAAAAAATCTCTTACTTTTAAAAACTGCTTTTTGGACAGGTGTGCCCATTGCGGTTTTGGGTTTAGTTCAGTCAATGTTTGGGTGGGCTTTTTACGAAGGCCTAGACAGAAGTGTGTTTGCTCGAGCGCCTAGCTTTTTAGGCAATCCAAATTTTACTACTATGTATTTGGCGTGCTTAGTGCCTCTAGGTCTATATTTTTTTTCTGAAACAAA
>SXGR01086351.1_pt1 | contig 19936 bp, 22 predicted proteins | sample 3174711 | NCBI WGS metagenome assembly SXGR01 (sample SAMN11356860, study PRJNA531348) | freshwater metagenome | isolation source: freshwater sample F1-60 | place: China: Fuxian Lake, Yuxi | collected 2017-12-25
GAACATGATCGCGAAGTGGTACCAGTAGGCCAGCAGTCCCGACATGCCTGGGAGCTTGGAGAAGATCAGCGCCATGCCGACCGCCAGCGAGACCGCACCGCCGGTGCGGCCGGTCACGACCTCGCCGACCGCCGTTTCGATTTCCGCCAGGTGCACCGGCTGCAGGTGCTCGCCCTGGAAGGTCATGGCCGCGAAGGTGGCGGGCGTGGTGTTGATGGCGAAGTAATCGCCGGGAGCCATCGACGAAGCCGCAATCAGCGCCATGATGCCGACGACGCCTTCAACCAGCATCGCACCGTAGCCCACCGGGCGAATGTCGGATTCCTTGTCGATCATCTTCGAGGTAGTGCCCGAACTGATCAGGGCGTGGAAGCCCGAGATGGCGCCGCAGGCAATGGTGATGAAGCAGAACGGGAACATCGGTCCCGGGATGATCGGGCCGCCGCCGTGGATGAACTCGGTCAGCGCCGGCATCTGCAGCACCGGGTTGACGATGATCACGCCGATTGCCAGCAGTACGATGGTGCCGATCTTCGTGAACGAGCTGAGATAGCCGCGCGGTGACAGCAGAATCCAGACCGGCAGCATCGAGGCCGCGAAGCCATAGATACAAAGTGCCACGACGATCTCGGTGCGCGACAAGCGGAAGAAGCTGCCCAGCCACGAATCGGGGTGGTTGAGCGGTTCGCCGCCGGCCACCGCCAGCAGCAGGCCGATGACGCCGATGATGGTCGCTTCCTGGATCCTGCCCTTGCGCCACACATACATCCACATGCCCATGAACATGCCCAGCGGGATAGTCATGGCGATGGTGAATACGCCCCAGGGGCTGTCGGCCAGGGCGTTGACGAACGTGATGCCGAGGCCGGAGATTGCGATCACCAGGATAAACAGCACTGCGATCGAGGCAATGAACCCGGTGAACGGGGTGATCTCCTGCTTGACGATGTCGGGCAGCGACTTGCCGCCGCGCCGCACCGACGCCCACATCACGATCGAGTCGTGAACGGCGCCGGCCAGGCACACGCCGGCGACCAGCCAGATGAACCCGGGGGCATAGCCGAATTGCGCCGCCAGCATGGGGCCGACCAGCGGTCCCGCGCCGGTGATGGCCGCGAAATGGTGCCCGAACATCACCCACCGTGTGGTGGGGTAATAGTTGGCACCGTCGTTCTTCGTGTGGGCCGGCGTCTTGCGGGCGTCATCCAGCATGAAGATCTTGGTGGCCAGAAACGCGCTGTAATACCGATACGCGATGGCCAGGACGCACAACGCAGGGAGCAATACATACAAAGCATGCATGGGGCGAGATGATATCAGCCCTTCGACTCGGCATGCGAGCCGCAATTGACTCGCCCGCCTCGCGCTCAGGGCAGGCCCTTCGACCAGCCGTGCCAGCAGGGCGGGACTTTAGTCCTGCCTAACCGTCCTGGCGAGTGGCGTCAGAGGACGGCAGGGTCGCCGGCGCCGGGGGCGCCGGACCGGCGGCGGGAGCCACCGGCCGTTTTGATTCGGCCTGGCGTTTGCGGAACAGTGAATCGACCATGCCGGGGATGCTGTTCTGCGGGTTCCAGCCCAAGCGCAGGACGGTCAATCGAATCGGCCGCCGGCCAAAGACCAGCGCTTCCTTGCAGCTCCACAGGTAGAGGTCGACGGTGCGGCCACGAACCGCGGGGCCGGTATCCATCACCGTCCACACACCGTTGTATCGAGGATTGGGCGTCTCGAGCCGGACCACGCTGCCCACGGGGAGCACGGCCGGGTCGGCGGCGGCCACGCCAGTACGCACGCCGACGCCCGACGCGGTCGTCTCGCCCTTGCAGTAGGCCGTTGCGGTGAACTGCAGCCGGGAACCGGCCTGCGGCAAGATGGTCGCCTCGACCAGCGACGCCTCGTTGGCCGACGTTCTGGAGTCGCGTGCCGTGATCTGTTGCAGCAACACGAATCCCGCTGCGACCAGGAGGGTCGCGAACGCCTTGCGCCAATTTGAGTCAGCGATTTTCAAGGGCGATTCTCAAAGTGTTCGTATCCCGGTGGCAACGCTTCGTCCCGGCCGTCGCGTTCCACCACCAACTCGCTCGGGTCCTTCAGCCAGACGCCAATCCGCGTCATCACCGGGTTCGCCACGTGCCGCCGGACGTGGCGCAGCTGCCCGCCCTTCTTGGGGACGGCAAACAGCAGCTCATAGTCCTCGCCGCCGGTGACCGCCGCCATCACCGGATCAACCCCGCGCGCCTGCCACCAGGCGGCGGCGCCCGGTTCGGTCGGGAGGGCACTGGCGTCGATTCGCGCGCCGCACCCACTCGCCGCGCCGATCTGCCGGATTCCATCAGCCAGGCCGTCGCTCAAATCGATCGCCGCCCTGGCCGCACGACCACGGCCCATTGCGACACCGAGACGGACACGCGCCTCAGGCGTTCTCTGCTTCGCGATGCAGACGGGATCGGGGATCCGGGATCCGGGATCCGAAAGCATTTCCAGGCCTGCCTTGGCGCCGCCGATCGTGCCGCTGAGCCAGATCTCGTCGCCGGCGACCACACCACTGCGCGTCAGCCACTTTCGCGACGCGACCCAGCCGCCGACCGTGACATCCACAACCAAAGGCCCCGTCGTGCGCGTAATGTTGCCGCCCACCACCGACACCCCGTACCGGACGGCCAACGTCGTCAGGCCATCCACCAATTCTTCGACGTCCGACACCGGCCAACCGGCCGGCAGCACCAGCGACAGCAGCGCCCATTGGGGCGTCGCCGCCATGGCCGCCAGGTCGCTCAAGTTGACAGCAAGCGCCTTGTGGCCAATGTCGGCCGGCGCAAAGTGGGCGCGGGAAAAGTGCACCCCCTCGACCACAGCGTCGGTGGTGACCACCAGGCGTTCGTTCCGAACCGGCGCCAGCACGGCCGCGTCATCACCCGGCCCCACCAGCACCTGGGCCGACGATCGGGGCAGACGTGCCAGCAAGCGCCCCAGGAGGGCGTGCTCGCCTAAGTCTGAAACGGTCAAAAATTTCCCGCTTTGCCGTGTGGGGAGGATTGCTGAACCTGCATAGCAGGTGGAGTCGCTGGGGTAACCACGTTTTAGGCTTCCTCTCCGCGGAGGCATGCACACCACATGGCTTCGCAACTCGCTTGGTTAAAACATCGGCTCAGACAAGCCTCCGAAACCATCACGAACAAAGCAGGAAACTGGATTTTAGGCTTCCCAGACCTCGCGGTCAAGCAAGCCCTACTTGGCGAGGGCGAGGGCCTGGTCGACGATTTTCTCGAGCTCTTCGGCCCGGGCCGCGAGGCTGCCGGAACTGTTGGTGAGCGACGTGCGGGTGCGGAAAAACTCGTCGGTGATGTTCAGCGCCGCCAGCACGGCCAGCCCGACGGCATCGCTCGAGGGCGAGGTCTTGGCGGCCAGCTCCATCCGCGATTCCACAAACGTCGCCAGCTGCTCGACATAGCGCGGGTCGAGCGCGGTCTTGATCGGGTACTTCTGCCCGTAGACCTCGACGTGGACGACGACTGGTTCGGCCATGGACGGTTTTGTGACTGACTGGGTCAGAGGTTCAGGCCGTCGAGCTGCTGCAGCATCTCGGTGACCCGGCTTTTGATGAGTTCGCGCTCTTCTCGCAGGGCCGAGACCTCGGCGCCCGTGTTTTCGGCCGATGCGATCCGGCCTTTGAGGGCTTCGATCTCACCCTTCAGCTTGCCGTTCTCTTCGCTGGTCCGCGCCTGCTCGGCCTTGATGCGAACGATGGTGTTGACCAGCAGCTTGATCTTCTCTTCGAGGCGGTCGATTGATTCCAGCCCCGGGGTCGTCGTCTTGGTCGCCATGCAGAAAGAACCTCTCCAGAACCGGTCTGAACCTATCGTTGAGTCGCCGCTAAGTCGCGCGCCAGCGCATCGATGATGTGCTGCATGCCGGCCTGCACTTCTTCGTCGGTGAGCGTGCGCTCCGGCGACTGGAAGGTGAGGCGGAACGACAAGCTGACCTTGCCGTCGGGAATGCCCGTGCCCTGGTAACGATCGAATTCGCGCACCTCGCTCAGCGTCACGGGTGCAGCCGAACGAATGGTGCCACGAACCGTCCCGGCAGACAAGGTGTCGGCCACCAGCATCGAGAGGTCGCGCACCACCCAGGGATAACGCGGCAGCGGCGTCGCGCGCAGGGTCTCGGCCGGCGCGGCGGCGGTGAGCGCGTCAAGGTTGATCTCGCCGACGTAGACGGCGTCGCCCGACGGCAGGTCGCGCCGGTCGCCGACCCCCGAGTCGAGCAATCCGCACACGCCAATAGTGCCGCCGTTGACGGCGATCGCGGCTGAGCGGCCCTTCACCAGGTACGGCATGTCCGCTTCGACGAAGGTGAGCGTGCTCAGGCTCACGGCGGCGAGTTGTTCGACCACGCCCCTCAGGTCAAAGAAGTCGACCTCGCGGCGCGCGCCGCTCCAGTGATCGGCGGTTGCCAGGCCAGTCCACGCGAAGCCCACGCCGCGTGTCTCAGCGCGGGGCGAGAAGCGCGTGCCGATTTCGAAGAGCTGCACGTCGCGGCGGCCGTGCCGGCGGTTGTGGCTCACCGCATCGATCAGGCCGGGGAGTAAGCTCGGCCGCATCACGGCGAACTTCTCCGACAGCGGATTGGCGAGCGCGACCGGCGAGTCGCCGCCGAGAAACGGTTCCGCCGCGATCGCTTCGACGAACGCGAACGTGATGGCTTCGGAGAAACCCATGCCGAGCAGCGCGTTGCGCACGCGGCGATCGCGCACGATGCGCGGGTCGGATGAGGCCGGTGCCTGCTGCACGCCCGGGAAGGTGCTCGGCAAGTGCTCGAAGCCGTGATGCCGTCCGACCTCTTCGATCAGATCCACCTGGCGCTTGATGTCAACCCGCCACGACGGCGTCGTGACTGTCCAGCCGTCGCTGGGATGCCCGTCTCCGTAGGGCCCCCCTGCATGGGGGGCCACCGTGAATCCCAATGACCTCAAAATCCGCTCGACGCTCGCGTCGGGCACGTCCATCCCGAGCAGGCCGGGCACGCGTGCCCGCTCGAGCACGAGCGAAGCCGCCGGTTGCGGGGCGGGATACACATCCTGAATGGTGCCGCTGGCCTTGCCGGCGCCAACCTGTTCCAGCAACTGGCATGCGCGCGCCATCGCCCGCGCCGGCGCGGTCACATCCATGCCGCGCTCGAAGCGCGTCGACGCGTCGGTCTTCAGTCCCAGGGCCTTGCTCGTGGCGCGCACCGATGACGGCTTGAAGTACGCCGCTTCGAAGACAATGCGCTTCGTGCCGGCCGACACTTCTGAGTCGGCGCCGCCCATCACGCCGCCAATCGCCTGGGCGCGCGAGGCGTCGGCAATGACTAGCATCTCGGGTGTGAGTGAACGCACCTTACCGTCGAGCGTCGTGATCGATTCACCAGACTTCGCGCGCCGGACGACAATCGCGCCGCCGCCGAGTTTAGCGAGGTCGAAGGCGTGCATCGGCTGGCCGAGTTCGAGCAGGACATAGTTAGTGATGTCGACGACGTTGCTGATCGAGCGAATGCCGCAGGCGGTGAGGCGGTCCTGCAGCCACTGCGGCGAGGGCCCGACCGTGACGTCGGCGACCGCACCGGCGTAGCGGGGGCACAATTCCGGCGCCTCGATGGTCACGGCGACGCTGGCGCCAATGGTCAACGGCGGGGTAGCGGGCACCGTGAGCGGGCGGTTGTACGCCGTGGCAATCTCGCGCGCGATGCCGATCATCGACAGGCAGTCGGGACGATTCGCGGTGACGTCGAAATCCATAACCACGTCATCGCCATGCGACTCGAGGCCTTCGAGCGCGAGGCCGCGCACCGACAGCAGCTTGCCAATGTCTTCGGCCGGCTCGGGCACGTCCACGAACTCACGAATCCACGAGAGCAGGACCTTCATAATCCGAACTGCTCCACGAAGCGGAGATCGTTCTCGTAGAACAGGCGGATGTCTTCCACGCCCCACTTGAGCAGCGCGACGCGCTCGACGCCCATGCCGAAGGCGAAGCCGGTGACTTCGTTGGGGTCGTAACCGACCGCCTCGAACACGGCGGGGTGGACCATGCCGCTGCCGAGAATCTCAATCCAGCCCGTGCGCTTGCACATGCTGCAGCCGGAACCCTTGCACTTGATGCACTGGATGTCGACTTCGGCGCTCGGCTCGGTATACGGGAAGAAGCTGGGGCGGAAGCGGACGCCGGTGCCCGTGCCGAACAGCGCTTCGGCCATCGCGGCCAGCGTGCCCTTGAGGTCGGCGAGCGTCACGCCCTTGCCAACGACCAGTCCTTCGACCTGGTGGAACATCGGCGTATGCGTGAGGTCGAGGTTGTCCTTGCGATAGACGGGACCGATCGCCACGAGCCGCACGGGCGGTGCGTGCTGCTCCATGTGCCGGATCTGCATCGCCGACGTGTGCGTACGCAGCAGCGTCAGCGGCTGACCGGCGCCGATCTTCAGAGGCTCGGCGAGATACAGCGTGTCCTGCATGTCGCGCGCCGGGTGTTCCGCCGGCATGTTGAGCGCTTCGAAGTTGTGGTAATCGTCCTCGACCTCGGGACCTTCGAGCACCTGGTAACCCAGGCGCGTGAAGATGGCGCCGACTTCATCGCGGATCAGGCTGAGGGGATGACGATGACCAAACGCGGGCCGGCGACCGGGCAGCGTGATATCCACTGCGTTGGCGGGCCGGCGAGTGGCCGCGAGCGCGGCTTCGCGCTCGGTGATCGCAGCTTCGACTTCGTTCTTCAGTTCGTTGGCGCCGCGGCCGAACGCCTTCTTCTGTTCCGGCGTGGCGGTGGCGAGCGCCTCCATGAAGGCGGCGACCCAGCTGCCTTTGCGGCCGACCCAGCGCGTACGCAGGGCCTGCAACTCGGCATCCGTACGCACATCGGCCAGCTCGGCGCGGAACACTTCCCGCGCCCGACCTGGGCCGATGGACGTATCGATGGGGGACACTAGGACGCCGGAGTTGCGGCCTTGGCTTTTTCGACCAGCTTGGTAAACGCCGCGGGTTCGCGCGCCGCAAGTTCGGCCAGGCTCTTGCGGTCGAGTTCGATGCCGGCGGCTTTCAGGCCGCGCATGAACACGCTGTAGGAGAGACCGTTTTCACGCGCCGCCGCGTTGATGCGGATGATCCAGAGGCCGCGGTAATCCCGCTTCTTGCGCTTGCGTCCGACGTAGGCATAGACGCCCGCCTTCTCGGCGGCCTCTTTCATGAACTTGTAGAGCTTGCTCTTGTTCTGGAAGAAGCCCTTGGTGATCTTCGAGAGCTTCTTGCGCTTCTGACGACGTACGGTACCGCGTTTGACGCGAGGCATGACTGTCCTGCTGCGAAATTGGGGGCCGGTGTGTCACCGGACTTGAGCCAGCGCTAAATGCCCTGGCGGGCGCTTGATTGTCGCAGCGAAAATGCCCCAAAACCGCTGCCGCGACGCGCCTAAGGGGCTTGGGACTTGGGGAAATTCCCTCAAGCCCCAGACCCCAAGCCTCAAGCCGTTTATTTATACGGCAGCATCAGGTTGATCTTCCGGGCGTCGCCCGGCGTCACCACCTTTGAGCCACGCGCGTGGCGCTTGCTCTTGGTCGTCTTGCTGGTCAGGATGTGGCGCTTGAACGCGGCACTGCGCATGACCTTGCCGGTGCCGGTCTTCTTGAACCGCTTAGCCGCGCCGCGGTGAGTCTTTAACTTCTGCTTCTTCGCCATAAATCCCGTTATTCCTTCGCGGCCGTCTCGGCCACTTCTGGTTTCTTGGCGGCCGGCTTCGGCTGCCCCTTCTTGCCCGTCAGGATCGTGTGCATCTGATTGCCTTCTTGACGGGGCATGGTCTCGGCCATGGCCACTTCTTCAAGATCCTTAATCAGGCGCATCAAAATTCGGTGGCCAATCTCCGGGTGCGCCATTTCGCGCCCACGGAAGAAAATCGTCGCCTTCACCTTGTCGCCGTCTTCAATGAAGCGCTCGATGTGGTGCTTCTTGAACTGGTAATCATGCTCGTCCACCTTGGGACGGAACTTGATCTCCTTGACTTCGATCACCTTCTGGTGCCGCTTCGCCTCGCGGGCGCGCTTCTGCTCCTGGTACTGATACTTGCCATAGTCCATGATCCGGCAGACGGGCGGCACGGCCGTGGGGGAAATCTCCACCAGGTCGAGGCCTTTCTGCCGGGCAAGAATCAGGGCCTGGGGCGGCGGCATGATGCCCAGCTGCTGCCCCGCGTCGTCAATTACGCGAATTTCCCTGACGCGAATCCGCTCGTTGATGCGGAGACGGTCGTCACGACGAGTCGGGCGAGATCTATCGAAGGCGATAAGGTTCCTCCAGCGACAAAGATTACAAGGATAGCGCTTTAGACCGAACTTCGGCAAGCGCGTCGGTCAGGAACTGGCCGACGGGACGGGCGCCCAGGTCCCCTTTGGCCTTGCTACGCACGGAAACGGCCCGATCGGCCGCCTCGCGGTCGCCAATGACCAGCATATAGGGCACTTTTTGGAGCTGAGCCTCCCGAATCTTGTAGTTCAGCTTTTCCACCCGATCGTCCAACTTGACCTTGAGCCCAGCGCCGTCAAGCAGCGCGACGACCTCCTTGCCGAAGTCGTTGTGACGGTCGGCAATCGGCAGGACGATGACCTGCAGAGGGGCCAGCCACAGCGGGAACGCCCCGTTGAAGTGCTCGATCAGAATGGCGATGAACCGCTCGAAGCTGCCAAAAATGGCGCGGTGGATGACCACCGGCCGGTGATCGGTGTTGTCGGCCCCGGTATACTTCAAGTCGAACCGTTCCGGCGCGACGTAATCGAGCTGAATGGTGCCGCACTGCCACTTGCGGCCAATCGCATCGGTGATGTCGAAGTCGATCTTGGGCCCGTAGAACGCGCCGTCGCCGGCGTTGACCGTATAGGCTTGGCCGGCCTTCTCAAGGCCTTCCTTGAGCGCGCCCTCGGCGCGATCCCACAGGGCAATCTCGCCGATGTACTTCTCGGGGCGCGTCGACAGCTTCGCCGTATAGCTCAAGCCGAAGTCGCCGTAGATCCCCTGAATCAACTTCAACAGCGCTTCCACTTCGCTCGCGATCTGCGACTCCATCACGAAGCAATGGGCATCGTCCTGTGAGAACTGGCGCACGCGCGTGAGGCCGCCGAGCACGCCCGAGGCTTCGTTGCGGTGCAACGGCGTCTGCTCGTGGAAGCGAATCGGCAGTTCCTTATAGCTGTGCTTCTCAGAGGCGTACAACAGGTAATGGCCCGGGCAGTTCATCGCCTTCAGGCCCATCTCGTCGCCGTCAGCCGACTTCACCAGGAACATGTTCTCGCGGTAGTGTGACCAGTGGCCCGACAACTCCCACAGCGCCCGGTTATAGACGATGGGGGTCTTCACCTCGTCGTAACCGGCGGGGAAGAGCCGCCCGCGCATGTAGTCGGCGAGCGTGTTGTAGAGCGTCGTGCCCTTGCCCAGCCAGAAGCCGGCGCCCGGCGCCCAGGGGTGGAACGTGAACAGGCCAAGTTCCTTGCCCACCCGGCGGTGGTCGCGCTTCTTGGCTTCTTCAATGCGCGTGAGATGCTCGTCCAGTTCCTTCTGCGAGAAGAAAGCCGTGCCGTAGACGCGCTGCATCGGCTGGTTGGCGGCGTCGCCCTTCCAGTAGGCGTTGCTCGTCGTCGTCAGCTTGAAGGCCTTCAGCTTGCTGGTCGAGGGGACGTGCGGGCCGACGCAGAAATCCAGGAACGTCTCTTTGTCCTTGATGGTGTAGACCGAGACGTAGGACTGCCCGGCCGTCTTCTCGTCGATCAACTGCACCTTGAGCGGTTCGCCGCGCCTGGTGAAGAAGTCGATCGCTTCCTGCCGCGGCCAGCTCTGGCGCTCGTAGACGAGGTCCTGCGAGGCCAGGTCCTTCATCTTCGCCTCGATCGCATCGAGGTCTTCCTGCACGAACGGCCGTTCGACAACAAAGTCGTAGTAGAACCCGTCATCGATGGGCGGACCGATGCCGCACTGGACCTTGGGGAACAGTTGCGTGACGGCGGCCGCGAGCAGGTGCGCCGTCGAGTGGCGATAGAGTTCTAGCGCCTCGGGGTTCTTGTTAGTCACAATCCGGACGGCGGCATTCGCGGTGAGCGGATACGTGAGGTCGACCATCTTGTCGCCGACAAACGCGGCGAGCGCGGCGTCGGCGAGACGAGGCGAGATGGCCTCGGCGACCGCCCTGACGGGCGCGCCGGATTCGACTTGTTTCGTCGACCCGTCGGGGAGTGTGACTGTGACTTGAGTCATGGGAACTTGTGGTCCGCCTACGCGCTGTGCGCTTCGGCGAGACAACCTTCGCCTGGTACTTGAGCGAAGGTTGGTAGGCGCGAATAGATTCGAACTATCGACCTCCTCCGTGTCAGGGAGGCGCTCTAACCAACTGAGCTACGCGCCTGTCTCGTCTCGAATTCCGGCCCAAAGCCGACAGAAAACTATATCAGGGATGGCGTCGGTTGACGGCTTTTTTCAGCGCCTTGCCGGCTGAGAAGCGAACGGCTTTACGTTTGGGAATGCGAATGGTAGCGCCGGTGAGGGGATTGCGCCCCTTCCGGGCCTTGCGGATCGAGGTCTTGAAACTGCCGAAACCGACGAAGGTGACGGCGTCGCCCTTCTTGAGAGCCGTGGTCACCGTGGCGAGAAAAACGGTGACGATGCGTGACGCCTGCGCTTTGGTGGTGCCCGTGTCCTTGGCGATCTTCGCGATCAGGTCCTGCTTATTCATCAGGCCGCGGCCTTCACGGTCAGCGATTCAATCGCCTTGTCGAGCATGACGTCGGTGGCGGGCGGGGCCTGGCCAAACTCCACATCAGGCTGGTCCACCGGCACGTCGGGGACCAGGCCCTTCTCGTGGATGGCCACGCTGTCGGGCGTCAGGTAGATCAAGTGGGTCAGCATCAGCGCACTGCCGTCGGGCAGCCGCACCAGTTTCTGCCGCGCCGCGCGGCCGAACGTTCGCTCGCCGACCGTCGAGGCGCGCTTGTTGCCCGACAGTGCCGCGGTAAAGACTTCAGCGGCGCCCGACGTGCCGTTGTCCGTCAGCACTGCCATTGTCAGCGTGATGGCGCCATCGCCGGCGGCGGCCGAGACCGCTTCCTTCTCTTTGCCGCGATCCTGCCGATAGGTGAGCACGCCCGACTTGACGAACAGCCGCGCGGCCGCGAGGCCGGTGTCGGTCTCGCCGAAGGCGGTACCGCGAAGGTCGAGGACCAGGCGCGTCGCGCCCGCCTTGGACAACGACGCGACTTCAGCCTTCAACTGATCCGAGGTGGCCTTGGTGAACTCCGCCACGCGGAGGTAACCAATACCGGGCGCCGCGAGGCGCGACTTGACCGGCGCGGCGGGCAAGTCTTCGCGGCCGAGCTCGAGGTCGTGCGGCTCGGCGGCGTTGCCGCGCAACACCGTGAGGCGCACCTTGGTGCCGGCCTTGCCCCGTAGCAGACGCTGACCTTCGTAAACCGTGCTGTCGCGTGTCGACTGGCCATCGATGGCGCGGATGTAGTCGCCGGCCATCAATCCGGCGCGCGCCGCAGGCGAGCCGTCACGCGACGCAATCACGCGGAGGTAGTACTGACGCGTCAGCTCAAGTCCGGTCTGCGCCGAGCCACCGGCATCGCCCTTGTCGAGCACTTTCACCTGCGCCACGTCGAGATAGGCACTATCGGGATCCAGACCATCCGCCAGACCGTGCATGGCGCCGAGCATGACCTTGTCGATGTTCACTTCCTCGACGTAGTTGCTGTTGATCAGCGAGACGACGTCCTCGAAGATGCGGAGATACTGATAACTGTCTTCGCGGGCCAACGCGCTCTTGCCCAAAAAGCCGCCGATGACGGCGAACGCAATGACGGGAAACGACACCGCCAAGACGAGAACCCGGCCGCGAATCTTCATCATTTTCTCCTCCGCCATTCTACGGGATCGACCGGTCGGCCGTCGATGCGCGCTTCGAAGTGCAGCGCAGCTTTTCCGGCCCGGGGCCACCCCGACGTTGCCCGCGACCTCAATACCATTTCGGACGATGGCCGTGCCGAAACGGCCAGGTCGGCCTCGGCGCTGGCCAGGTGCTCACGGGCGATCTCGCGTTCGAGCTCGAGCCTCCGCAAGTCGCCGAACACCGTTCGCGCCTGCGCGGCCAGCACCATCGTGGCGAAGACCACCGCGCCGAGCACACCAACCCCAAGCCTCAAGTCCCAAGCCTCATTCGTTTGCGAATTATACTGACCCCGTGCGTGTCCTGGGCATCGACTATGGCGCGCGTCGCATCGGCCTGGCGCTGAGCGACGCCACCGCGACCCTGGCCTCGCCGTGGCGGCTGTTGCCACGGCCGCCGTCAGACGCGGAGACCATCCGCCTGGTCGTCGCCGAAGTCACGGCACTGGCCCAGGCCGAAGACGGACTTGAAGCCGTGGTCGTCGGCTGGCCGCGGCGGCTCGACGGCACCCCCAACAAGCAAACCTCAATCGTCGAGATCTTCGTGCGGACACTGGAATCCAAGGTCACCGTGCCGGTCGTGCTCCAGGACGAGCGTCTGTCCAGCGTGGAGGCAGAGTCGCGCCTTGCGGTGGACGAAAAAGACTGGCGCAAGCGCAAGGCCAGGTTGGATGCGGCCGCTGCCGCGGTGATTCTGCAGGACTACCTGGATGCGCGGCCTCGCGCCACCTCCGACAGATTCTGAACATGATGCGATGGCTCGGACGACTGGCAATCCTGCTTGTGATTCTTGGTGTCGTCGCCGGCGGTGGCGCGTGGTGGGCCTACACCCGCGTCCAGGCGCCCTATCGGGGGACCGCTGACGCCGAAACTTTTGTGGACATCCCGGCCGGCACCGGGCCGATCGGGATTGGCGCGCGGCTCGTCAGCGCCGGCGTCGTGCAAGACGCCTGGACCTTTCGGGTGGCCGTGCTGCTCAGCGGCCGCGCTCGCGAACTGAAGGCCGGTGAGTATCGCTTCGACGCGCCCACCACCGCCCTCGAGGTCGTCGACACAATCGCGCGTGGCGACGTCGACACGCGGATGCTGACGTTCCGCGAGGGCCTGACGATGGCGGAAATGGCGGTGGTCTACGAGCAGCGCGGATTTGGCGTCGCGGCGGATTTCATCACCGCCGGGCGGAATGTGAGCCTGATCAACGACCTCGACCCCACGGCCCGCGATCTCGAGGGCTACCTGTTTCCAGAGACCTACGCGCTGCCGCGCCACACGCCCGCCGCTCAGCTGGTGGCGCAGATGGTGGCTGGCTTCAAGAAGGCCTTCGATGAGGGATTGCGGTCGGCCGCGGCCGCCGACGGGTTGACAGTGCGGCAGGCCGTGACCGTGGCATCGTTAGTGGAGAAAGAGACGGCAAGCGGCGACGAGCGGCCGCTCGTCGCCGCGGTGTATCGCAATCGGATGAGAATTCGGATGGGGATGCAGGCTGATCCCACTGTGATCTACGCGCTGCAGAAGGCCGGGAAGTACGACGGTAACCTGTCGAAAACAGATCTACAGTTCGACTCTCCGTACAATACGTATCGCTATGCGGGGCTGCCGCCGGGTCCGATTGCGGCGCCTGGCCGGGCGTCATTAGTGGCGGTGGTAAATCCGGCCGCCGTCGACTACCTGTATTTCGTCAGTCGCAACGACGGCACGCATGTCTTCGCGACGACGCTGGCCGAGCACAACAAGAACGTCTTCACCTGGCAGGTTGAGTACTTCAGGAATCTTCGCCGGGCTCAGGGGTCGGGCACCTGGAAGTAGCGGCGGTCTTTAGGTCCGCCTATCGCTCATTCCACTTGAGCTTCTGACGTAGCACCTCGAAGTAACTGCGCGCCGACGCCCGGACCAGGCGCAGCGGCCGTTCGGCCCTGGTAATGGCGACCTCGTCCCCGTCGGCCATTTCGAAGCCGGTTTGTCCATCGAGGGTGACGTAGACGTTGCCGGCGTTGGTGCCGGTGGACTTCACCCGCACCTCGCGTTCGGCCGGAATCACGATCGGGCGGTTGGTGAGCGTGTGCGGCGCGATCGGCGTCAGCACCAGCGCGTCCATGGCCGGGTGAATGATCGGGCCGCCGGCGGCCAGGTTGTAGGCGGTGGACCCGGTCGGACTCGCGACGATCAGGCCGTCGGCCTTGACCGAGGTCACGAACTGGTCGCCGACCGAGACCTCGAGCTCGATCATGCGCGACAGCGCCGTGCGCGTGAAGACCACGTCGTTCAGCGCCAGGTTCGTGGCGTTACCACTCGCGCGGGTGGCCACCGCCCGCAGCATCATGCGCTGATCGTGCGAGGCGCGGCCGTTCAGCACGGCGTCGAGCGAGGCGTAAATTTCAGGGCGGGTGATCTCGGTCAGAAATCCGAGGGAGCCAAAGTTTACCGCGAGCAGCGGGATGTCGAGACCCGCCTCGGCGGAAGCCGTGGCCACGGCCAGCAAGGTGCCGTCGCCGCCCAGCACCAGGACCAGATTCAGATCGGCCGGCAGCGTCGAGCGGGTGACGACCGTCCGCGTCCCCGGCGGCAGCAAGTCTGATGCTTCCTCGGTCCAGACGCCGTCCACCGCGTGGTCGTGCAACCACTGCTCGACGCCGATCAGCGTATCGCGGGCCTCGCTGAGCCCGGGTTTGACCGCAATACCTATGCGCATCGGAGGTGCATCAGGAATTCCTGGTTGCCATGTGCGCCGGTGATCGGCGATTCGATCAGGCCGACGCGCCTCAATCCTACTTCAGCCGCCGCGGCGGTGACTTCCTCGACCACGCGCCCGTGCACGTCGGAATTCTTCACCAGGCCGCCCCGGCCGACGTCCTTGCGGCCGGCTTCGAACTGCGGCTTCACGAGCGCGATCACCTCGCTGCCCGGCGCGACCAGGGCGGGCAAGACCGGAAAAATGTGACGCAGCGAGATGAACGAGACATCAATGCTGACATGCGTGATGGCGGCGCCGACATCGGGCAGGTCGCCCGGCTTGAGATGTCTGGCGTTGACGTGTTCGATCACTGACACGCGCGGGTCGCTGCGAATTTTCCAGTGAAGCTGGCTGTGGCCGACGTCGAGGGCGATGACGTGGCGCGCGCCGCGCTGTAGCCAGACGTCAGTGAAGCCGCCGGTGGATGCGCCGACGTCGAAGGCGACGCAGCCGGCCGCCTCGATGCCGAACGCCGCGAGTGCGCCCGCCAGCTTCACGCCGCCACGGCTCACCCACGGATGATCAGGGCCGATGACGCGGACGTCGGCGTCGATGGCCACCATGGTGCCGGCCTTGGCCGCGCCGTGGCCGTCGACATCGACTTGACCGGCCATGATCAGCGCGCGGGCTTTCTCACGCGTCTCGACCAGACCCTTGTCGACCAGCAGCGTGTCGAGTCGCTGTCGCTTCACCAAACCCCAAGCCTCAAGCCCCAGGCCATTACTTGTCCCGCTTGATGATCCAGGTCGCGATCTCGTCGAGCCGCGAATCAAGCAAGCCGGCGCGATCGAGCGCCTGGCGGGCGCGGGTGTGGCACCCGGCCGCGAGCGTGCGCGCCTGGTCGAGTCCGAAGAACGCCGGGTAGGTCGGCTTGCCGGCCGCCTGGTCCTTGCCGGCAGTTTTGCCAAGGGTGGCCGCCGCGCCTTCGACGTCGAGGATGTCGTCCACAATCTGGAACGCGAGGCCGATCTCTTGTCCGTACTCGTCGATGGCGGCGGTGAGCCGCTCGTCGGCGCCCGCCATCACCGCGCCGGCCACCACCGCGGCGCGAATCAGCGCGCCGGTCTTGCGCAGGTGCATGGCCTGCAGTCCGGCGGGATCGAGGGCGCCGGCGTTGACGCCGGGAGCCGGCGAGACTGCCGCCAGGTCGATCGCCTGGCCGCCCACCATCCCCGCGGGTCCGGCCGCGCCGGCGATCAACGCGAGCGTCCGCAGCTTTCTCGTCATCAGCGCCGGGTGATGGCCCTGAGGTTCACGCGCGAGCAGGCTGAACGCTTCGGCTTGCAATCCGTCGCCGGCAAGAATCGCCAGGCCCTCGCCAAAAACGACGTGCGACGTCGCTCGGCCGCGACGCAGGTCCTCGTCATCCAACGCCGGCAGGTCGTCGTGGATCAGCGAGTAGGTGTGAATCATCTCGAGCGCGCAGGCCGCCGGCATGGCGGCGGCGCGCGCGGCGGCTTCTGAGCCACCGACCGTCCGGGCCACGCCCTCGGCGCCCGCCAGTACGAGCAGGGGCCGCAGGCGCTTGCCGCCGGCCATCAGGCTGTAGCGCATGGCGTCTGCGACCACAGCTGGTACGTCGGGCGGCGCCGGGAGAAATCCGTTGAGGGCGGCCTCGATCGCCGCGCGCCGCAGGTCCACGTAGTCGGCGAAGGTCACGACTCGTCGTCGCCGTCGGGCAGGCGCAGCGACGCCGGCGCCGGCTTGAGCTCGCCGCGCTCGTTGACGATCTCGATGCGCTTCTCCGCCTCTTCGAGCCGGGAGTGACAGAAGCGCGACAACTGCACGCCGCGCTCGTAGAGTTCGAGTGACTTCTCGAGCGCCAGATCGCCGTCTTCGAGCTTCTTGACGATGGCGTCGAGTTCCGCGATGGCGGCTTCGAAATCTTTGATCGTTGGATCCATTGATGCTTTAGCTCACAGGAGATCAGGAGGAGGTTACTTCTTTGACCGTCGCGGCGAAGGCGCCGCGTTGCAGGGTGACGCTGACTTCGTCGCCCACGCGCAACGTGGCGGCATCCCGGATGATTCGCGTTCGGTCAGTATCCCACGTGACCGCGTAGCCGCGACCGAGCACGGCGAGCGGGCTCAGGCCCTCAAGGCGGGCCGCGAGGCTGCCGAATCGCCCTTGTGAGGCGGTGACTCGCCGGCGCGCTGCGGCGGCCAGCTGGGCGTCACGCGAGACCAGCCGCGTGCGGATGGCGCCAAGACGATGGCGCGGGTCGAACTGATTGAGCGATCGGCGCAACAGCTCGTGCCGACGGCTGCGACGCGCCAGCGACTGGCCGACGCCGTGCCGAAGGGCCGAGGCCAGTTCTGAGACGTGCCGGCCGCGGAAGGCGAGGCGTCCCGGAAAGCCCGAGTATCCCGGTCGCGCTTTTAGTGTGTGCAAGCGCGACTCGAGGCGGCGCAACCGGTTGCCCATAGCCGCGTCGAGCCGCTCGCCAAGGCGATCGATGTGCGAAAAAAACTCGTCCTTGCGACGGACCACGAGTTCGGCTGCCGCTGACGGCGTGGCGGCCCGCAGGTCGGCCACGAAGTCGGCAATGGTGGTGTCGGTCTCGTGACCGACACCGGAGATGACCGGCACCGGCGAGGCGGCAATGGCGCGCGCCACGGCTTCTTCAATACAGGCCCCCCGATCTTCGCGCGAGCCGCCGCCGCGCGCCACGATGATCACGTCGACCTGCGGGACGCGCCCGGCCAGCTGGAGGGCGCGCGCCACCTCGGCGGCCGCGCCCTCGCCCTGCACGCGCGTCGGCGAAATCACGAGGTGCGCGTTGGGATACCGGCGCCTGAGCACGCGCACCATGTCGCGCAACGCCGCGCCGTCGATCGAGGTGACGAGGCCGATGCGGCGGGGCAGGGCTGGCAGCGCCCGCTTGCGCGCCGCCTCGAACAGTCCCTCGGCCGCGAGCTTCTTCTTGAGTTGCTCGAACGCGACCTGCAGCGGGCCATAGCCCTGCGGCTCCAGGTGCTCGCAAATCAGTTGGTACTCGCCCTTGACGTCGTAGACGCTGAGCTTCCCGCGCGCCACCACGCGCAGGCCGTCCTCGGGTTTGAACTTGAGATAGCGCAGCGAGCCGCGGAAGATCACCGCCTTGATCTGCGAGGCACTGTCCTTCAGCGTGAAGTAAAAATGCCCGGTATTCCACAGGCGTGCGTTCGAGATCTCGCCTTCGACCCACACCTCCAAGAACTTGTTTTCGAGCGTGTCGCGGATGGTGGCCGAGAGTTCGCTGACGGTGAGCACTTGCCTGACCCGGGCGGCGGGCACCACCGGCCCGCCTTCGCTCGCGCGAGCGACCGGCGCGCGCTTCGGCGAGGTCTCGCCGGAGCGGCCGGTGGCCGCGGCGGCGGACGGCTCGTCGTCAAACGGCAGCTTGCTCATCGCGCCGCCGCCGACGCGCGGTCCGTGATTTCTTGAAGCTGCGCTTCCGTCACGGCGACGCGCTCGATCGCCGTCGCCCGGCCCGTGGCGGGATCGGTCGTGATCGTCACGCCATGCAGACGAGCATCACCAGTGGCCGGTTCGAAGCGGCCGGGTAAGCCGGTGACGAAACGCGCGATCACGGCGGTTTTGTCCATGCCGATCACGCCGTCGTGCGGACCGGTCATGCCGACGTCGCTGAGGCAGGCCGTTCCCCCGGGGAGAATGCGCTCGTCGGCGGTCTGCACGTGCGTGTGGGTGCCGACGACAGCGGCGACCTGGCCGTCGAGGTACCAGCCGAGCGCGACTTTCTCAGAGGTGGTCTCGGCATGCACGTCGACAAAGATCACCTGCGCGCCCAGCTCCTTGACGCGGGCGATCTCGCGAGTCGCGGCGCGGAACGGATCGTCGAGGGTATTGAGAAAGACGCGGCCCATCACGTTAATGACGCCGACCTTGACGCCGTTGCGGCTGAGGGCGACGAACGAGCCAAGTCCCGGCGTGCCGTCCGGATAGTTGGCGGGACGAATCATCCGCGGTTCGGTCACGATGAACTCGAGCGCCTCGCGCTTGTCCCACACGTGATTACCGGTCGTGATCACATCCACGCCCGCCGCGAAAATGTCGTTGGCGTTGTCGCGCGTGATGCCATTGCCGCCGGCGGCGTTTTCACCATTTGCGATCACCAGATCGACCGCCAACGTCGCCGCGAGCGCCTTCAAGTGCTTGCGCAACAGGTCGCGACCGGGCCGCGCGACAATGTCGCCGATGAAGAGCAGCTTCATTCGGTAGGCGTCGGCGCGCCGGTGTCGATGGGAACCAGCAGGCCCGGGCCGCGGCGTTCGTCACGGCGGGGCAGCACGACGTGTAACTCGCCCTGTGACAGCCGCGCGCGCGCTTGGCCGGCTTCGATCGCGCCGGCGATGCGGACGGCACGGGCAAAGCGCCCGAAGTCCCGCTCCACGAGGTGAAAACTGGCGGGCGTGTCCTTGGCCGGCGCCGGCCGTTCCTTCTCGCCGACGATCAGCACGACGCCTGACTTAACCAGAATTCTGAGGGCATCAGCCGCCACGCCGGGGAGGTCGAGCACGATTTCGACGGTCCGGTCGGTTTCGAAGACGTCTACGACCGGCATGCATTCGCCGGCGACGCCGTGGCCGCGATCGGGGCGGCGCCGCGCCAACTCCTCGAGCAGCCGCTGGACGTCTTGCGCCAGGTCAGCCGGGTCGAGGTCCATCGAGGACGAGGAAAAAGCCGCCACGCACGGATTCTAGCGCGGTCCGAAACCTTTCAGGCTCAAGCAGCGTGCGATTTAGCATGAGTGCTTTTAACTAAGATAAAATTATTGACATGCACTCATACTTGATCCACACTGTATTTGTCCAAGGGAGGACGCAGCAAATGGCAAGTAAGGGAAGAGTAATTGGTATCGACCTGGGCACCACCAACTCCGTGGTCTCGGTCATGGAGAACGGGCAGCCCATCGTGATCGTCAACCAGGAGGGCGCTCGCACGACCCCGTCGGTGGTCGGCTTTGGCAAGGATGGTGACCGCCTCGTCGGCCAGGTCGCCAAGCGCCAGGCCGTCACCAACCCCGAGAACACCGTGTCCTCGGTCAAGCGCTTCATGGGCCGCAAGCTCAATGAAGTGACCGAAGAGACCAAGCGGGTCCCGTACACGGTGTCGCAGACGCCCGCCAACGACGCGCGCATCACCGTGCGCGGCAAGCAGTATTCGCCGCCCGAGATCTCCGCGATGATCCTGCAGAAGCTGAAGCAGGCCGCGGAAGACTATCTCGGCGCGAAGGTCACCGATGCGGTCATCAC
>SXGR01158131.1_pt1 | contig 19935 bp, 14 predicted proteins | sample 3174711 | NCBI WGS metagenome assembly SXGR01 (sample SAMN11356860, study PRJNA531348) | freshwater metagenome | isolation source: freshwater sample F1-60 | place: China: Fuxian Lake, Yuxi | collected 2017-12-25
CCGACCGCGGCCGACGACATGCTGTAGGACGTGTACGACCGCGCCCAGAATGTGGCTCGCGTTTCGTGCGTGCGCGTCGTGTACTCCCCGATCATCAGTGTGTTCGCAAGTCCGTCGGTGATCGCGCCGAAGGTTTCGCCTTTCAGCCCGAGCGTCCGGCTCTGGACGTGGATCGCGCCACGCATGTTGGTTGGCGGGGTCCGCGGGTCGGCGTTCTCGTAGGTGTCCCACCACTTGTTCGCAGCCGCGTCGCCCACGCCGTTTACCGCCCGGTACGAGCCGGTCATGAACGGCCGACCGCCCGGCGAGTTGCCAGCTTGCGATTCCGGCACCAGGATCTTGTTCGCGTTCGGGTCGGTTGGGCACGAATACACCGACAGGAACGTCTGCACGAACGCTTGCGCGGCATTCGCGTCGTCGTAGTCGGGGTTGGGGAGTGGTTGGCCGTTCGCGTCGTTCCCGTTGTTCCGCGTGACCGCGATGTACTTCGAACTGAGCGCCTCCTGCTCCAGGTGCGGGATGATCTCCATCGCCCAGTTGGAGTGCGACCGGTGGGTGATGGTCGGTGTCACCTGGGTCAGGTCGAGCCACGAACCGTGCGGGAGCGCGCCCCTTGTGTCGTGGTAGTTGTGGCACGCGAGTCCTATCTGCTTGAGGTTATTCTGGCACTTCATCCGCGCGGCAGCCTCGCGCACCTTCTGAACGGCTGGAAGCAGCAGTCCAATGAGGATCGCGATAATGGCGATGACGACAAGCAGCTCAATGAGTGTAAAGCCACGCCGCGCCGGGAGAGGCGGGGAGTACATGGGAGAACCTTGAGAATACGAACTGAAACGATGGAGAGCGATGGGGCGTCGTGCGAGCGCGCCAAACACTACATGATAGGGTAATGGCGACTCCGGAGGAAGGTCAAGGCGAGAGAAGAGAAACCTCATGAGTCGCGTCGGGTACTCTCTCATTTCTTGCTGGCAAGCGGAACGGAAAGCCGTTCGCCGCGATCCGGTATCTGCCGTAAGACAATGTGAGACGGATACTTCGCGAGCGGGTCATGCGAATCGCGTTCATCACCGCCGGCGCCGCGGGCATGTACTGCGGCAGTTGCATGAGGGACAACACCCTCGTGACCGCGCTGCGGTGCCTCAGGCACGACGCGCTGCTCATTCCCACCTACACACCCATCAAGACCGACGAAACCGACGCGTCGCAAAAGAAGGTGTTCTTCGGCGGCGTGAACGTTTACCTCGAACAGAAATTCTGGCTGTTTCGCCACACGCCGCGGTTCCTCGACTGGCTGTTCAACTTCCGTTGGTTGCTGAAGTGGGTGTCCAGGTTCGCGGTGCGCACCAAGTACAGCGAACTCGGCGACATCACGATCTCGATGCTCCAAGGCACTCACGGGCACCAGGCGAAAGAGGTCGCGAAACTGGTGGAGTTCTTGAAGGACGAGAAGCCGGACGTGGTGCTATTTACCAACGCGCTGCTGTCGGGTGTGATTCCCGAAGTGAAGCGCGCGCTCGGTGTACCCATCTTCGTGACGCTTCAAGGCGACGACATCTTCCTCGACGAACTGCCCGAACCCGACCGCAAGCGGTGTTTCGAACTGATCCGCGAAAACGGTGCCGCCGTCGATGCCTACATCAGCACGAGCGCCTACTACGCTGATCACATGGCGAGTTACGTGGGCCTGCCCCGTGAGAGCATTCACGTGGTGCTCCCCGGGATCAACCTCGCCGGTCACGGCGGACTCGCAGCGCCGCGCGGCGATCGCCCCCTCACGGTCGGCTACTTCGCCCGCATCTGCCCTGAGAAAGGCTTCCACCGCGCCGTTGAAGCCTTCATCACGATGCGCCAAACCCCCGGCGCACCGGTCGCGATGTTGAAAGCAAGCGGCTGGCTAGGAGAGAACAATCGTCCGTACTTCGACGAGCAGGTGAAGCGACTCACTGCCGCGGGCCTCCTCGGCGACTTTGAACACGTCGAAAGCCCGACACACGACGACAAGGTTCTCTTCATGCGCAGCATCGACGTGCTGTGCGTGCCAACCGTGTACCGCGAACCGAAGGGGCTGTATGTCCTCGAAGCGTGGGCTAACGGCGTGCCAGTCGTGCTGCCCGCGCACGGCGCGTTCCCGGAGTTGGTCGAGAGTACCGGCGGCGGGTTGCTAGTCGCGCCCGATTCGATTGACGAACTCGCGGACGGTTTGCGGCGGATGCTCAGTGATGATGCACTCCGCGAGCGCGCCGGGCGCGCCGGGGAAACCGCCGTACGCGAGCGGTTCACCGCCGACGTGATGGCGAGCAACACCGTTGCGATCCTGAACCAGTTTGTCCGCACACCGACCTCGGCCACCGTATGAGAGAATTCCAGATCACACGCCGGGTCGAGTTCAGTGACACCGACATGGCCGGCATCATGCACTTCTCCAACTTCTTCCGCTTCATGGAGGTCGCGGAGTCGGACTTTCTCCGCGCCCGCGATCTTTCGGTAAGCTGGATCGAAGGCGGCGTGAAATGGGGATTCCCGCGAGTCTCCGCCACCTGCGACTACCAGAAACCCGCCAAGTTTTCGGACGTCCTCACCATCGCAGTGACGCTGGAGAAACTCGGGAAGAAGTCCGCGAGCTACCGGTTCGACTTCACGAACCAGCGCGGCGAACCTGTCGCGGTCGGGCGCATGACTTCGGTCTTCTGCCGTTCCCTCGGCCCGGAGCAGATCGAATCGCTGGAGATACCTCACGAAATGCGCGCGAAGCTGGAAGGACCGCTGTGACCGAAGCCGAACCATACCTCACGCGGCTCACTACGCGATTGCTTGAAGGCATCGAGCGGTTGCCCGCGGAGCAGCGCGAACGGAACATCGCCTATCTCCTCGAGGCGCAGAACCCAGACGGCGGTTTCTCTGGGCGCGAGGGCGGTTCCGATCTCTACTACACGGGGTTCGCACTCCGCTCGCTCGCGGTGCTTCAGGCGCTCAACGAAACCGTGTGCAGCAAGGCCGCGAACTTCCTGCGCACGAAGCTGACCGGTTCTGCCGGTGTGGTGGACTTCTTCTCGCTTGTGGTGAGTTGCTACCTCGTCCCGATCGGTGGCGGGCCGGACATTCTCGCCGAGGCGCCCCCCGACTGGCGCGACCGCGTTGCCGCGGTGCTCGAAACGTTCCGCACGTCCGACGGCGGCTACGGCAAGACGCCCGGCGCGCTGTACGGCAGCACTTACACGAGCTTCCTCGTCACGCTGTGCTTGCAACTCCTCGACCGGCCCAACCCGCACCCGGAGAAGCTCGCGACGTTCGTGAAGTCGCGCCGACGCGCGGACGGCGGTTATGTGGAAATCTCCGCGATGAAGCGCTCGGGCACGAACCCCACCGCCGCTGGCGTTGGACTACTCCAGATCCTCGGCGAGTTGGACGACACCGCGAAGACCGGCACCGCGAACTTCCTCACCGCCCTGCCCTCACCCTTTGAAGGCGGGTTGCGCGCGAACGACCGCATCCCGGCCGCGGACCTGCTCTCGACCTTCACCGGCGGGTGGACGCTCGATCAACTCGGTTGCGCGAACAAACTCGACTGGGACGCGGTGCAACGTTACGCCGAGGAGTGCGAGCGGCCCATCGGCGGGTTCCGCGGCGGTCTTTGGGACGAAGGCACCGATGTCGAGTACACCTTCTACGGTCTCGGAACGCTCGCGCTCGCGGCGCTCATGCTGGAATGACACCCCTATGTCACTCATCGTTGATAATGTCTCGAAGGAGTATCCGACGCGCGGCACCGCGCCGCTGTCAGTGCTGCGCAACGCGAGCCTCACGCTCAATCGCGGTGACGCGGTCGCGGTGATGGGTCCGAGCGGTTCAGGCAAAAGCACGCTCCTGCACATTCTCGGCACACTCGACCGGCCCACAAGCGGCAAGGTCTCGCTCGACGGCACCGACCCGTTTGGCCTGCCGGAAGCACAACTCGCACAGTTCCGCAACGCGCGCATCGGGTTCGTGTTCCAGGACCACCACTTGTTACCGCAGTGTTCGGTTCTCGAAAACGTGCTCATCCCGACGCTCGTGAGCAAGACCACGAACCCCGCCGAGACGGAAGCCTACGCGCGAAAACTGCTCGACCGTGTCGGCCTCGCGGGGCGCCTCGATCACCGCCCCGCGGAACTCTCCGGCGGCGAGCGCCAGCGGGTCGCGGTCGCCCGCGCACTCGGACTGAAGCCCACGCTGCTGCTCGCGGACGAACCGACCGGAAACCTCGACCGCACCAACGCGCAATCGGTCGGCGCGATGCTCCTCGAACTACACAAGCAGGAGCTGACGGTGCTCGTTGTCGTGACGCACAGCGCCGACCTCGCGAAGTTGTTCCCGCAACGATTCGAGATGAACGACGGCACGCTCCAACCCGCCTGATTCAACCACACAGATCGCATCCAAGATGCTCACGTCTCCCAAACTCGTGCTGCGGAACCTCGCGTACCACGCACGCGGCAACCTCGCGGTGATGCTCGGCGTCGCGGTCGGGTCGGCCGTGTTCACCGGTGCGCTGCTCGTTGGGGACTCGTTGCGAGGGAGCCTGCGCGATCGCGTCGAGCGGCAACTCGGCGGCGTCGATTCGGTCGCGTTCTTCCCGCGCCCTGTGCGTGCGGATATCGCCGACGGGATGCCTGACAAGGTCGCACCCGTGCTGCTGCTGCCCGGCTCTGTGCAGATGAGCGGCGACACAGTAACCGCACCGTACCTCGGCAAGGTCACCGTTCTCGGCGTGGACGACCGCTTCGCGCCCACGAGCGTGTCGGGCGTGGATTGGAAAGCCGACCGGCGGAGAAGTAAGAGCACGAACGTGTTCCCACCGATCGTACTCTCGCACCGAGTCGCTGAGAAACTCGGCGCGAAGGCGGGCGACACGGTGCGGCTCGGCGTGGAGAAGTTCGCCGACCTGCCGCGTTCGTCGTCGTTCGCGAAGCGCGCGACCGACGACACCACTACGACGGATCAGTTCATCGTCGAGGCAGTGCTGCCCGCGGACGCACCCGAAAACGATTTCAACCTGACCCCGAATCCGGCCGCCCCGCTGAATGTGTTCGTTCCGCTGCGCACGCTGTCACGCATCGCCACAGGCGACGTCGCGCGCCGGACAAACGACGAAGCGCCGCCCAACGCTACCGTGCTGCTCGCGAGCGGCACGCCCACCGATGCCCTCGATACCGCCCTCCGCGCCAAGCTCCGAGCGGAGGATTACGGGCTGAAGTTCCGAGAGGTGCCGAAGCGGTTCGGCGCGGGTGGGTACGTGAGCGTCGAATCGACCGAACTCGTCCTGCCTGACGCCAAAGCGCTGGCGATAAAAGTAGCCGCGAAGAAACTCGGCCTCCGTACCGAGCCGACTGTAGTTTATGTTGCCGACTCGCTCGCCTTCGCGCAAAAGGAGATCCCGTATCCAGTAGTCGCGGGACTGAACCCAGGCGCGACCGTACCCCTCGGGCCTCTGTTGCCCAAAGGAGTTTCGGCTCTCGCGGACGGGGACGTTGTTCTGCTGGACTGGCCTAATTCTCCACTCAACCGGCTGCCGAGCGGCTCGAAACTGCGGATCACGTACTTCCACCCCGATGTCGAGGGCGAAGGCAAACTCGAAGCGGCCGAGTTGACGCTGCGCGGCTACGTGCCGCTTGCGGGTGCGGCGCGCGACCCAAATCTCACGCCCGAAATCAAGGGCGTGACCGACTCGCGGGCCAACCTGTTCGACTGGGACCGTCCACCGGTGCTGCCGAAGGAAAAGATTCGCGAGCGGGTGCCCAACGCCCACCCGCGAAACGTCTTCTTCACGGGGAACAAGGCCACGCCGATGGCTTACGTGAATCTCGCAACCGCGCGGAAACTGTTCTCGGGCAAGTACGGTACGGACACGTCCGTTCGCGTCGCACCCGCGGCGGGCGAAGAACTGGACGACACGATCCTGCGGTTGCAGCAGGAACTGCCCTCGCATCTCGCGCCTTCCGATGGCGAACCGGGCGAGTTCAGGTTCGACCCGGTTCGCGCGCGACTGCTCACCGCGAGCAAGGGCGGCACGGACTTCGGCGGGCTGTTCCTCGGCTTCAGCATGTTCCTCATCGCGTCCGCCCTTATGTTGGTGGGCCTACTGTTCCGGCTCTCGCTCGACCGCCGCGCAAAGGAGGTTGGCCTGCTGCTCGCAGCCGGCTTTTCCGTGAAGCAGGTTCGGCGGCTCCTTCTCGCCGAAGGGTTAATTGTGGCCTCGGTCGGCGCGGCGATCGGCCTCGCCGCGGGCGTCGCATACAACCGCCTTCTGCTGGTGGTGCTTCTCGACCTGTGGCCTGATGAGGGAGTAAAGACGTACTTCCGCCCACACGCGACGCCCGTGAGCTTTGCGGGTGGCTTCGGCGCCACGGTGTTCATGGCATTCGTGGCGCTATGGTTCAGCGTTCGCGGGCTGGTGAAGGTCACGCCACCGGCGCTGCTACGCGGCGAAACAGCAGTGGCGCGAGACGCGACCTACGGCCCGTCGCTGTTCACGAAAGTTCTCGCAATCGGTTCGCTGGTCGTGGGCATCGCGCTGATCGCGGCGGGCGGGACCGTCAGCAACCCGGACTTCCGCGCGATGACGTTCTTCGGCGGCGGCGGGTTGCTGCTCACCGCGGCGCTCGCGGGTGCATCCATCTGGATGCGCCGCACCAGGCACGCGGTCGTGAAAGGGCGTGGGGCGTCCGCGCTCGCGCAACTCGGCGCACGCAATGCCGCTCGCAACCCGGCGCGAAGTCTGCTCACGGCAGCCTTGCTCGCGGCGGCGGCGTTCCTGCTAGTCGCGGTGGAGAGCTTCCGCCGGCAACCCGACAAGGAGTTCACGGAGAAGACCGGCGGCAGCGGCGGGTTCAACCTGATCGCGGAAACAGACGTACCGCTGTTCCAGTCATTCGACACCGGACCCGGCCACGCCGACTTGGAGAAGCAGTTGCGGAAGGCACACGCGCCTTCCGATGCAGACCCTGACGTACCACCGGAGACGCCCGCGTACCTCGCGGCGAAAGCGGAACTCGACGCGGGATTGGAGGCGGTGTTCCCGTTACGGCTGCGTGGCGGCGACGACGCGAGCTGTATGAACCTCTTCCAGGCCGCACGGCCACGCGTGCTCGGCGTCCCGGATTCGCTCGTCGCGCGGGGCGGCTTCAAGTTCTACATGACCGAAGCGGAGACCGCCGAGGAGAAAGCGAACCCGTGGCTCCTGCTGACGAAGCCGGCACCGAACAACGCGGTGCCGGTGTTCTGCGAAAACAACACCGCGCAGTGGATGCTCAAGAAAGCGGTTGGGGACACGTTCGACCTGCCCGGCGACGACGGGGAGGTGGTGACGTTCCGCATCGTCGGCACGATTGTGGACAGTCCCTTTCAGAGCGAGGTCATTACCGGCGAAGCGGAATTCTCGCGAGCGTTCCCCAAGCAAGGGGGCTATCGTGCGTTCCTGATTCGCACGCCGCCGGGGAAAGAGACCGCGGTCGCTCGCGCGCTCGAAACCGGTTTCCGCGCGAACGGGTTCACCGCGACTCCATCGCGTGACCGCGTCGCGTCATTCCAGGCTGTGATCGGCGCGTACCTCTCCACGTTCCAGTTGCTCGGCGGGTTGGGACTGATGCTCGGCGTGCTGGGTCTGGCGGTTGTGTTGCTTCGCGGCGTGTGGGAACGGCTGGGCGAACTCGCTCTGCTCCGCGCCGTCGGCTACCGCACGACGGCGCTCCAGTTCCTCGTACTCGTGGAGAACGGATTGCTCTTACTCATCGGCCTCGGAAGCGGTGTACTCGCGGCTCTCGCGTCGGTGGCGCCGCACGTCGCGAGCGTGGAAGCACTTCCGTGGGTGCGCGTCGGCGGCATGCTCGGGTTGGTGCTTGTCGTCGGGTTCGTTGTGGCTTCCGCCGCGACAGCGGGTATCCTCCGGGTTCCGGTCATCCCCGCGCTCCGGCGCGAGTAGCTCACTTGCGAAGCCGCGAGCGGCTTTGGAGGCACCCATGATCAAGCTCGGCATCCTCGACTTCGACACGTCGCACTGTGTCGAGTTCACCAAGCGCCTGAACCAGATCGGCAACGACAAGGAGCAGTTCGTCGAAGGCGCGAAGATCGTCATCGGCTGCCCCGGCGAGTCGAAGCTCTCGCCCGAACGCGTCGAGGGCTTCACGAAGCAGATGAAGGACTTCGGCGTGCCGCTTGTGGAGAAGCCAGCCGACATGATCGGCAAGGTAGACGGCATGTTGATCGAAGCGGTGGACGGCACCGTCCACTACGAGCGAGCGAAACCGTTCCTCGAAGCCGGTATTCCGTGCTTCGTCGATAAACCCTACGCTTGCTCGCTCGATGACGCGAAAAAGCTAGCGGAACTAGCCGCGAAGAAGAAGCTGCCGATGTTCTCGTCGTCGTCGCTGCGCTACGCGCCGGAACTGGTCGAGTACGTCGCGGACCCGAAGCACGGCAAGATCGTCGGTTGCACGGTGTACGGACCTGCGTCGCTCTCGCCCATTCCAGAACGCAACGCGGGCTTGTTCCACTACGGCATTCACTCAGTCGAAATCCTCTACACGCTCATGGGTCCGGGTTGCAAGCGCGTGACCTGCGTCACCGAGAAGGGTGTCGATGTCGTGACCGGCCAGTGGGCCGACGGGCGTGTCGCTACCGTTCGCGGCACGCGCACGCCGTCCACCGGGTTCGGCTTCACCGGGTTCGCTGAGAAGGGCGTGCTGGCGGTGAGCGTGCCCGCAAAGTACATCTACCGCGAACTGCTCAAGAAGGTCGTGGAGATGTTCAAGACGGGCAAGTCGCCGATGGACATCGCGGAGACGATCGAGATCGTCGCATTCATCGCGGCCGCGAACAAGAGCGGAGCCAACCACGGAGCTGGGGAGTCGATCAAGGTATGAACCGCGTCGTATTCGCTCTGCTGCTGGGTGCGTTCCTTGCTACGCCTTCGGACGCGGCAGACTGGCCGAAGTGGCGCGGGCCGCACGGTGACGGCACGTTCGACGCGCCGAAGCTCCCGGCCAAGTGGCCCGAAGCCGGCCTCAAGACGGTGTGGAAACAACCCGTCGGCTCAGGCTACGCGGGCATCACCGTCTCTGATGGTCGCGTTTACACGCTCGACCTCGAAGCGCCCACCGCGAAGAAGGTCGAACCTGGCAAGCCCGACGGGACCGAGCGCGTGCTGTGCTTCGATGCCGCGACCGGCAAGCCTCTGTGGTCGCACAAGTACCCAGTGCGATACGGCAACCTCGGCGGCTACGCGAACGGCCCGCGCACGTCGCCCACCGTCCACGACGGGAAGGTGTACGCGCTCGGTGCGGTCGGTCACCTCTTCTGCTTCGACGCGAAAACCGGTGAAATCATCTGGCAGCACGACACGGTCGAGAAGTTCGGTGCGAAGGTCCCGGAGTGGGGCTTCGCCGGTTCGCCGGTCATCGACGGCAACAACCTCATCGTTCACTTGGGCGCGAAGGACGGTGGATGCCTGATCGCGTTTGACCGCAAGACCGGCAAGGAAGTATGGCGTGCGCTCAACGACCCTTCGGGCTACTGCACTCCGGTCGCGATTCACCCGAAGTCGGGAAAGCAGATCGTCATCTGGACACCGAAGAACGTTCACGGTGTCGATTCCCTAACCGGCAAGCCGCTCTGGAGCGTGCCCTATGTGGTCACCTACAACGTGTCGATCACGCCACCGGTGTTCTACGACGGCATCGTGTTCGTCACGGGATACTGGGAAGGTTCGAAAGCGATCGAACTCGGCGAGAAGCCAACGGACGCGAAGGTGATCTGGACCGACGCGAAGAACCTTCGCGGGCTGATGGCCCAACCACTCTACCGCGACAAGCACATCTACACGATGGACCGCGGCTTCGGGCTAACGGGCATCGAGTTGGCGACCGGCAAGAAGCTCTGGGACGACGAGAACCAACTCACGCCCGCCGGGCGCAATCCGCACGCGAGCATCGTCTGGCTCAACGACACCGACCGCGTTCTCGCGCTAAATGCAAAGGGCGAGCTCGTTCTCGCGAAGCTCTCGCCGAAGGGCTATGAGGAGCAGTCGCGCACGAAGGCGCTGAACGGTCGCGTGTGGGGTCACCCGGCGTTCGCGGACCGCTACCTGTTCGCCAAGACAGACGGCGCCGAAGCGTGGCAGAAGGCCGAACCGCACGAACTGGTCTGCGTGGAACTCGTCCCGGAGTGACCGCGCGAGAACCCGGCCGGCTGACGCCGGCGGTTCGACGGGTTGGGTCGCACCGCCGGCGTCAGCCGGCCGGGTAAGCCAACCCCAACTCCTGAACCCCATCCTTTGCACTGGCTGACCGTTGCGGCGGTTGATACACTCGCCCCGACACGGCTCGGCCGTATTCGCACGCATCAACCTCCCAATCGGAGACGTTAAGTGAGCAACGCGTCCTCTCCCGGTACATCCTCCGGCCTCAACGAAAAGATACTCTTCTGGGCCAGCTTCTTTACCCTGATCGCAGCCGGCATCGGGTTCTCCGTTCGCGGGTTCATCCTGAAGGACTGGGGCAACCAGTTCGGGTTCACGCAAAGCGAACTCGGCTCGATCACCGGCGGCGGGCTTGTCGGCTTCGGCATCGCCATCATCTTCTTCAGCTTCTGCGCCGACCAGTTCGGTTATGGCAAGTTGATGATGGTCGCATTCGCATTGCACGCGTCGAGCGCGATCGTGACGTTCGCCGCCACGCCGATATACGCCGCCTACGGCAAGGAAGGCGCGTACTGGTGCCTCTACATCGGGATGTGGCTATTCGCGCTGGGCAACGGCACCTGCGAGGCGGTGATTAACCCGCTGACTGCGACGCTGTTCCCCAAGCGCAAAACACACTGGCTGAATATCCTGCACGCTGGCTGGCCACTTGGCCTGATCCTCGGCGCCCTCATCGTGTTGGGCTTCAAGCAGGCGGCACCGGATGTCCGGTGGGAGATCAAACTCGGCGTGTTTCTGGTGCCGGTGATACTGTACGGCATCATGATGTTTAACCGGCCGTTCCCGCACTCGGAAGCGAAGACTTCTGGTGTGTCGCTCGGCACAACAATGATCACCATCCTGTCACCGATCCTGCTATTCCTGTTCGTGATGCACGCTCTCGTCGGATACGTCGAACTCGGCACAGACAGTTGGATCGGGAACATCACCGAGCGAGTCCTCGCGGACGAGACGAAGGCACTGGTCGCGTTCATCTGGACGAACTTGCTCATGTTCACCCTACGATTCTTTGCCGGGCCGATCGTGGAGCGCATCAACCCAATCGGGTTGCTGTTCGTCAGCGCGATGCTCGGTACAGCGGGGCTGTTCATGCTCGGTAAGGACTTCACCAACGCCACGTGGCCATGGATGTTCGCGGTCACGATCTACGGTCTCGGCAAAACGTTCTACTGGCCAACGCTGCTGGGCACGATCTCGGAACGGTTCCCGAAGGGTGGCGCGCTCGCACTCGGTCTGAGCGGCGGCATCGGGATGGTGTCGGCCGGTATCCTCGGCGGGCCCGGCATAGGGTACAAGCAGGACTACTTCGCGGTTCAGAAGACGAAGGAAATCGCCCCGGCAACCTACGAACGGTACAAAGCGCCGAACCCGTCCGGGTTCCCGGTGTTCTCGAACCTCGCGCCCGAAACGCTGCCAAAGGTCGCGGGCCTCGACAACGCGAAGCTGAAAGTGTTCGATGACTGGGGCGGTGTGATCGACGACGCGGGCAAGCGCAAGACCGGCATGAAAACCACACTGGAGGCCGATCTGGAAACAGTCGCGAAGCTAGAATCGGAGAGCAAGCCGGTCGGGCCTGAGTTGAAGGAGAGCCTGAACAAACTCAAGGAGTGGTGGGACAAGGACGGACAAGCGAACTACGCGACCGACAAATCGAAACTGGGTGAGGCGCGACTTTACGGCGCCAAGCAAGCGCTGCTCTACACGGCAATCGTGCCAGCGGTTCTCGCGGTCGGGTTCCTGTTGCTGATCCTCTACTTCATGATGAGCGGCGGTTACAAGCAAGTTCACCTCGAAGGCGAGAAGCCAAGTAGGCCCACTGGCGGCGCGCCCGCCGAAGACTGGGGCAAGTGACGTGTTTCCGCCGCTTGCGGCGTCGCGGACAATCCGCAACGCCGCAAGCCTGATCGCAGTTCCCCTTGTCTCTTTGGCCCTCCGCCGATGAAATAGCGGCGTGATGCTCACCGACACGCAGACCGGCACGCGCACCTTCACATTCCTCGGCACCGGCACGTCGATGGGCGTGCCGATGCTCGGTTGCGATTGCCACGTCTGCACGTCCACCAACCCAAAGAACCACCGCTACCGCTGCTCCGTGCTGATCGGCACGCCCGCCGGTAACATCCTCATCGACACCACTCCCGAACTGCGGCTTCAGTTACTTCGCGAAAACGTCAAACTCGTCAACGCAGTCGTGTACACGCACTACCACGTCGATCACCTGTTCGGACTCGACGATCTCCGCATCTTCCCCGTCCACCTGAACGGTCCGTTGCCGATGTACTGCACCGACGAGGTGGAAACCGTCATCCGTCAAGCGTTCGCCTACGTCTTCGCGCCGGGGAGCGAAGACGTACCGATAGGAATGCTCCCTCGACTCGAACTGCTCCGCATCGACGACCGCCCGTTCGACGTACTCGGCCAACGGTTCACGCCGATCCCGCTCGTTCACGGGCGGTTCAACGTGTTCGGCTTCCGGATCGGGAACGTGGCGTACTGCACCGACGTGAGTAGGATCCCTGACCGGAGTTGGCCACTGTTAGAAGGCCTGGATGTGTTCGTGATTGATGCGCTGCGACAGAACAAGCCGCACCCGTCGCACTTCAGCGTCGAGCAGGCACTCGAAGCCATCGACCGCGTGAAGCCGCGCCGGGCCTACCTCACGCACATGGCGCACTCACTGGAGTATGCCGAACTGATGCGCACCTTGCCCAGGGGCGTCGAACCTGCTTACGATGGGCTGAAGTTTACGTTCTAGCTCCCCCGTTTCGCGCCGATCCCGGAGGGATCGCATGACCTCTCCTCCCGCCGAACTCGTCGCGCAACTCCAGCAGTTGGGGCAGGGTCACGTCCTCCTCGACTGGGAAGCACTCGACAACGACTCGCGCGCGGCTCTGGTTCAGCAACTCGCGGCCATCGACTTCGTACAACTGGAGACCCTGCGGAAGGACGCGAGCGCTCCGGCCGCGATACCGGAACGGTTCACGCCGATCCCGGTCACACCCGCGACGTTCACGGCGGAAGAGAAGGCACGCGGCGCGGACGCACTCCGGCGCGGCAAGGTGGCGGCGTTGCTCGTCGCCGGCGGGCAGGGGTCGCGACTCGGCTCGCTCCAGCCGAAGGGCCTGTTCCCGGCCGCGCCGCTTTCCGCCGTGTCGCTGTATCAACTCCATGCGGAGAAAGTGTTCGCCATCAGTTGCCGCTACCAACACGCGGTTCCCTTCCTGGTTATGACCAGCCCGGCGACCGACCTTCCAACGCGTGGGTTTTTCGCGGAACACGAACACCTCAACTTCGCACCAGATCAAGTGAAGTTCTTCCAGCAAGGAACGATGCCCGCGGTGTGCCCTCTCAGTGGGCGGCTGTTGATGGACGCGCCCGGCAAGTTGTTCCTCAGCCCGAACGGGCACGGCGGCGTACTCACCGCGCTCGCGGAGAGTGGACTCCTGAGCGAACTCGTCGCACGCGGCGTAGAACACGTCTTCTACTTCCAGGTGGACAACCCGTTGGTGAAGGTGTGCGACCCCGGCTTCATCGGACGGCACCTCGCGGCCGAATCGGAAGCGTCGTCGAAGGTGATTGCGAAGGAACAGCCCGACGAAAAAGTCGGCGTGCTGGTGGCAGTGAATGGCCACTGTTCGATCATCGAATACACGCTACTGCCGAAGGAAATCGCCGAGGAGCGCGATGCGAGCGGCGCACTCCGATTCCGCGCCGGCAGTCCGGCGATTCACCTGTTCAGCGTCGGGTTTCTGGAGCGAGTGACCCGCGCAGCCGCCAGGGCGCTGCCTTACCGCACGGCGCTGAAATCGGTCTCGCATTACGACCCGCATACGCACCAGATGGTTCCGGCCACGCCCGCGAGCAAACCGAACGCGGTGAAGTTCGAGCGGTTCATATTCGACGCGCTGCCGCACGCCGAGCGGTGGATGGCGGTCGAAACGCTGCGCGACGAGGAGTTCGCCCCGATCAAGAACGCGACCGGGCCGGACTCGCCCGAAACATCTGCCGTCGCGCAACTCGTGCTCTACGCCCAGTGGCTGGCGCGGGCCGGGGTTGAAACGAACGGCAACCTGGTCGAGATATCGCCGCTGTTCGCACTCGACGCGGACGAACTCGCGGCGAAGGCCCCACGCCTCCCCGCGATCACCGGGCAAACGATCCTGAACTAAATCGCTCAGAGGAACGGAACTCCACATGCTCCACGCGATGATAATGGCCGGCGGTGGCGGAACGCGGTTCTGGCCCCGGAGCCGCGTCAAGCGGCCGAAACAGTTCCTCACCTTCAGCGGCGATCGCACGCTGCTGCAGAGCACGGTCGATCGCGTGTCGGCGCAGATTCCGCCGGAGCGGACGTGGGTCATCACCGGTGAGCAGTACGCCGCGGAAACCGCGGTGCAACTTCCCGAACTCGCGCACGACCACATTATCGGCGAGCCGGAAGGCCGCGACACCGCGCCCTGCGTGGGCCTCGGTGCGGCGATCATTGGTAAGGCCGACCCGGACGCGACTATCGTCGTGATGCCTGCGGATCACGTCATCGAACCCGAGCAGGAGTTCCGACGCGCGCTCCACGCGGCCGAACAGTTCGTCGCGGACATGCCCGACAAGCTCGTCACGTTCGGCATCCGTCCGACATTCCCTTCCACGGGTTACGGGTACATCAAGCACGGCGAACCGGCAGGCACGCGGCAGGGTGTGACCGCGTCGCGAGTGCAGGCGTTCGAGGAAAAGCCCCCGTTCCCACGGGCTGAACAGTTCGTCGCGAGTGGCGAGTACGCCTGGAACAGCGGCATCTTCGTCTGGAAGCCGGCTTCAATCTTGAACGAACTCCGGATGCGCAGGCCAGAGATACACAGCGTTGTGACTCGCATCGCCGCCGCGTGGGGCACCGCGGTCTGGCACGAGGTGTTTCATGCGTTCTACCACCAAGCACAGAAGATCAGCATCGACAAGTCGGTGATGCAGGATGCCGCGGCCGACGGGAACGTACTCGTGCTGAACGCACCGTATACGTGGGACGACGTGGGCAGTTGGCTCGCGCTCGAACGCCGCAACCCGCAGGACGCGGACCACAACACAGTTCAAGCGAACCACTGCGGCATCGACACGAGCAAGTGCGTGATCGTCGGTGACCCGAAGATGCTCATCGCTACCTATGGCGCGAACAACCTGGTCATCATCCAGGACGGCAACGCGATCCTTGTGGCCGACCGCAAGCACGAAGACAAGGTAAAGGAGATCGTCGAGGCGCTCAAGAAGTCCGGTCGCGGGGAGTACACGTGAGCGAAGAGAAAGTACCTCTCCCGCCAACTCCCTCCCCTACGAAGGGTGGGGGAGAAGAACCAAGAACCGAGGACGCCGCGCCGCCTTCGGTTTTAGGCCCCTCCCTTCTTAGGGGAGGGGTTGGGGAGGGGTCGCTTCCCCCCCGCGGCTCCCTCCTCGGCATCGACTACGGCACGAAGCGCATCGGGTTGTCCGAATGCGACCCGGACCGGGTCATCGCGTCGCCGCTGGGCACCGAATTCAACAGCATCGGGAAAGAAATTTTCTTCACAGAGTTGATCGCGCGATCGAAGTTCGTGGGAATCGTGGTCGGCCTGCCACTGCACGCGAACGGTGAGGAAAGCCCGATGTCGCGCGAGGCAAGGGCGTTCGCGCGCTGGCTCGCTGACCTCACGAAACTGCCCGTCGTCATGTGGGACGAACGATTCACTTCATCGGCTGCGGAGGACGCACTCCGCGAAGCTAAACTGACCATGAAGAAGCGCAAAGCGAAGGTGGATCGTGTCGCGGCGCAGATGATCCTGCAAGGGTTTCTTGACGCAGGGTGCCCGGCAGGCGGGAGCGATGCGGTCCCACTCGAAGAACCCCTGCTGCCGGGTGCGGAGCCGGGTTGAAAACACGTCGCAGTTTGCCTAGATTATCTCGAACCGGGTGGTAGCACCTCTCGCCACCCTTCGCACCTACTGGCAGAGGATGCCTCGATGGCCCGCCGATCCATCCGTTCGTTCACCGTTTTGCCCCAACTCCCCGACCGGCTCAGACCGCTCCAATCGCTTGCTTATAACCTGTGGTGGTCCTGGAACGCGGACGCAGTCGCGCTGTTCCGCCGTGTGAACCCGGACCTGTTCGAGGCGCTCGACCACAGCCCCATCCGCCTGCTCGGTTCCACCGACCAGACCCGCTACGAGGAACTCGAACGCGATGGCGGGTTCCTCGCTCACATGGACCGCGTCTCCGCGGCGCTGGACCACTACCTGAAAGCACCCACGTGGTATCAGGAACGGCACGCGGGCGATGAGGCTCGCATCGGCTACTTCTCCGCCGAGTTCGGGATTCACGAGAGCGTCCCCGTTTATTCGGGCGGTCTGGGCGTCCTCGCTGGGGATCACCTCAAGAGCGCCAGCGATCTTGGCCTTCCACTCATGGGCATCACGCTCATGTACCGCGAGGGGTACTTCCGCCAGTACTTGAACGTGGACGGCTGGCAACAAGAGCGGTACCCCGAGAACGACTTCTTCACACTGCCTCTGACGCCCGAACTCGACTCCAGCGGGAACCCGCTCATCGTCCTGGCGCCGTTGCCGGGGCGGGAAGTCGCGATCCGCGTCTGGCACATTCAGGTGGGCCGCGTCCCGCTCTACCTGCTCGACGCGAACATCCCGCAGAACAAGCCTGAAGACCGCGCGATCACGTCGCAACTCTACGGTGGTGACCAGCACACACGAATCCAACAGGAAATCATCCTCGGCATCGGCGGCATCCGCGCCCTGCGTGCGATGGGTAAGATGCCAACTGTGTGCCACATGAACGAGGGACACGCCGCGTTCACCGGTCTGGAACGTATCCGGCTCCTGATCGAAGAACACGGGTTGGACTTCGCGACCGCGTACGAAGCGGTGAAGGCCGGGACATGCTTCACCACGCACACACCGGTCCCCGCGGGCAACGACTCGTTCCCAGTTCAGATGGCTGAGCAATACCTCGGCGGCTACATGGCCAGGATGGGCATGGATCGAGCCGCGCTCGTGAGCCTCGGCCGGCAGCACTCGATCAACGAGCAGGAACCGTTCGGGATGACGGTCCTGGCGCTCAAACTAGCGAACGTGTCCAACGGCGTGAGCAAGTTGCACGGTAGTGTGTCGCGCCGGATGTGGAAAGAATTGTGGCCAGAGTTGCCCACGGGTGAAGTGCCGATCACAAGCATCACCAACGGTGTCCACACACAGAGTTGGCTCGCACCCGAGTTCGCGCAACTCTATGACCGCTACCTCGGCATCCAGTGGGAGGAGCGACCGACGGACTTCGCCATCTGGAAGCGGGTCGAACACATCCCCGACGGCGAACTGTGGCGCACGCATGAGCGCGGGCGTGAGCGACTCGTCGCGCTGGCCCGCTCGCGTCTGCGAGCACAACTGAAACGTCGCGGGTCGCCCCCGGCGGAAGTGGACAACGCCGACGAAGTACTCGATCCCGACGCGTTGACAATCGGGTTCGCGCGGCGATTTGCGACGTACAAGCGTGGCGACCTGATATTCCGCAACGCGGAGCGCATCGAGGCGCTGGTGAACAGTAAGGACCGCCCGGTGCAGTTCATCTTCGCGGGCAAGGCACACCCGCAAGACCGCGGCGGCAAGGAACTGATCCAGCGCGTTGTCCAGCAGTCACGCAAACCGGAGTTCCGCAAGCGCGTCGTGTTCATCGAAGACTACGACATGAGCGTCGCGCGGTCTCTCGTGCAAGGCGTAGACGTCTGGCTGAACAACCCGCGGCGCCCACTCGAAGCCTCCGGTACCAGCGGCATGAAGATCTGCGGCAACGGTGGCTTGAACCTCAGCATCCTCGACGGCTGGTGGATCGAGGGGTACGACGGCGACAACGGCTGGGCAATCGGTGCAGGCGAAGAGTACACGGACCTCGCCTATCAGGACGAGATCGAGAGCCGCGCGCTACTCGACCTTCTCGAGCAGGACATCGCACCGACGTTTTACAAACGCGACGCGGGGGGACTCCCGCGAGAGTGGATCCGGCGCATGAAGCGGTCGATCACGAGCCTCGTCCCGGTGTTCAACACCAACCGCATGGTGGAGCAGTACACCGAACGGTGCTACGTGCCGAGCCACCGCCGCGCGACGAAGTTGAGTGCGAACCACCTGCAAGGCGCGAAGGAGTTGGCCGCGTGGCGCCGGCGCGTGACCGCAGACTGGGCGCAGGTGAAGATAGAGAACGTCGAGGCGCCGACCGGTGACGCACTGCGCGTGGGTGCGACGTTCCCGGTGAAGGTCCGTGTTCATCTTGGACCGTTTCGGTCGGACGAAGTCGAAGTGCAACTCTGCCATGGTGTACTCGACGCGATGGGTGACATCGTGGACCCGAAGACACTGCCGCTCGACTCGAACGGCACAACGGTCGGACCGAGCGTGATGTTCGCGGGTCAGGTGCCGTGCCGGGCAAGCGGTCACTTCGGGTTCGGCGTCCGCGTGCTGCCGAAGCACCTCAACCTGCCGCACCTGTTCGAACCCGGTCTGGTGACCTGGGGATGAACTCTGGGTAGTCGCAGCCTGGCAAGCGGCACGCGATAGCCCACGCTCGCGCAACACGGATACTCTGGATGCGTTCCCAGGTCGCGAAGGTGTGCCACTCGACAAGCGGCACCTACTTCAACACGCGGATCGGGTTACTCGCGGTTTCGCCCACAACGGTTGTCCACGCACGCACGTACCAGCGCGTGACCAGGCCATTGGTCACATAGGGGTCAGCGGTTGCGAACGCTTCCGCGGGTGCGGGCGAATCACATTGGAACAGCAGCACGGCCCCATTAGCGGGATCCGCGAGTGCTCCGCCTAGCACCAATTCCCCACGATCGACCGCCGCCCAAGCATACGCCAGATGCGCCGCGCGTAGTGGAGCACGCCGCTCAACATAGTCCGAAACAACGTCGTAAAAGAGCAAATAGTGCATCGCCCACCTGCCTAAACGGAACCACCAGCACGATTCGCCCGCCCGCCCAGTGCTGGTGGGAAAGTCACGCAGTTCTCGTCCCATCGTCGCGGAAGTGGTGCCGGTATTCCACTCGTTCCCAAACGTGGCCGCCCGGTCGCGGTTGGGAGCCAAACCGGTCATGAAGACCGGAGAAAAGGTCGCCCTCCACGGAAGGACATTCCAATGCGCACACCTTTCCTCGCGATCATCCTGGCCGCTGTCACGTCCACCGCCGTTGCCGGGTGCCGCTCGTCTGGTGCGAGCAGTTGCAGTTGCGGTCCCTAAGAGACGATCCAGCGTTAAGGCCACACGAGAGGTGATCTCGTGCGGATCCGCCCGGAACGCATTCGACCGCGACCGAACGGCTGTTCCAAAAGGTACGACAGGAAGAGAGCACCTTTTTCATCGCCTGTGCGTTGCGTACCCTCCTTGCGGCCAGGAACCGTGGAACCGAGGTGTGCTGTGCCACGAGAGCTATAATATGCGGTGAAAAAGCGTACCCGACTGCCCTTGTCGTGCGCGCGACTGCTGCTTATATCTGAAGTGGTAATTGATCCCCGATAGCTCAATGGTAGAGCGAGCGGCTGTTAACCGCTAGGTTCCTGGTTCGAGTCCAGGTCGGGGAGCTTTTGGTGTCCGGTTCGAGTTTCCGGGACCAACGGGTTGACAGAGAACGCCGAGAGTTCATACTCTCGGCGTTTCGCGTTTACGGCCTTTCCCGC
>SXGR01414967.1_pt1 | contig 19910 bp, 20 predicted proteins | sample 3174711 | NCBI WGS metagenome assembly SXGR01 (sample SAMN11356860, study PRJNA531348) | freshwater metagenome | isolation source: freshwater sample F1-60 | place: China: Fuxian Lake, Yuxi | collected 2017-12-25
CGGGCAAGCCGGCGGCGCGCCACGCTTCGGCGAATCGCTCGGCGCAGAGCGGCGTTTGCGCGGAATGCTTGAGCACAACGGCGTTGCCCGCGACGATGGAACTCCTGACGCTACCAGACCGGTGCGGTCATCCCGAAGTCCGGAGCCGCTCGGCGAGTTCGACGGCCAGGCCGACCTCGGTGATCCCGTCGACGGTCGACATGCGGTCGCCCTGGGCGAAGGTCAGCGCGGCCACGTCGCGATCGTGACGGCCTCGGACGACCAGGTCCGGGCCGAGCCGGTAGACGTCGACGATGGGCTGCCACCGCCGGCCGTTGACGACCAGCACCCGGCGGGTCGACAGGACGACCGCTGCGGGATGACCGAGCATCTGCCCGGCGACGGCGGCGAGCACGATCTCATCGGGTTCGAGCAACGCCCCCACCACCGAGAACGGCACCACGGCCGCATCCTGGTCCGCAGGGTCGAGCCGGCCGATCGCGGCGGACAGTCCGGTCGTGTCGCTCGGGAGCGCCCCGTCCTGGACCGAACCACCGTGGGATGAACCGCCCGTCCACGCGTCCCCGGCGACGGAGCCCGCCGTCGACCCCTCGAACAGCGGGGCGTCGTCGACCGCCTCGGCCTCGAGCACCTCGTCGGCGAAGGGGTCGGCCGTCGGGGCAGTGGACCACATCGAGTCCGGACCGAACGGAACGCTGGGCGGCACCACCTCGGCGTTGTCCACCGCCACCGTGGTGAAGAGGTCCGACTCGTCCGGGTCCCGCAGTTGGGCGTGGCAGTGGACGCAGGTCACCGCGTCGAAGGAGTTGGCGCCGCCGCAGTACGGACAGGACCACCAGTTCGGATCGGTGGCGGACACGGTCAGCCCGGTCCGCGGAGATCGATCCGGAGCACGAGCACGCCGTCGACCAGCTCGGCGGTGGCGTCGGCGAGCATGGCGAAGTCGCGGAAGTCCTGCTCCGCCTGCCTGATGAACTCGCGGCGCGCCTCACCCTCGACGGGAGGGATCTGTCGACGGCGCACCGACGCCGCCCGCTCGGCGAACCGGTCGATCATCTCCTGGGGATCGAACCCCTCACTCACGGCCGTCGGTTCCCCATCCCTGGGAGGCCCAGCTGCCTCCGGCGACCGGGGCGACGGACGCCCCGGGGGTCACGTCCACCACCGAGGCGACCGTCGGGACGGCGAACGACGGTGGCCCGGCGGACACCGGCTGATCGGCCGGCGCCGGCGTGAACTCGACGTGGAAGGCCGGCTGCACCTGACCCGTCGTGGTCACCTGCGGGGCGCTCAGGCGCCAGAACACCACCGAGGAGACGCCGATGACCGCAGCCAGGCCGAGCAACCCGGCGACCGCCAGGTTGAGCCGCTGGGTCGCCTGCTCGCTCTCGCTGACGCGCTCGCCGAGCTGCTCCGGTCCGTCGGTGACGAACGGATCCTCCTGGGCCGAGGCCAGGGAGGCCGACCCGGCCAGTGCGACCAGGGCGAGGAGAGCGAACAGGACCGGCGCCACCAGTCGGCGGAGCCACCGGATACGGGGACGATCGGCATGCATGACGGCCACAACCTATCCGGGTCGGGACGGGGCCACGCGCCAGCGGGAGACGGTCCCGGCCCTCAGACCCGTTCCTCCCGGCCCTCAGACCCGTTCCCCCCGGCCCTCAGACCTGTTCCGCCGGGCACCAGAAGGTCGTCCGACCGGCCACCGTCGCCCGGGACAGCGGTGCCCCGCACCGGGGACAGGTTCCCCGGGCGTCGCGGGGCTCCTGCAGGTCGCCCGTGTCCGATCCACCCCGGCGGCCCAGATCGGACACGGTCGAGCGGATCGTGCGCGCCAGTCGGCGTCGCTCGCTCGGATCGAGGGCGCGAGCGACCCGGTCGGGCCGGATCCGGGCCCGCCAGAGTGACTCGTCGACGAGCAGGTTGCCCAGCCCGGCGACGGCGCCCTGGTCGAGCAGCACCGCCTTCAGTGGACGGCCGCTGTCGAGGGCGGCCGACAGCTGGGCCGTGGACAGCGTCGCGGCGTCCGGGCCCAGGTCGGCCGGATCGGGGTCGAGCCGCACCGACCCGAGCCGCCGGGGGTCGATCACCTCCAGACCACCGGCCGGGGCGGTCCGCAGCCCGAAGCGGACCCACGCGGCCCGGTTCCCGGCCGGGCCGTAGCGGAGCCCGTCGATCGCAGCGTCGCCGTCGACGAGGAGACGCCCCGTCATGCCGAAGTGGAGCCCCAGCGACGGACCACGCGCGTCGGGGCCACCGAGGTCGACGATGAGCAGCTTCCCGTGGCGCCGGACCCCGACCACGGACCGACCCGTGACCGACGCGCGCAGGACCTCCGGTTCGACCCCCCGGAGGTAGCGCCCGTCGGGCAGGTCGACACCGAGGACGGTGCGACCGGCGAGCCGGGCCGCAGCCCTCCGGTAGGCCTCGACCTCGAGGAGCTCGGGCACGCCGGCCCGTCAACCGGTGGCCGCGGCCAGGGCCTCGAGCAGGTCGCGGACCAGGTCGTCCGGGTCCTCGAGTCCGACCGACAGCCGCACGGTGCCCGGCGTGATCCCGGCGGCGGCGAGCTCCTCGGGGAGCAGGTTGACGTGGGTGGTGGACGCCGGGTGCGTCACCAGGGTCTCCGGGCCGCCGAGGGAGGTGGCGAGCTGACAGATGCGCGTCGCCTCGACGAACCGGGCGCCCGCCTCGGCGCTGCCGACGTCGAAGGTGAGCAGACCTCCGGGCAGGCGCATCTGTCGCCGGGCGAGCTCGTGCTGCGGGTGGCTGGTGAGCCCCGGGTAGCGCACCTCGACCACCCGGTCGTCGGCAGCCAGAACATCCGCCAGACGGGCGGCGGTCGACGTCTGGCGTTCCAGCCGGACCCCCAGGGTGCGCACGCCGCGCAGACCGGCGGCGGCGTCGTGGGGCGACGCGTTCGCCCCCTGCAGGACGGCGAAGCCCCAGATCCAGTCGAGCAGCTCGCGACTGCCGGCGACGACACCGAGCGTGGCGTCGTTGTGTCCACCGATCGCCTTCGTGGCCGAGTGCACCACCAGGTCGACGCCGTGGTCGTGCGGCCGCTGGCCCAGCGGCGTCGCGAACGTCGAGTCGACGGCCGTCACGGGACCCCGGATGCCGCCGAGACGCTCCAGGTCGACCAGGTCGAGCCGGGGGTTCGCCGGGGTCTCGGCGAACACCAACGTGGTCCGGCCCGGAACCACGGCGGCCTCCCAGGCGTCCGGGTCCGTGGCGTCGACGAAGGTGACGTCGATCCCGAAGCGGGGACAGACGGCCTGGAAGAGCAGCTGGGTGCCGGCATAGAGCTGGTGCTGGGTGACGACGTGGTCGCCGGCCGAGCACAGGCCCAGCACGACCCCGCTCACCGCACCCATGCCCGAGGCGAACGCGCGGGCCGCCTCGGCGCCCTCGAGCTCGGCGATCGCCGACTCGAACGCACCGACCGTCGGATTGCCGTAGCGGCTGTAGAACTGGGTGGACCCGGTCGAGGTGGCCATGCGGCGGCCCTCGTCGACCGACCCGGTCACGAAGGTCGACGTGGCCCAGACCACCGGGGCCAACGACCGGTCACCGGGGGTTCGACCCGCCCGGATCGCCACCGTGTCGGGTCGCCACGGGGGCGGCCCCGACTCTGCGGGCTCGTCGGGCTGGTTCGGCTCAGTCATCGATGGACCTCAGGAACTCGGCGATCCGGGGACCCAGGATCCCCGTCTCGATCAGGAAGGCATCGTGCCCCTGGGGCGAGTCGATGTCGACGTCGTCAACCTTGACGCCCAGGGCCCGGAGCGCGTCCCGGAGCGCGTGCTGCTGGACGGGCGGGTAGAGGCCATCGCTGCGCACCGACACCACCTGCACCGGCACCTGCACGCGGCCCAGCGCCTGTTCCAACGACCCCCGGCCCCGGGCCACGTCGTGCAGGTCCATGGCCCGGTTGAGGCGCAGGTAGCTGTTGGCGTCGAACCGGCGCACCAGCTTGATGCCGTGGTAGTCCAAGTACCCCTCGACGTCGAACACCGGGTCGGCCGTGAAGGCGAATCGGTCGATCACCGAGCGATGGAACCTCGCCGCGAACGCCTCGTCGCTGCGGTACGTGACCTGGGCGCACATGCGGGCGACCATGAGCCCGCGCCACGGTCCGTCACCGGGCGCCGCGTCGTAGTAGTCCCCGCCCCGGAACCGCGGGTCGGCCTGCACGGCCATCCGGCCGATGTGGCTCCAGGCGATCTGGAGTGCGGACGCCTCGGAGGTGGTGGACGCCAGCACCAGGGACCGGACCCGTTCGGGAAGGATGATCCCCCACTCGAGCGCCTGCATCCCGCCCATCGACCCGCCCACCACGGACCGCCAACGCTCGACGCCGAGGGCGTCCGCGAGCGACGCCTGCACGCGCACCATGTCCCGGATCGTCACGACCGGGAAGGTCGAGCCGTAGGGGCGGCCGGTCGACGGGTCGTCCGAGGCCGGGCCCGTCGTCCCCTGACAGCCACCCAGCACGTTGCTGCACACGACGAACCAGCGGTCCGTGTCGATGGCGCGACCGGGACCGATCATCCCCTCCCACCACCCGTTCCGCCCGGCGGCGTGACTGTCGCCGGTCAGGGCATGGCAGACGAGCACGGCGTTCGAGGCGTCGGCGTCCAGGGTGCCCCAGGTCTCGTAGGCGACCTCGATCCCGTCGAGGTGCTCGCCACCCTCGAGCGAGAAGGGTCGGTCGGCGGGCAGACGGTGGAACCGACGGCCACCCACCGGATCACCCGGGCGCCACGCGCCCGTCACCGGGAGGTCGTCGGGGAGAGGGAGGCGTGGGGACATGGTCAGGCGTCGTCGTGTTGACGGCAGCGCCGGGACGAGGACAGGTGGTTGTCGGCCCGGTCGCCGACCACATCCCCACCCGTGGGCGGGAAGGCACCTTGGGTGTCCTGCCCAGGTTGCCGGACCCCGAAGGGCCGCTCGTGATGATCGCTTCCACGATCCACGCTCCGGCCGAGGACTGTCAAACCTGGGGGGCGTGGGGTTCCGCCGGTCGTCACGTCCGGGCGGCACGCTCGAGCCACCACCCGAGCAGTTCGTCGTCCTCCGGGACGCCGTGGGCCTCGCACATCGTTCTGCCGAGCCGGCGAAGCAGGTCGCCACGAGTACCACCATCGGCCTCGCTCACGCGGCGGGCGAGCAGCGCCCCCCGCTCCCAGGCGGTCGAGTCGGTGGGCAGCGGCACCCGGGCGAGCGCCGAGGCCGAACACCGGAGCGTCCCGGGCGACCGGCCCGAGCCCAGGTGCTCGGCCGCCATCCGGGCTGCGACCGACGGCGAGCAGAGCGCAGCCAGCAGCCGCCACACGTCAGCGGGATCGTGCGGCTCGACGGAGACGACCGGGGTGACCGGGACCCACCGGCCTGCCTCGTCGACCACCGCCTCGAGCACCCGCGTCTGCGTGGCGACCAGCAGCTTCGGCCGGAGCCGACGACGCACCCAGTCGGCGACCCGCGGCGCGTCCGATTCCAGTGCGGTGAGGTCGAGTCGCGGTGCTGCGACGTTCCGCCCGCCGAGGCGGTGGGAACGGATGCCCCACGACGAGCGGGCGGGGTCGATCATCCCCACCGTCACGAGCTGCGGGGCGGCCTCGTCGTACCCGGTCTCACCGGGTTCCCGGGCCGCGGCGGCGAGCGCATAGAACTCGTCACGGAAGCCTGCGGTCGTGGCGGCGAGCGACTCCAGGTGGAAGGCGGTGGCCCGTGGCCCCGCCACGACGGGGATGCCGGCGGGGGCTGCGAGCAACGGACCCCAGCTGGCACCGGGTTCCGGGGTGGGCGCCACGCCCACGGCGAGCACCTCGCCACCCCAGACCACGCGGACCCGACCGGGACGATCCGCACCGACCCGGACCACCGGCGCGCAGACGTGGACGGCCGCATCGAAGTGGAGCTCGTCACTCCCCCAGAGGGCCGCCAGCTCGGCGCCCTCGAGGACGCTGTCCCGCACCGAGGCAGCGTCCCGGGCGGCGAGGAACGATGCCGGCTGCACCATCATCGACACGCCACGGTCGCGGAGCAGCTCGAGCGAGGCCAGGAGGAACAGCCCGGCGGTGTCCGCGTAGGGACCGAGATCGCCGAACCGGTCACGCAGGACGCTGCGGGTCGCCGCGTCCCGGGCTGTCGCCGAGGCGTTCTGGGCCAGGAAGGGCGGATTGCCGACGACCAGGTCGACGCGACCGATCAGGTCCGCCAGGGGCGCGCCCAGCGCGTCGCCGACGCGCAGGTCGACTGCATCGGCGGCCCGGGGGTCGGCACCGTTCCGGTCGGCCCACGCCGAGAGTGACGCCCGGGCAGCGGCGACGGCGCCGGGGTCGACATCGATGCCGACCAGACGCTCGCAGACCTGCTCGGGGGTGAGTCCGCCGGCGAGCAGCCGGTCGGCGGCGGCGAGCAGGAAGTGGCCGGTCCCGCAGGTCGGGTCGAGCACCAGCTCCGGTCGGCGGCCGAGCTCCTCGAGCGCCAGCGAACAGAGCGCGTCGGCGAGCGGACGAGGGGTGTCCCACGCACCCAGGCGACGACGTGCGTCCGGTCCCGATGCCCGCTCGAGCATGCCGACAGTCTCGTCCCGCCGGGGCCCGGATCCGGGGATGGGCGCCCTCAGTCCTCCCAGTGGGCCAGGTCGCCCAGCCGGGGGTCGTTCGAGAAGACCTCGACGACGGGCAGATCCAGGCCGAGGCGCTTCTGCATCCGGCGGATCTCGAGCTCCTGGTTCCAGAGCACCAAGGAGACGACGACGCCCGACTCACCGGCCCGGGCCGTGCGCCCGGAGCGGTGCAGGTAGGACTTGTGCTCGTTGGGCGGGTCGTAGTGGACCACGACGTCCACGTCGTCGACGTGGATGCCGCGAGCGGCGACGTCGGTCGCCACGAGCGCCGACACCTTGCCGGCGGAGAAGTCCGCAAGGGCACGCTCACGGATGTTCTGGCGCAGGTCGCCGTGGATCGCCCGGGCCCGGACGCCCTCGTCCTCGAGCCGGCCGGCGAGCCGGTCCGCGCCGTGCTTGGTCGCCGAGAAGACCATCGTCCGATCGGCGCCACGGATGATCGCCGCACAGACCTTCACCTTGTCCATCTCGTGGACCTGCAGGAACAGGTGGGTCATCTGCTCGACCGTGGCGCCGCGGGAGGCGACCTCGTGCCTGGTCGGCTCGTGCTGGTAGCGACGGATCAGGCCGTCGACGACGCCGTCGAGGGTCGCCGAGAACAACAGGGTCTGGTGCTTGGCCTCGACGTTGCGCAGGATCCACTCCACCTGCGGCAGGACGCCCATGTCGGCCATCCGGTCCGCCTCGTCGATGACCACGTGCTGGACGTCGGCGACGGTGAGGTCGCCGCGTTCGATCAGGTCGATGGCACGGCCGGGGGTGCAGACCACGAAGTCGACCCCGTCCTGGAGGTGCTTGATCTGCTTGTCGATCGGGTCACCGCCGTAGATCGCCGCGATCCGGACGCCGAGGGCGTGGGCCGCCGGGAGCAACTCGTCACGGACCTGCACGGCGAGCTCGCGGGTGGGGACCATGGCGATCGCGGTCGGCCGGCCGGGAGCGGCGCGCTCGAGCACCTGGACGATCGGGAGGCCGAAGGCGAGCGTCTTGCCCGATCCGGTCTTGGCCTTCCCGCAGACGTCCCGGCCGGCGAGGATGTCCGGGATCGTCATCTCCTGGATGGCGAAGGCCTCGGTGATTCCCCGGTCGGCCAGCGCGTGGCACACGGAGGGGTCGATGCCCAGCTCGGCGAACGTGGCGGTCATGCGGTCGTGCGGTCCATGGGCTCCGGGAGCGTACCCTGCCCGAGGTGGACCTCACGAAGCCGGACCCGTGGGACGCCAGCACGGAGGCGGCCGCAGTCCTCCGGGTCGGGGCCGTCGTCGAGCGACGGGGCGACACCGGCGGCGTGCGTCGGGTGGCGTCCATCACCAAGCTCGCCACCGCCTGGGCCGTGCTCGTGGCCCTCGAGGAGGGGTCCGTGGCCCTCGCCGACCCGGTGGGCCCACCGGGTGCCACCGTCGCCCACCTCCTCGCCCATGCCGGGGGCCTCGACTTCGACACCGACCGGGTCCTGGCGGCCCCCGGGACCCGACGCATCTACTCCAACACGGGTTACGAGCTGCTCGGTGCCCACGTCGCAGCCCGGACGGGCCTGTCGTTCGACACCTACCTGACCGAGGGGGTGCTGGCGCCGCTCGGGATGGATCGCTCCGAACTGCGAGGTTCCCCGGCCGCCGACCTGCACTCGAGCATCGAGGACCTCCTGGCCCTGCTCGCCGAGCTCCGCTCGCCGCGCCTCATCGACGCGAGCACGGCGCAGCTCGCTCGATCCTGTGCGTTCCCGGGGCTGGACGGCGTACTGCCCGGCTGGGGCCGTCAGGAGCCCTGCGACTGGGCGCTCGGCCCGGAACTGCGCGGCGACAAGCACCCGCACTGGATGGGGAGCCGGTGCTCGCCGGCGACCTTCGGGCACTTCGGCGGGTCGGGGACCCTCCTGTGGTTCGACCCGACGGTCGACCTGGGGTGCGTCCTGTTCGCCGATCGCCCCTTCAACGACTGGGCGCTCGACGTCTGGCCGGGTCAGTCCGATGCGGTCTGGTCGGTCTGGTCGGCCGGTTCCGGTGCCTCCGCCGGAACCGGCTGATCGGAGTCGTCCGGGTCGGCATCGGTTCCGAGGATCTCGTCGCGGACGTCCGGCAGGTCGGCCGGCACGGGCGGCATGGCGTCCGGGTGGAGCCCCTCGGCCGGACCGAGGAGGAAGATGTCCCGGAGCGGTTCCCCCGCCCGGTGCCGCTCGGTCGCCTCGACGTCGATGGGACTCCCCCGCCAGAACAACCAGAGGAGCCCGAACCCGATGACCACGAGTGACATCCAGGTGTTGACGCGCAGGCCGGCGAGCTCGGTCGCAGCGTCGATCCGCAGCGACTCGACCCAGAGCCGTCCGACGCCGTACCCGATGACGTAGACGGCGAACCAGCGGCTTTTGCGCAGCACGATCCGGTTGGACCCCACGATGATCAGGCCGGCCAGCGCCAGGTTCCAGAGCCCCTCGTAGAGGAAGGTCGGGTGGAAGGTGGGCTGGTCGAGCAGCTCGATCGGCCGGTTGTCCGGCCCGATCTCGAGCGCCCACGGCAGGTCGGTGGGCCGTCCGTAGAGCTCCTGGTTGAACCAGTTCCCGAGTCGCCCGATCGCCTGGGCGACCGGCAGGGCCGGGGCCGCCATGTCCAGTCCCCGCTTCCAGTCGAGGCCGATCCTCCTGGCGATGGCGATGCCGACGACGGTGCCGAGCAGGATCCCTCCGGGAATGCCGAGCCCGCCCTTCCACACGAACAGGGCGTCCGGCCACCAGCAGCCCGACGACTCCGGACCGCAGGAGTACTTGTCCGAGAAGTCGGTGATGACGTGGTAGAGCCGGGCCCCGATCAGGCCGGCGGGGATGGCGCCCAGGGCGACCGTCGTGAGGTCCTCGGGGTCGCCGCCCCAGTCGGACCAGCGCTTGCGGGCGAGGGCGATGGCGGCCAACGCACCCAGGGCGATGCACAGCCCGTACATCCGGAACGAGAACGGCCCGAGCTCGAGCGTCTGGAACGGCGGCGAGGGGATGGCGGCGAACGCCGTGGTGGTCACCGGGGCGAACGCCGGGGTCAGGTCGAACATGGTGTGCCCATGATGGCCGATGGCCGCCGCTCAGGGCTGCGTCCCGGCCGAACCGGTCCGGTTCGCCAGCCCGTCGGGTGTCCCCGGCACCGTGGTGGTCGGACCGGGGACGGTCCCGTCGGAGGAGCCGGGCAGGTCGGCATCCAACCAGTCGAAGGCGTCCTCACCCAGACAGACCTGGCTCCCGGTGAGCAACGCCTCGGCCAGCTGTCCGTCCCCGGCGAAGGGATCGACGTTCTCGGCGAAGGCCCAGGCATCGGCGAAGGCCAGGAGCAGATCCCGCTCACCCAGCTGCCCGGCGATGCAGGAGGCCTGGGCGCCGGTCATCTGGTCGTTCCCCATCAGGATCGTCCCGACGGCGTCCGCCAGGTCCACACAGGCGGCGAACCGCTCGGCGACCGTGCGGCGTTCGGCGGCGGTGAGCGCGATCTGGTTGAGGCCGTTGCCGTCGGTCCCCGGTCGGTAGCCGAGCTCCGACAACCGGGCGGCCCCGATGGAGTCGACGATCGATCGGGCGGCACAGGTGGCCTGCGCCTCGTCGGGGACCCACAGGTTCCGATCCGCCGGGGCGTCGGTGAGGTCGAAGACGAGACCGGCGACCAGCAGGTCGACCGGGACCGGCCCCGAGGAGGGGAACACCGGCGGCGTCCGGCCGGGCGGGGCGAACCCGGAACCGTCGTCGACCTCTCGGGCCGACTCGGCCTTGGTGGGAACGCAACCGGTTCCGGCGACGAGGGCCAGCGCCACCAGGAGCCCTGCGGCGCCGAGGCGAGCCGGCCGGGAGCGAGTCATGGTCCGATCACGGTAGCGCCGCCTCGCAGCGCCGGGTCCACACCCCGAGCCAGGTCTCAGGGTCGGCGAACGCGGCCACACGGGCCCGAGCCGATGCCCCGCGACGGGCCCGGTCGACGAGGGCCCGATCGACGGCGGCGACCAGCGCGTCCGACCCCGGAGCTGCCAGGGCGCCGGTGGTCCCGTCCACCAGGCCGCTCGCCCACGGTGCGTCCGGGGTGACGAGCGGCAGCCCCGACCAGGCCGCCAGGAGCAGGTCCCGGGGCGGTCGCTCGATGGGCCCGCCGCGGGACGGCGGGACGACCACGGCGACGTCCGCCGCCGCCCGCCACCGTGCGGCACCGTCCGGGTCACGGGCCTCGTCGACCACCGGGGCGACCACCACCGACGGCACCGACGCGGCGGCGATCAGCTCCGATCCGGTCCCGACCCGGTCCTCGACCCGCCCGGCGGGCAGCCACACCGTCACCGCATCCGCGACCCCGAGGGCCAGTCGCGCCGAAGCGCGCTCCCCCGCCGTCACGGCCGGGATCGCCGGCACGGCGGCCGGCACCGAACCGTCGTCCACGAGGCACGGTGGCCGGCCGGCGTCGCGGGAGTCGGCCAGTCGAGCGGCGCCGCCGACGAGGAGGACCACCTCCGCCCATCGCTCCTCCTGACGGAGCTGTGGCCGGAGCGCGAAGGACCGCCGGGACGGGGCCAGCACCGGGACGTCGGCATCGAGTCCGCCCCGTCGGCCGGGGGCCAGGGCGAGGGTCCGGACCGGGGTCCCGCTCGCAGCCCAGAGGAGGTGTCGGTCCAGGGCCGTGCGGGCCAGGTCGTCGTCGTCGGTGGACTCGAGGACCTGGAGGATCCGTGGGCCCGGCGCGGTCAGGACAGCTGGTCCTCGACCCGCGACTGCGCCTCGTCCTCACTCACGTCGAGCGCGAAGCTCAGCTCCGAGACCAGGACGCTGCGCGCCTTCAGGAACATGGACTTCTCGCCGGCCGACAGGCCCTTGGCCTGGTCACGGAGCGCCAGGTTCCGGACCACCTCGGCCACCTGGTAGACGTCGCCGGACTTCAGCTTCTCCTGGTGGTTCTTGAACCGGCGGCTCCAGTTGGCCGGCTCGCGGATGTCCTTCTTGGCCAGCAGCTCGAAGAGGTCCTCGACCTCGTCCTGACCGATCGGCGGCCGCATGCCCACGTCGTCGGCCCGGTCGACGGGCACTGCGAGGGTGAGCTCGCCGTGGGCCATCTCCAGGACGAGGTACTCGGTGGTCGACCCGTTGATCTTGCGCTTCTCCCGCTTGGTGATCACCGCAGCACCGTGGTGCGGATAGACGACACGATCACCGACATCGAACGTCACAGAGTTCCTCGCAAACTGCTCAGGGGGACGTCAGATCCTACCAGAGCCGTTCGGGACGCTCAGATCGTGTAGGGGAACGCCGACACGATGCGCTCGCCCAACGCCACGTCGCCACCCAGCGTGATGGTCCCGGCGGCGAGGAGCGCGGCCGGGTCGACGCGGCCGGCGATGCAGCGGACCAGATCGGTGCTGCCGAGCGTGACGGTGACGGTCGGATCGCCGGACGGCTCGTCCTCGACGACCCTCGCCCGCCCCTCGACCACCACGTCGAAGCGAGCCGGCTCGGGTCCCGGGAGGTCGATGCGCACCCAGCTCCCCTCGGGAGCTCCGGCCCGCTTGCCGACCACGAACCCGATGCCGTTGCCGACCTCGGCCAGGGTCCGCTGGACCGCCGGGCCCGTCTCGTGACCGACCCGGCCGACGGCGTCGCGGATGTCGAGCTCGTGGATCCAGGTGTCGAACACGCGGATCTGCAGGAACCGGCCGAGGGTGGCCTGACCGGCCGGGGTCCAGCTCTCGGCGTCGACCTCCGACTGGGTCAGCCCACCCAACTCCTCGGTCCGACGCGCCACCACCTCACGGAACTCGGCCCGCAGCTCGTCGGGCGTCCGGTCCCTGCGGGCCAGGATCCACGCCTCGTTCGCCCGGGCGATCTCGTTGCGGAGGTGAGGCAGGTCCGGCACGTCGACCGCCGGGGGCGCCTCGCCCGCCATCATCAGCTCGGTCCCGATCACGTGCGCCAGCACGGCGGCCACGTCCCATCCGGGACACGCCGTGGGAGCGGCGAGGTCCTCGTCGTCGAGCGATGCGAGCAGATCGTCGATCGAGACCCAGACGTCGCGCAGGTCGCCCAGGAGGGCCGACGGCGTCGAGGGCCGGGACGGTTGCGGGAGTTCGTCAGTCGTCACGGAGCGATCGTAGGGCTGTTCCGACGTCCCGCCGTCCCCTGACGCGCCAGGAAGCGGAGCCGGGCCGCCCGGGCGTCCCAGTCGTAGACCACCGCCGTGTCGGCGGCGGCGTCGTGCATGGCCCGGCGCTCGCGGCCGAAGATGATCGGGAGGAAGCCGATGCCGAGGGTCAGGAACGTGAGCGGCAGCACGAGCGTCCGGATGATCCCGTTGCGGGGCGTCGTCGGCGACCCGTCGCGCTGGACGACCCGGATCCCCAGGACGGCCATGCCCAGCGTCTTGCCGCTCACCGACCACGGGTACGCGTAGTAGACGAACAACCAGACGACGAAGAACCCGGCGGCGATGCCGACGTGCGGGTCGATCGTCACCTCCGGACTGACCACCAGGTCGACGAGCCACGCGACGAGCGCCGTGGCGAGCGCGTAGATGATCGTGGCCACGGTCTGGTCGACCCCGAAGGCGACCGCCCGGGTCACCGCCCCGGCGTAGTGGCCCTGCAGGGAGACGTCAGCGGCGAGATCACCGGTCGACGGGAGGCTCACGTCGACCCCGCCGGGGGCAGCGCCCGGGGCTGATCCACCAGCAGCGGCGGGCCAGCGGGCAGTTCGGCGGGGTCCCGCCGGGTCAGCCGGTTCGCCCAGCGGGAGATGAACCCGTCGAGGCCGACACCCTGGCTGCGCACGGAGTCCAGCGCCTGGGAGGCCACCCCGCTGGTGGACTGGGCGATGATCGAACCCAGCTCCGTCTCGGTCATGAGTGAGTCGATGTCGACCCGCTGGACGATCTCGTTCACGTCGACCCGCGACACGATCCGGTCGACGTCCACCCGCTCGATGATCCGCTCCACATCGACCCGCGACACGATCCGGTCGACGTCGACACGCTCGATGATCCGCTCGACGTCGACCTGTTCGAGGATGCCGTTGATGCCCACGGCGTCGACCAGGGCAGGTGCGATGTCACGGACGGCGTCGGCGAGTCCCGGGGCGCCGTCCCGGGCCGCCCCCTCCCGGATCTGGCGACCCTCGTCGGTCAGCGGACGCGCCACGTTGCGGGCGATGTCGTTCGCGACCCGGGCCGGCGGCGACGACAGTGCCGCCCGCGTCACGCCCCCGGCGAGCCGGAGGAACGTGGCCGTCGCGCCGAGGGCGGCGTCGACCACCCACGGGGTGGCCCCGCCGTCGGGGTCCGGCGAAGCCTCGGGGCCGGGGTCGTCGGGCCGGTCCGGTCGGGCGTCGTCGATCGCTTCCACCGACGCATTGTGTCCCAGCGGCACCACACTCGGCCTACCCGGACCTCGACGGTGAGACCTCCGACACATGATTTTCCAAGACCTGAGGTGGCCTTGAGTCGCCCTTGAGATCGGCGCGGCATCGTGGTGCCCAGGCCTCCAAGGGGCCAGCGTCGATCGGAGAGCGGGTCCGGTCGGCAGGCTGAGCGTCCCTTCCCGAACATTGCGGAGTGGATCGGGAAGGGACGCCGGCCAACATCCGGCTGGCACGTCCGGCGGAGCTCTCCCCCACCCGAGCCGGACGCCGGGTGGGACCGGGACCCCGGGGTGGGACCGGGTCCCCCGGGTAGGAACAGTGCCCCCGGGTAGGTTGTGGCCATGGATGATCCCTCGACGCAGGTGCTCCGCGTCTCGACCACCGACGGCTACCGGGAGCTCACCTTCGACCGGCCCGGGTCGCTCAACGCCTTCAACCAGGACCTCTGGTACGCCGCGGCCGAGGCCCTCGATGCCGCCGCCGAGGACGACGAGGTCCGCTGCGTGGTATTCACCGGCGCCGGGCGGGCCTTCTCCGCCGGCCAGGACCTCGGCGAGATGTCGAACCCGTCGGCGTTCGCCGAGCGCCCACCCGGCTACCAGCGGTTCATGCCGAGCCTCGAGACGTTCCCCAAGCCGATCGTGGCGGCGGTCAACGGGGTGGCCGTCGGGATCGGCACGACGATGCTCCTGCACTGCGACCTGGTGTACGTGGCCCGGAGCGCCCGCCTCAAGCTGCCGTTCATCAGCCTGGGGGTCACCACCGAGGCGTCGGCGAGCCTGCTGCTGCCCGAGCGCGTCGGCTGGCAGCGCGCCGCCGAGATCCTCTTCACCGAGCCGTGGATCACCGCCGACGAGGCGGTCGCCGACGGCCTGGCCCGCGCCGTGGTCGACGACGACGACCTGCTCGCCGTGGCCCGGTCGGTGGCGGCGGGCATCGGTGGCCTGCCGCTGGGACCGGTGGTGGCGACCAAGCGCCTCATGCTGGCGGGCCGGGCCGAGGCCGTCGCCGCCGCCAGGCTCCGGGAGCTCGCCGAGTTCGAGACGCTCGTCGGCGGGATGCTCGGCGGGGACTGAACCCGCTCAGTCGGACCGCGGCAGCAGCACGGCGTTCCCGCCGAACGCGTCGGCCACCCGGTGCGTCGGGTGCAACGGAGCCCCCGGCACCAGCGTCTCGGCCACCTCGGCCGCCGTCGGCGCCGGGGTCGGCCAGGCCTCCACGACACCGACGATGGTCGTCAGGGCCGCCCAGCCGTCGCGGACCGCACCGGAATCGGTGTCGGGCGGGAGCTCCTCGTCCACCGCCGCCACCCGCATCTGCAACGAGCCGTGGGCCACCTCCGCCGTGGCGGCCCGCACCTCACCGAAGTTCGCGAGCCGGCACCAGCGGATGCCACGCACCTCGGAGCGGTCGAGACCGGGCACGTTGAGGTTCAGCGCCGTGCGCTCCGGAGCGGCCTCCAGGGTCGGGAGCACCTCCACAGCCAGCGCAGCGGCGGTGTCGAACCGCCACGGCTCCACCGCCTGCAGGCTGACGGCGAGCGACCGGATGCCCAGGTTCTGTGCGCTCAGGCACGCCCCGACCGTGCCCGAGTAGAGGACGACGCGGCCGGTGTTCATGCCGGGGTTCACGCCCGAGACGACCAGATCGGGGCGGGCGCCGAACCCACCGAGCGCGGCAGCCAGCACGCACAGGGCCGGTGGCCCGTCCACGGCGAAGGCGGGAACCCCGACGAGCGTCGGGCCGGGGAGCTCGACGGCCGTGCACGGGATCTGGTGGTCGGGACGGAGGTTGCCCAGGCTGGCGCCCGACCCGCTGGCGTCGTAGGACGGAGCGGCGACGACGACCTCGTGGCCAGCGGCGACCAGTGCTGCGGCCAGGTGGTGGAGGCCCTCGGCGTCGACGCCGTCATCGTTGGTCACCAGCACCCGGGGCACGTCCGGACGATACCGTCCGGTGCGACCCCCTCTCGCCGCCCGACCACTACCGTGCCCGCCGTGGGATTCCGCATCCACCCAGACGACGTGGAGCCCGTGGTGGCCGGACTCCTCGGGGCGATCGACGTCGACGACGGACCGCAGGACGAACAGCTCGCCGTGCTGCGGGCCGTCACCCGCCACCTGCTCGACCGGTCCGACCTGGACCCTGCGCACCTGGTGCCGCTGTCCCCTGCCGAACTGGCCCGGAGCATCACGCACCCGGGGACCTTCCGCCGGTTCCACGAACTGCTCGTGACGCTCGAGCTGTGCCGGCACCCGATCAGCGCCGCCCAGGTCGACGCCGCCGAGCGCTACGGCGACGCCCTCGGCGTCAGGGGCGTCGAGCGGACGATCCTGCGCGACCTGGTCGACGCCGGAACGGCCCGGGCGGCTGCGGACTTCCGACGGTTCCTCGACCGCACGCTCGCCGAACGGGTGGAGCCCGAGCTCCGGGACCTGCCCGTGGTCGACTCCGCAGAACCCGAGCTCGCCGAGCGACTCCTGGGCCTCGGGGACCTACCCGAGGGCACCCTCGGGCGGGCGTTCATCGACTTCCACACCCGCAACGGGCTCCCCGTGCCCGGGGTGGAGGGCTCGAGGGTCAACCACTTCTTCGTCGGCCACGACATGACCCACACGATCACGGGGATCGAACCGACCGGAGCGGGTGAGGTCGCCCTCAGCGCCTTCCAGCTCGCCGCCGAGGACACCCCGCTCAACACCGCGGCGCTGCTGTCGTCGTTGGTCGTGCACGAGGCCGGCTTCGAGCGCTCGCCATCGGTCGCCGCCGAGGCCGGGATCCTGGCGACGCCCGGCGCCGCCGACCTGCTGGGCCGGGAGCTCGCCCGCGGGGCCGCCTGCTCGGCCGACTGCTCGCTGGTCGATCACCTGGAGCTGGCGGCGCTCCCGCTGGCCGAGGTGCGGGCGCGCTTCGGCGTCCGCCCGCCCGACACGCCCGACGACGGGCACCACCACTGGTGAACCCCGAACGCCGGGCCCAGTGGGTGGCGGTCTCGGCCGCCGTCGTGGCGGTCGCCTGCCTGGGCGCGGTCGTCCTCCTCGGCGGGGACCCGGAGGACACGACCGTCGAGGCCGTCCAGCTGACCGTTCCGGCCGAATCCACGACCACGGTTGCTCCGGCCCCGACCGCACCTGCAGGCCCGCCCGCCGTCGAGCGGCGCCTGTCCAAACTGCGCACCATCAGCGGCGACATCACGCCGAAGTCGATCGTCACCTCGGGGACCGGCGTCGCCACCGCCCAGAACATGATGTACACCCACACCGTCACCGCCTACGACGCCGACGGCGAGCTGGTGGCGACGATCCCGGACCGGGTGCGCCTGAGCGACTTCGGGATCGACAAGGAGGGCGAGTTCCAGGGGGCGCCGGTCGAGGCGGCGTTCCTGCACGACGGCTCGGCCGTGTACGTCTCGAACTACTCGATGTACGGGCCCGGGTTCCGGGAGGGCAGCGACGAGTGCTCGCCATCCGACGGGGTGCCGCCGAGCTACCTCTACCGGATCGGCACCGACGACTGGGAGATCGATCAGGTCGTCCCGGTCGGGGCGGTTCCGAAGTACGTCGCCGTCACCCCCGACGACGAGCGCGTGCTGACGACCAACTGGTGCACCTGGGACCTGACGGTGTCGAGCACCTCCGACGGCCGTGAGCTCGCCAGCATCGAGTTGGGTCGCTACCCGCGTGGCATCGCCGTATCGCCCGACGGGCGGACCGCCTACGTGGCGATCATGGGCGACACGAAGGTCGCCGTCGTGTCGCTGGACGACTACTCGGTCACCTGGCTCGAGGGCGTCGGTCTGGGGCCGCGCCACCTGGTGCTCAGCCCCGACGGGCGATGGCTCTATTCGACCAACAACAAGGGCGGGACCGTGTCGAAGGTCGACACGACGACGGGGGCGGTCGTGGCCGACGTGTCGACGGGATCACAACCACGATCCATGGACATCTCCACCGACGGCACGGCCCTGTACGTCGTCAACTACGGGTCGGACTCCATGACCAAGCTGGCCACGGCCGACATGCGGGAGCTCGACGAGGTACCCACCGGCGCCAACCCGATCGGGATCAGCTACGACGACTCGACCGGACGGGTGTGGGTGGCGAGCTACGCCGGGACCATCGACGTCTACGACGAGGTGGCCTGAGCGGCACCGCTGGGTCTACGAACTGGCCAGTCGGAGCGTCAGCTGCAGCCGCTCGTGGCCCCGCACTCCTGGCAGGTGAAGCAGGACCCGGCCCGCACCATGGCGATCCCGCACGAGGAGCAGAGCGGGGCATCGCTGGCGGCTCGGGTCGCCACGGAGCCGGGGAACTCGCCGACGGCCGGCGGTGCCGCCTCGTCAACACCGGGCAGGGTCGGCTGGGTCCGCTCCGAGGTGGCGAGGATGCCGAGGTCCAACCGCTCCTCGTAGGGCAGGTACTCCAGGGCGAGCCGGCGGAAGAGGTAGTCGATGAGGCTGTTGGCCAACCGGATCTCGGCGTCGTCGGTGATCCCAGCGGGCTCGAAACGCATTCCGACGAGGGCGTCGACGAAGGCCCGCAGCGGCACCCCGTACTGCAGCCCGTGGCTGACCGAGATGGCGAGTGCGTCCATGATCCCGGCGAGCGTCGAGCCCTGCTTGGAGACCCGGATGAAGAGCTCACCCGGTCGCCCGTCGTCGTACTCCCCCACCGTCGCGAATCCCTTGCAGTCGGCGACCCGGAACTCGAAGGTGCGCGACCGCCGACTCCGCGGCAGCCGCTCGCGTTCGGGGCGCCGGTCGTGGGAGACGACGACCGGCGTGAGGACCTGCCCGTCGCTCGACGAGGGAGCGGCCGAGGCACCGGTGCCGACGCTGAGCGGTTGGGTCACCTTGCAGTTGTCCCGGTAGAGCGCGACGCACTTGATGCCGGAACGCCACGCCTCGACGAGCAGGTGCTCGACCTCGTCGACCGAGGTCGACTCGGGCAGGTTCACCGTCTTGGACATGGCGCCGGAGAAGAACGGCTGGATGGCCGCCATCATCCGGAGGTGCCCCCCGTAGGAGATGGTCACGTCGCCCATCGCACAGGCGAAGACGGCCACGTGGTCCGGATCCAGGTGCGGCGCGCCGAGCACCGAGTGGTGCTCGGCGATCCAGGCCACGATCTCGGCGACCTGCTCCTCCGGGTAGCCGAGCCGCTCCAACGCCCGGGGAACGGTCTGGTTGACGATCTGGATCGTCCCGCCGCCGACCAGCTTCTTGAACTTCACCAGACCCAGATCCGGTTCGATGCCGGTGGTGTCGGCATCCATCATGAAGCTGATCGTCCCGGTCGGCGCGGCGACGCTCAGCTCGGCGTTCCGGGCCCCGTGCGCGCCGAGCCGCTCGGCCGCCCGGGTCCAGAGGTCGACGAGCCGCTGGTTCAGGTCCGGCTGCGCGAGCACGGACGGGACCGCCCGGGCCGCTCCGAGGTGGAGTTCGTAGACCTGCGACCAGGCATCCGCGTCGTCGGCGAACAGCGGAGCGGGACCGAGTCGCTCGGCGAGCTCGGTCGAGCGGACCGCAGCGGTCCCGGTGAGGATGCCGGTCACCGCAGCCGCCCAGGACCGTCCCGCCTCCGAGTCGTAGGGCAGACCGAGCGCCATGAGGGAGGCCCCGAGGTTCGTGTAGCCGACGCCGATGTCGCGAGCGGCGCGGGCCTGGGCCGCGATCTTGTCGGTCGGGTAGTCGGATGCCCCGACGAGGATGTCCTGGGCCGTCACGAGTACGCGGACGGTGTGCTCGAACGATGCCACGTCGAGGACGCCGTCCTCGTCGAGGTAGGCGAGCAGGTTCACCGACGCCAGGTTGCAGGCGCTGTTCGCCAGTCGGAGGTGCTCCGAGCACGGGTTGCTGGCGACGATCTCGCCGGCGTTCGGCGTCGTGTTCCACCGGTTGATGGTGGTGCCGAA
>SXGR01330569.1_pt1 | contig 19909 bp, 19 predicted proteins | sample 3174711 | NCBI WGS metagenome assembly SXGR01 (sample SAMN11356860, study PRJNA531348) | freshwater metagenome | isolation source: freshwater sample F1-60 | place: China: Fuxian Lake, Yuxi | collected 2017-12-25
AATGTTGATGCCACTTGTTGGATTGTGCACCCAGTTCACGATTGGCGGACTTTGCCCAAGCGCAGTCGAATATGCGAGGAAAGGCAGCAGAAAAGCGAGTGATCGAATGCGAGAGTTTGTTAGAGCGCGGTACATACTTGTGTATTGTCTCAGAAAATTTCTATGGGACATTGAAATTCCTGATCTTTTCGAAATAACGCAGAATTACTTGCGGTTTGTGGGGTCATTCAATGTCATTACGGTGTTCGGGCAACGCGAAAGCCATGATTGTCCTCACTGTTCGCAGGCTTCACATGGAATCGGTACGAAGACCGGCAACGATTTGCATCGCTCTTCCATGAACCACCTCGGCGATGTTCGCGTCACTGGATATCGCGCACAATTCCATACGACATCTACGGCGACTTTGAAATCATTCAAATCGCGTTTGTCATTGCTGCTTCAGCGTGCTCGATCGCAGTCTGAAATCAGCAATACATCAGAACCCGCAGGCATAGTCCGCAGTCATACTCCGGCATCGGATCGTCAAGCCACGGCTCGATGACGAGTTGGTTGCGATCGAAGTTGTCCGATGCCGCCACCGATTCCCCTACGGAAGCGTTCTCTACACCAATCGACTCTGCGCACTTCACATGCAACCGAGCAATGAGCGAAAGGGTGATTGCTTGTACAACGCCGTCGCCGAGAGTTTTTTCAGCACACTCGAGTGGGAACTACTACGGAGAAACAAATTCGCAACGCAGAGCCAGGCACGACGCATCGTCAGTGAACACATCGAACAGTTCTTCAACCCAATCAGGAGGCATTCAACCAACAGATATTTCAGCCCAATCGAGTTTGAACTTCGTCACGGGCATAAGTGTCACCCATGTGCCCGGTACGAAGTGTTACCCATGTGGGCGGATGTACAGGGATGGTTCGTTTTGTCAAATGATGATTACAATAAATGTGTGCTGTCACGCGAATATGAAGATCGTCCCGATCCGCACCAAGTGGCGATCTTCGCCTCGATGACGATCGAGAGAAAGATTCAGTGCATGACGGATTTACGCGAGGGTGCGATTCGACTCAAACGCGCCACATTGCCACAGGTGCATATCGGGATCACGCAGACGCAAATCGAACAGCGAATTCGGCAGTGGTACATCAATGGCACTCCCTGATTGGATGGGAGAATTTCTGCGGCCTCTCGAGGTCGAACAGATCCCATACGCGGTGACGGGATCGGTCGCTTCGATGGTGTACGGAGAAATTCGACTCACCGCGGACATCGACATCGTAATTTGGATAACGCCCGAGGACCTGCCGAAACTAAAGAACGCATTTCCGCAACCGAACTTTTATCTTCCTGACCAGCAGACGATCGCAGCCAGTTTTCACTCTCCAAACGGAGGCTTCAACGTCATCCATCAACCGACTGGCTACAAAGCAGACTTTTACATAGGGTCCCATCGACCCATCGAACAATGGGTATTCGACCATCGGCGGCGATTCACATTTGAATCCTTTACATTCGTTGCGGTTCCGCCCGAATACATCATCGCGAAGAAGCTTGAGTTTTATCGCGAAGGCAAATCATCCAAACATCTGCGCGATATTCGCGCGATCTTGATGGCGAAGGTGCCGCTCGATCAACTCGCGCTCGATCGGCTCATCGACGACAAGAATCTGCGGCACGAGTGGAACGAAGCAAATTCTGAAACTCGCTGAATCAAGTCAACGGAACGAGATCGTCCAATCGGCGATCGATCCATCACTATGATCCTGAACACTTTTCTTTAATTTGAGACTCGACATCCCCGCTCTTGCCGACCGATGACCTCTCGTACCTTCGCGTCCATTGGCTTCGTTGGCTCATGAATGTCTTCGCATAGGCAGCAATGCTTGCGACGTTTTTCATTCCCATGTGGGTCCGTCGGCAGATCCGGCAGACGCGAGGTCAATGCCTTGCTTGTGGGTATCCGCTCGGCAGCAGAGCCGTGTGCTCTGAGTGTGGAGCAGTTCGCGGCGACGGCATTCGGGCTCATGCTCATCGACCACAAGTGGTCCCATCTGAACGCCGCCATCTTATCGGCATGTAGTTGAATGCCAGCGATAGAATTGCAAATTGCGAAATCGCTCGTCGTACGGTTTGCACTTCAAGACATGGCTCTTCATCCGCAATTTTTTCGAGTCCCAAAACAGCAGTTCCATCCGAGACAATCCCAATACTCTTGCCCTTCATCGTCAAGGCATAGGACTCTTCGATGTCTTGAGAGGGAGCTTCAGAAACTCTTGCGACTCCCGTGTATAAGCCAAGCTCAGATCATTGGTCGTTTCGAGGGGGACACGGCTGGCGATGGACCACTTTCCGCCAGTTTGGCGGTGCAGATCAAGAGAAGCTTGGAAATAGGGCATAATCAACTCCGTTTGTAATTCTTAATTGCAAAGGGTGTGCCAAAAACAAAATGCCTTGAAAGGCTTGATAAATCAGGGCAAAGATTGCCAGATTGGGCGATAAACAAGAAGGAATTGCCGAAATGTCAGATGCTTTGTGTCAGAATGTCATCGATTTGTGATCTGTGAGAATGCAAAACTTAGGGTAGAGGAGGTTCTTGTGAAGTCTTATCTATGGTTGTTTGTTTTGTGCACTTTGGCAGTGGGAATTTTGTCTTGGAAACCAGATCCCAATCCCAAGCCGATTTCAGGGTCCTCTCAGGTGCGAGGTGAGGATACAATTCAGGTGCGTCAGTTCCTGCGCGATAATGGCAAATGTGTCGAAGGCAGCGCAAATTGCGCGCGTTTTGAAGTGACGAGCTCCAATGGTCGGGTCTGCCTCATCAACAGCAGATTGAGAACTTGCTTTTTGCTCAATTGGATTCAGGTCCGAGTCCTTTAGAAGCAGCAGCTCAGGTTTTTTGCGGATCATGACGATCTTTGTGGCCTTGAAGAAGAAAGAGCCGTATGCAACTGGTGGAGTACGACTCGGATTAACCAAGTTTGAAAGGATGATTCGCTTTGGGTTTTTGCGATTTAAAGAGAACAATATACGGGTGGCGCTTATGGAATGAGTTCCGAAACCTATATCTGGCTTGATCTCAAGAACAATCGCCCTTTGGACACTTTGTGGGTGCCTAAACAAAAAGCAGCCTTGGGCTCGCTTTTGAATCAGGTGGCAAGGCAGAATTTTAAGCTTCATGCAGGTCAGGCTCTAACAGAAGCCAAAGAAGGATGTATGCAGGTTGAAACCATTGAGCCCACCAAAATGTCGCGATGAAGTTGTACGACCCGATGTTTCAGTTTTATAAGTTGAAGGGTTTTCCAGTGGGACTCGCTGCAGTCGGCAAGGGACTTGGCGTGAAGATGGTCAAGCTGATGGATGGCGCGCACGCGCCGCAAGCGTGGATCGATGGAAAAACCTAGCAAAACTGCCGTGCATAGTGTCCACCCTGTTCGCGGTGACGGTCGCTTTGACTGGCGAATGGCCCGTGCTGAATTTGATTGCCGCGGTGTTGCTGTTGGCTACGCTTTCGGACGCATGGCCTATGCATTGGCTTGCTGCTCGAGTGATTGATCACCCATTGCCATGGCTGAGCAAATTTCAACATGCATAGTGGCAATGTTTGCCTATCTGCGATTTGTGGCGCCAACAGAGTTTGCCTTTGATGCGGCCGACACATTGGTACGACTTGGTGCAGTGCTTGCTTTATTGCCCGCAATCACGGCGCTTGTACAGGTGAACCTTCGCGAATTTTTACCGATGCGTAGTTGCCGTGCACGGCGGATTGTTGATCGCCGCACTTGGCGCGGCGGGACATGGACACAGTGCGGTCGCGCTTCTTGTGACTGTCACGCTTGCGTTAGCCATGGGCGGACTTGGCGCCATGGTGGCGGCGGTCGAAGATCGTTGCGGGCGCGTTTTGCTGAAAGACCAAGGCGGAAGAATCTGGGGCATGCCACGTTTGGCAGCGGCATTTCTTTTGTTTGCGGCATCTGGTGTTGGAATGCCAGGCACGGCAGGTTTTATTGCAGACGACCTTTTGCTTCATGTGCTTTGGGAAGAAAGCGTGGTGGGTTCACTCACCATGATCGTGGCGGCGGCACTGCTTGCGGTTGCAACGCTCGCCACATTCGCAAAGATTTTTCTTGGTCCACCCGCCACATCGCTTGCCGGCGATCGGCGCCGACCAGAGCGATTTGTGGCGATTGCAACTTTTGGTCTGCTCGTGCTGATTGGTGTAGCACCCTGATTGCTCGCGAATCCGCTTGCCGAATATCTGCGCGGCTTTAGCGCAGTACCATAGTAAGTCTTTTTCGATCCACTTGCAGTGGTGCTTACTGCTGCAATAGCCAATGCGCGATTGGCGTGCACAGGTTGGAGTGAAGACACTCTTTATTGAACCCGGCAGTCCGTGGGAGAACGGATATGAGGAAAGCTTCAACGGAAAACGGCGCGATGAATTGTTGGACGGCGAAATCTTTTACACGCTGCGAGAAGCGAAGATCATGATTGAGAAATGGCGTCGCCACTACAACGAAGTCAGATCGCACAGTTCACTTGGCTACAAACCGCCTGCACCAGAAACAATCGTCACTAGACCAAACACTGCGGTGACACGCATGCCTACGCTAAGTCTTTGTGAAGTGGGAAAACTGTCAAACAATGTGATCTGGAGTACACGGGGGAAGGCCAGGTGCATAACGTCCGATCCCAAGCCAGATGTTTACAACAGACCCACGATTTTAACATGTTCTCTTATCTTCACAAAGTCGAATTTTTTGGAGATAGCAATGAGGCGAGGCGAGAACGGATGTGGGTTGGAGGCATTACTCCAAAGTGCGGAATTGTGGACAAGTATCGCCAAGGTCTCATGTAGAAATCTGTTCTCATTGCAATTGCCAACTCCGGTCGCTCGGAGAACATCGCAAGAATATCGATATGAAGATCTACAGATTTATGTTGCATGGGTTCAAGTGCAAGAGAATAAATCAACTGCAATGATTCCTGCAATTCACTCATTTGAATCTCGCCTACTAGCTCTCCCTGCTTTAATGAGCACGAAGAACGCGGAGAAAAATGTGTGGGGGCTTCGGATATTCAATCCAATTCAATTTGGAGTTGTAGCAAGTTATAACTCGGAAGAGTTGATTCCGAAAAGTAACAATATCTCACGAATTCAAATCGATGGACCAATTACTTCAATACTTGGACTTCAGGCTCAAGAATTGACGTCACATTTTCCGCCTGAAATTCTGTGCGAGAAAAGCGGAAACGATTTTTTAGAGAAAGAATTGAGCAAGATGAAAGTGGACGTTAAATCCAAACTGACGGAAATATCAACCCTTCAGTCCGCGATTGAAGACAAACAGGCGATTATCAATGGACTTAAGACTGACAATGAAGAACTCAAGAGCAAAAAAATAAAACCAAGAAGTAGAGAACTCTACTACTTAATTTGCGCAATTCTATTCGTTATCACAAGCGTCCTGCTCATCTGGCTCAACTTGCCTGTCTTACTCCAATTCATCCCCACATAAAAATGATTCGAGAAATACGAAGCAGAGGACTCTATGGAACCTTCGCAACGCGAAATCCTATATTCCCACGTTTAGGGGTGTCTTGTTGCTTTGCACGTGCTGACGAACGGCCAAATTTAGAGTCACTCCCCCAAGCACCACCACGGATCACATGGAATGAATCTGGCGACGCGACGACTGGTCCTATAGGATCAGTTTGGGTCTGGTTCTGAATGTCATCTGGATATACCCCGTAGATGTCGGAGCACCACTCCCATACATTTCCGATCATGTCGTAGAAACCAAGTGCATTTGGAGTCTTGCTCTTAACTTCATGCGTTTCGGCCAATGTGGATGTCGAGGATTTAATCCATGCTATTTCGTCAAGTTCACCGTATCGAGGGTCTTTGTCCCCTGCGCGACACGCATACTCCCATTGCGCCTCTGTCGGCAACGAAAACCCCCCGATGTCGCAAAAAGATTTACATTGATCCCAAGAAACCTGATCAACTGGCAACAGACACGAAACGAGAGGCGTTTCCTGCAACTTTTTTTCTGCCTCTTTACGCGTATGGCCCCTTGCGAGCAGCTCACGAATTGCTGAACCCCTTTTGTCCTCGCACTTATGGAGACTGGGATTGACAGTCATTAACGTTTGCCACTGCTCTTGCGTAACCTCTGTCTCACTGAGATAAAAGTGCTTTGTGAGCTTTACTTCATGGCTAGGTTGTTCGACTTTTTCAGCCTCTGGGTCGTCAATGCTCATGCCCATTTTGAATGTACCGGCAGGCACTAGAAGCATTGTAATTTTAGTTTTATTGTCCTTGACCTTCCATGGCAAGCCTGATTCCACGATTTGTTTCAACAACTCAGGGTTGGTCACCTCATTCGGATCTGGCGTTTGTTTCGCCACCGTTCCCCAACTCAAGTCAACTGGCATTTTGTTCTTTGAACCTGGCGCTGGTGTCACACTTGAAGGTTGTTTCCGATTCCCGTTCGCAGGAGTCGCAGGTTCTTGTTTAATTGTACTCGCGTTTTCCCCGTTAGTTGAACTCGGCGGTCCATAAAATCCAGATGCTTGATAAAAAGATACGGGATTCATCAAAAACAGTAAACAAAACGCAGATAATGGTTTCAATTTTAACATACATCAATTGTAACAGTAAACCAATATGTTTCAACTAATTACAAGATGCAAGATGCAGAGAGAAGTTCGCGAATCCTTGGATCAAACTCATCGAGAACAACAACAAGGCAGTCAATGAGTCGTTTCAACTGCCTTGAAGTGAACTGAGTATCAAGAACTCTGACCTCAGCGACGACAACAATATTCCCGAGTGCGTCCATCTCAGCTTGGAACACCTTGGTCTTCTGGCACAATTCAAGCATTAATCGAGCCAGTTTTTTTCGGTCACTAAGAGTGAGCGTTTGATAACTGAGCGATGCTAGAACTTTCACGCAATTTTCATCAACTGAAACGGTCATTTGTAGCTGGTTCTGTTCGTCGAGTCCCCGATAGATCACTGTTGGAAGACGTGTAAAAATCAGTCGATTCATGTCAGTGCCACTTGAATACTCAAATGGTATTTGTAACTCATCAAACTTCGAGCCCACCGTTTCAATTGTCAATTTATTGGTCTTTTCTGTCGAATCCAATTCCTTGATTTGCGCATCGGAAGCAAGACTGGATTTTCGAACTCCTCTCCAAAAATATAGAAACGGTCGAGGCCTAGGGAACTCGCACACATTTACCTCGCCCATTTGCTCGTCAAGTGTTACTACTGGAACTCCGCTTTGCAACTGGACTGGATCGAGAGAAGTTCTAAACTGGTCAACAAACTCAACGATTGATCGGAGATAAACCTTTAATTGTGATGCTGAAAACGTGCTATCAACTACTGGATGCTCAACCACAATACTGATTCGATGGTTCTCATCGAATTCAGCTTGGATCGCCATTGTCAGATGGCACAGACGTAGGCATAACTCAGCCTGGCTATCAAGATCATCCAGACCTTTCATAACTCCGTGGGCGCCAATCACCACCAAGCCACCATCCTCGATGACCTCGATCCGAATCGATATTGCTTTCTCCCCTTCGCAATTCACGAAGCGAAAGCAGCAAAGTTGTAATTCAAGAGCTTGGTCTACGACCTTGACGGAATTAAACCCAATCGCGGCGCAATGCTTCTGAATTTCAGAGAGTGTAGTGGTCATGCTTACCTCACTTCCTTTAGACAATTGACTAGGGTTTCTTCAATTTGGATGCGAATTGAGTCTTTCTTCTGAATACTCAACTCATCAATAACTTTACAAACCAAATCATCCTTCTTTTGCTTACTGCAACGCTCACAACCATCAATAAATTTCTTTTGGTGGTCCGATTTAGCGTCCAAATTTTCTCGCACCCAAGCTGAGACCTCGTCAACGAGTACAGACTCGAGAGATTTTAAAACTCGTGGAACCTGAATGTACCTCTTCCATCCATTTTCCGATGAGGTATGGTCTAGCGGTCCCAAAAAGACTGCTAATTCAGCGCGTTCCACATTCGCCAACACTTGTTTGGCTGTGACCCCGCCATAACCAATAGGCTCATCGAGATGATCAGATTGGTCATCAGGTTTGATTGGAAGCAACACAAACCGTCTCAACTTTCCCAGAGGAGGGCGTTCATCAATCACATTTTCGTCAAGTGGAATGGAAAGCACCACGTCCGTGATCGCACGAACAGCCAAAACTGCTCCCGCAAATCGTTCTGGACCACTCCCAACATGTATCTGGGGAGATTTCTCAGACTCTGCTAGGTGCCTAAAAATCAAAATCGAACTCCGAAGAACTACCTTTTCAAACTCCGAACCAGTTGTGACAACATCAATCGAAGGAACGGAGACGCCCTCGTCCTTCAGTACACCTTCAATCTCATTCCATAGTTCTTCAAGAGGAGCTCCCGGCTTTGAGACATCAAAGAACACATGACGTTTCTGATTCCGAGCCTCGCCCCCTCGCGAGATAACTGAGACTGCCAAAATTGACTTCTCCTTCGTGTTCCAAATACGAATATAACCTCTTCGGGCAGGTTCCAAATCCAGATCAAATTCAGCGGCAACACTTCGACCTTCTGTAAAATCATTGATATAGCTTTTAATTATCTCATTCGAATCGGGCTTCCATCCCTCCCCCGACGATGCATGACTTCCCAAAAGACCATAGGACGCACGATTGAGATTATGTTTAGCTTGCATAAGGAGCACTCAATACGCAGAGAAATCCGAGAGCCAGTAGGACGCAAAAATCTTGAGAAGAAAAGAAACCAATATTAACGATGCATCAAATAATACAAAATACAAATGACACTTACAATCGTAAAAAGCCTAGTAAGAATTGCAAAGAATCGAATGATTGATAATCGCTTCAATGTCCAAGAAAAAGGCAAGAATAGATTGATTGGATCTTTGCTTTGCAAAGGTTTGAGACCTCCACGTAGCCCAGTCGATGAACCAAACATAACCTTCAACTTTACGTCTTCGCGCTGACTGATATTGCCCAAGATGCTTGCTGCCTCTGGAGCATGAGCCCTCAAAAAATCGAGTGCGATGGCTTCCTGCAATTCATCATTATCGAAAGTTTCGGGATCCTTCATAACCAATGAAATATTAAACTCAGACACATTGTCCAACCCGTTTGGAAGATTGTCTTTGGCATTGGGATTTCGATCAGCCCAATAGGAAAGAGGAGCGGGCAGGAGGACCAAATCCTGTTCAGGGAATTCTTTAAACGAATCATCTGCCTTCGACAGAACCACACATATTGAACGATAGATAGGTGCAATAGCGGGACGTCTAAGCATTTTCTGAAACTCACTGAAATCCTTGCGCAACTGCTCTCGCCAATTTGGATCGCTACCGCATTCAACCAAAACAATAAGTGCAGACGAAGTGAAAAACAAGGACTTAAATTGGTAAAATTCATTGCGAAAACTATCGTTAGCTTCAGGCTCAATCTCGTCAATTATATTTTTAACCCACTCACCTGGCACCTCAGGCGCAAACACTTTGTAAGTAAAGATATGAAATGGAACCCACCTTAAGTACTGTTTCCAAGCCTGGAACAGATACACATACTTATAGTCTCCTGCAACTGTTTGAGTTATACTGCCCGCATCATTGCGATCCTTAAAAACTCGCGTAACTCGTTGCAATTCATCAGTGATATCACCGATACACCATCCATTTATCAGTTTCTTACTGCCACTATTTATATTCATGTTCTCAACCAACGCCCAAAGGTAAGTACTCTTACCGCTGCTCGGCATGCCAACAATAAGAACTGAACTCCGAGGGTCGTATCCCATAAGGATTCTAACAACCCAATACCACCTTTGACCTCGAATGGCAGTTCTCGGAGTACGCCTATCAAAAACTTCAGCCATTTTCTATGTCCCCTCCAGCCTCTGACTGAAGCTGTTTATTTTTCTATTTCGAGATAACCTCGCAACTAAAGTTTTTGCTTGGGATTCACTTGAATCTGGTGCGAACATAAATAACAATTTAAGTGGTTCCTGATCTGCAGGTTGCATAAGCAATTCATCGTGCTGAACAATTGCAAAGTGCGTGCGATATGACGAAATGACTGATATCTCAAAGAGTTTCGCCGCCTTCTCCTCGTCAAGTCTTTTCAACTTCAAGAACTGAGACAAGTATTTTAGCCGATCACGAAGGTTGGCACCCGTCATTTTCGTGTCGTTCGAACTATGGCGGAGACTCCGCAACAAAACTTCAACTGCCAAAGGACTTGGAATCTCATTTAGTCGACTTCGTGCAACTTTCTCTCCATCAATTGAATCGGAAGTTGACAATTTTGACCGCAAGAACTCAATCAATCTTTTCGTATCCGAGGATTTAATTTGATTTTTCAAAACGCCTTTAATCACAGTTTAACCATAACGGTTTACGACGAGCAATGTTATTGATGCAAGCAGGATGACAGAGGCTAGGATGAAACTTTTTAAATGCGGAATTAATCTATAATCTTTACCAGACTGGGTTACAGAAGCGAGTCCCTGAATTGCATGAACATAACTACGGAACGGCTCAACTTCATTAATCAACAAGAACTTCTCCTCCGCGCCGAATGGTTTACCTGAAACCAGTCTCTTTGCAATTGCCTTTAAACGTAACTTGAATATTGCATCAATTTCTCTACGATATTTTGTGATCCCGTCACATGCCAAAGTAGAAAACCCATGTTCTATTATCTGATAGTGACACTTAATAAAATAATCATGCGCCTTGCGCTTATCATCTCGTAAACTAGAGCGCGACACAATGACGCAAATTGCCGTGACAGCACGGTTCAGATGCTGAATTGGCGCGTTCGGCACCAACTGTTGAACTTCATTGATCTTGAATAAATCATTTAAATCGGTAGGAATTGTTCTGTTTTCAGAACTTTGTCGATAGGTTGAATGATTCCGAACCCCCTTCAGTAACTCTTTCAAGGATTTATGATTGGCTTCGCCGATGCTCGTTACGACATTGTTTGGTATCTCCACCCCTAACCCTTTCAAGGCTGCCAAAAGCAGGTCATCTTCAGGTTTCCGAATCATAACACTTTGAAAAAACGGTGTTGACCATGCATACGGATGAGAGATCTGAAACGACTCTCGCCGAATTTTCCAATAAGCATCCGCCAATTTGTAATGAAGAGTCCTATCCAACTGAATTTCATCGATGTCAGCTCGCCACTCCTTCTCGTACGCATTGGAAAAATCCTTCCAGACCAATATTGCAATGGCAAGCGATTCGACCTTATTAGCTTCAAGGACATCTTCCTCCTTACCGCATGGAGCCGTCGTAATAAATTTATTATATTCTGCATCCACGAACATACGAAGTTCGTCCTTAAGCCTAGGGCTTACATTACAGATCTGATCAATCACCTCAGTATGACCCCTGACTGCTGCCGCACCTAAAATCAATGCGCGAAGAATTCTCTTATGATCGTCCATAGCCCAAGGAATTAACTCGTCGGAAAGAACCTTTTTCCAAATTAAAGAATTTTCGTCTTCCAGCCAGCTTTGGAGATGGAATTTCCGACTCATTTTTTGTTCTTGATTGGCGGTCCGCGCAATTCGTCGTGCAGAATCTCCCGCCTTTATGTTAATGTTCCCAACCGCTTGAAGCATTCTTCCGGTCAACTGAATCCACGGATCAGAAGATTGAGACATGATGATCGAATTCAGTTCGTCAGAGATGCTGTCTCGCTCAATCTGAATGTCTGGACAAGCACCGTTAAATCGATCTAAGACCCAATACAAAAAGCCTTCGTTGGCGACAATTGCTTGGCGCGCATTCAGCCATAAATCATTATTGAATGCGGGAGTGCAACTCTTCATTAATTCATCAATAATCGTTGTGAGTGGTCCGATTTGTATTTCATTTTTGCCATATTGAAGTGGATCAGCATTTTCTCTCTTCACAAATTCCAAGATTTTAACTCGATGAAACAGCACCCGAATGGCGAGAGTATCAATACCTCGAAGTTCACGATCCATGCACGCGCTTACCGCTTTTTCCAAGAAATCTAAATTATTCTTCTCTATCAAATTCTTTTCTAAGATAATCCGTGGAACGTGCGTCTCGTTACAAAATTCACCATGAGCAGCTAAAGAAAAGGCGAGCAAATCGTGATTTTCGATAGACTTCTCGGTCATTTTCCCAAAGATCTTTTTGAGAATGCTTCTAATTATATCACTTGCCTTGTCTGGCTCATCACTAAAGATAGCTTTAAGGACGTCAGGCCCATCGTGCAAACTAAAATCGCTCGTCAAGATCCGTCGCAAGTGTTCCAAAGCGAACCGATCCTTCGCATTAAAGTTTGTCGGCTTTGTGCAAGCAGAAAGTTTGTTTGCTGTGTCCTTCATCCATTCTCGGCACGATTTACGCAATGGCTCAGAGTTAATAATCCCTGCTGACTTCCAACCAGACCTTGTGAGTGTTCCAAGATCAAGCCAAATCTGCGTACCAAGCATAAAATCTTTCTTTACTTCTTGTACGACGTCATCTGTTTCTTCTTTTTTCTGATGGCACGCATTTTGGTCTGTAAACGGTGGGGTCTTCATCAGTGAATATCTTCCATAGCCTTTTCCGTCTTATCTATTCCTGCAAGAATCATCTGCACTTCCTCATAATCTGGAGGCGGCGGGCCCTCTGGATCTTCCATACTTTGGATCAAATGCTCGATATGCACTCTCCAGTGTCTCAAAATCCATAGACCTGAACGAAGCTTTGTATCTCCTACTGGCGCAATACCACCTTGAAGGAGACTCTCTGCGATCGGGAAACCCCAGTCGAGGATATTTGCGTTCCAACACTCTGCTAACGGCTCGGATAACATTTCTAGCCTGTTAGTTTCCAAAAAGTCAAAGCGCTTATCAATGACCGCGAGACAATTTTCTTTGAACTTGGGATACTTTTTTGGAATTTCAAGAAGAAGTTCCCGAAGTTTGCTACCGGATTCACCGAACATGTTTTTGATCGCCATCGAAGAATCGTCCGTAATTCGTTGGGTTCTCATTTGCCATTGTTCATGAACAAATTTGTATACTCCGTTTTCGCTCATATATTGATGGTTCTCATCTACCGAGGTTTTCAATTTTGAAATTCCTTGCTCAATCATTACCGGCGTTATCTCGACACTCTCAAGGATGCTTGCTAATCCGCTCCGTTTTCCCCGAGGACGCAGCGGATCACGCGCGATAGTTGCTTCTTCGAGAGCACGCTGTAATGCCCTTAATTTTCTCTGACTCTCTTTTCGTCCATTTTCGTCAACCGCCCCTTCGCGTCGATGCATGCCTCCGAACTTTTGCTTAAGTTCTGCAAGCAACTTCTTAATGCGACGTCGGAGGATTGCTTTGCGGTCAACCTTTTTGAGTTGATTGCATGATTCATCTTTTAAAGTGTGTATATTTCCAGTATAATCATCCGAATTGGGAACCTTCTTGCCAAGCCCAGTAACCCAAGGATCTGGTTTCTTGCAGTGTCGCACAACGTCTGGCCCCTGCGTGGCATCAATCAGGAACTTCTGCAGTTCCTGATCTTGCATTAACACTGTTGCGTTATCTTTGACGTATCTGGGATTGAAAACAAATATTACACTCTTAAAAGGCTTCTTCTTCCCAGCAATTTGCGATGTGGTCTCGAGAGAATATCCAGGCCAATCAAAAAGCCAATCATAATGAGCAGCGCTATACTTCTGAAGTTTATCGATAACTTTTTTAAAGTCATTAGCTGCCCCCGCTCCAACTGCCTCTTTCTTTGTCAATAGTTGGTCGCACTTGGTGACGACGGCAAGTAGAGAAGGATTCTCTACTTCACTCATTTTTTCTTGTTCAAGCCATAATTCAATCGCCCGTTGATTTTGCACTCCAGCCTCAGGATTACCAGTTACGCCAACACCAATGCAAAGTACTCCAATCTCATTTTGAACAACGAGTTTACGATAAATCTGAATGAGTTTACCACGTAGGAAAATCGAAACCGCTTCTAATTGCTTGACGTCTTGTCTGCGAGTTCCTCTTCCCGCAGCACGACTGCCAGGGAAATCAATAATATCTCCGATAGAAATCAGAGAGGGCGGCTCTTGATTTGCTGACTCCTTAACAGGGAGGACAATCTCACTCAGAACAGCAGCGAGTGATGCCCTCGCTATCTCAAATGAAATTGGATCGTCCTGTTCACCTTCGTCGGTTCCGCGGCCGTATACGGTCACAGTTGGCGAAAGATTAAAGAGGTCTTCTAGGAGCTTCACATCTAATAAGCTTTTTTGCCGCCCCTCCTCTGCAATAACATCTTTGATAGGAATTTCTAATATATCAGAACCGTTCAGACTCACAAGGACTTTGTGAATAATGGTGTATAACTGTTTTAATGATTCCGAGTTATGCCCACCCCAGATAAGAGCGATGGACTCGGCAAGTAAATCGGCCGAAGGCACCTTTTCAGCGTCCGAGTACTCGCACAAAACCGTTTCGAACTTGCATTCATCCAGTATTCGAATATATCCGGGAAAATACTTGAGTTGACGAACCTGCTCTAGGGCAAGCAATACCGATTCCACGGGTTGGATGTCTTTATCGCTTTCGCTGTTGCTCTGAGCGTTCTTCTTTGCATCTTTCAACTTCTTAATTATGGACTGGGCGTCTGCCTTAAAATTCTCTGGTGGTTCGGCTTGTTCCACGTCACTATGCACACCATGAACCATCGCCATAACAAGGTCTTCGTAATTCAATAACTCCCCAAGAAACGACTTTCTATTCTGCCCAAATCGATTCCCCTCTTTCGTTGTAAATCTGGTGATAATCCCTGTTGATTCCCCCATCCCACTGGGATTGAGTAGTTTCAGAAAACAGATATGTTTATCAGACGTTGGGTCCAACGTTGGGTCCAATATGAAGATCTGCTCTTCGTTTGTCGCAAGAGCACTGATGAGAAATGACTTGCCTATTTGGCTTTCCCCATACAGGCCAAGTGCCGGATTCCGATCGGAAGCACGGACGAGCAAATTCGCCTCCTTGACCCACTGGGGTCCTTGATTTCCGCCCATTTGTTTTTCCCGATGTGGGTGACGCTCCCAGCTACGTACCGACTTGGTCGTTTGCTGGAGTTCTTTCGCTGCATTCTTGATTTTTTCCATTATTTACTGCCATTATCCGGTTTTTTTGAATTAGGACTAGAAGCACCTGCAGTTGATCCTGTTTGAGAGCCTTGATTTCTATCTATGACCTCTGGGCTCTGAGTTACGAGTTGTTTTTCTGGCATTTTCATGGTTTGATACCAAGTTGCGACGTTAAGAATGAAAGAAACTAGCAACAAAAATAACGCCCCATACAACATAGGAGGATAGAATCGTTTGAAAAGCGCTTGGACTTTTTTTGAAGTATCATCTAGTTTTCGATCTATATCTTCTATCTTTCCAGTCAGCTTAGTCTTTAAATCTAATGCATTTGATGCATTTACAGTTCGCAAATTATAAACTTCTTCTAACAGCTTTCTGAGATTCTTAAAGTTTTCTGACTTCGCTCTGTCAGCTTTATCTCTTTTAAGGATTTCATCCTTTCGTTCCTCGAGGAAACATGCATTCAGCTTTACCTTATGGCGCTTTGCAACTTCTTCGGCAATTGTTTGGATGTCTAATTCTTTAAGCCCCTTGGTACGAATTTCAAACCCTTCCCCTTCATTACTTAAACCCCAGCCTGCAATCTGCAATTCACCCGCATGGAATAAATAGTATTTGGAATCACACGGAAAACGGAGTGAGTCACGCACTTTATAAAGAGTCTCATACTCCTCGCCTGTGCGTTGGATCGGCTCGCCTGTGCGTTGGATCGGATAGAGTTCGTCACGCCACTTTTTCAAATCGGCAAACTGAATCTCAATCGTATTTTTAGCACATTCACTACCGTCGCAGGGCATTTGCGATCCGACAATCAGATACTCCAGTGCATTCTCAGTTCGCTTCGCCCGAGACAAAAAGCGTCCAACTTCAGTCGTGTATACAAGCAGCTCCCAACAATCCAGAACATGAACTTTCATACCGCCTAAAACCTCGACGATTGCAGGTTTATTCTCGCAAGATGAGATTGATTTAATGAGCCATTGGTCTGGTCTACTAGTCGGCATTGAAGACTCCAATTTAAAGACGAATCAACTGGTCTATGTACTTCGCATCTATTGCTAAGATTACTGGAATATCATCTACTGATCCACCAATTGCGTAAGCAACATTTATCTCTACAACAAGCCCTCTGCGATCTATGAGTGGTCCACCTGAATTACCAAGAAGTAGTCTAGCAGAATGATCCCAGTGCTGGATTTCGTGCTCAATAACTTTCCGACTCAAAGGTCCTTCAGTCATTGTGAGCAGACTTTCGGTTCCCTCTTGGTCTCCTAAAGTCCAAGGAAATTGAAGTGCAATGACATCCTTTCCAATTTGAGGAATTCCTCGCTGTAGAAGATCTCGTCGCCGTAGCGGAGCACCGCTTGAATCCAGAAACTGTATCAATACGAGGTCGATGCCGTTCCCATCTCCGTCGCCCAATTTCTCCTTCACCTCACCCTTGTATTCCGCTGAAAGTCCATCCAAAAATACATTGACATGTCGTTCAGTTCCAACCACGTGCGCATTCGTAACAACGAGCCCATCAGCGGATATGAAGAACCCAGACCCCTTTCCGTCATGAATAGCAATCAAGACAAGGGATGATTTTTTGCTTGCTACCAGAGTTTGCTTCCAATCTTGATCGGGTGGAGATGAACCGACTCGAGGAGATGTCGCTGGAGCCGTAGGACCAGATAGAGGAGTAGCAGTCTGCGGGTTCCGAGTTGGGGGAGGAGAAACTGGTGAAACGCGTTGCGGGTTCGAAGGACCAACAAAGGAGGGGTTTGGCGGCGCAATGACTGCACCGCCATTAGGTACAGGGGGAACAACACCTATTGGCAAAGTAGCCTGGCTTTGAAGCTCAACGTTACGGGATGTTGTATCAGATGTTCCGCCAGAAGGTTGCTGGTGAACTCCACTGTTCTCACTCGAAGGAACGACTTCTTCTCGAGGCATAAGCCAATACAAAACATACACAACGATGGTGATAAATATCAGCGCCAATACAGCTCCGAGACAGCAATTCAACCATTCCAATCCTGTTACGCCCTCAAGCCATGTCGGCTCTTTCGGAGGCTGATCGACACCATCATCAACGACCTGTTTGCCTGAAGTCTGAATTGGTTGCAAATACGTATAAGGGGCTGAGTCAAGGATTGGAACATCGACCGATCGTGGTTCTGAAAATTCGATATCCTTTTTATCGATCCCGCTTTCTTCCATATCTAACGTTAAATCTTCTTCAATGAACCCTTTCTCAACTTCCGGTACTGGTTCAATTTTTGGCTTATCGTTCGGTCTCGGTTTATGCGGCGCCGTCTCCTTTGGAACTTTTACTTCCGCAGCAGTTTCTTTCGTCGCGGGAGGTTTCGGTAGGACATCAATTTTCTGTGGTATGGAAGGGGCCGCCATTTTAGCCGGCAGAACAATTCGAATTCCAACCTTTTCCACTGGAGAATTTTCGATACCCCAGCGAACGAAGCGCGGTCGATCACCCAGTGCCACACGAATCGAGGAGTCTTCTCCTCGAAGTGCACGTTGCAAAGAAACACACAGCGTTTCGAGCAATAAGATTTGATTCTCAACATCTCCGCGACTGCGTCTCGTCGCAAGCCCGTCTGGATAAATCCCGACAACTTGGCTGGAATTTATTGTGCTAGTCACGCCAACTCGTTGCACAACTTTTTTACAAACTACAAGGCATTCAATAAGACGTTTGATTTCAGCGACGGTCTGAGATCGGAACTCAACGACTTCATCGTTCATTATTGAGACAACACTTTGATGGCTGCCACATTCGTATTCCACGATTGTCCGATCCGCCGTCTGCGAAACAACTTTGCCAGATGCGAACAGAATGCATAGGGAACTTGGAAAAAGTTTCCATCTATCAACAACACAGGAAACCCTCCCATCGGTTGGCTCGAAATGTAGAAGTCTCTCAGATGCTGAGAGGATGTAAGTGTCATTCTGCATTTACGGAACATTCCCCCTTGAATCAATAATATAATCCTTCCAAGTCCCATTATTTTCGGCTGCTATTTTTTGCATCATCGACCGAACATACTCATTACCACCAGGGAAAGACACTGTATCAATGGTAACTCTTTTTTCAGCATTGAGCTCAGCGATTACAGCAAGCAATTGTTCTGGTTTATTAAACATACCGTCAGACATTAGAACAATGATGTCAGGATTTAGAGTTTTAAATGCAAGCACTAGACTAGGCACGGGATCAGTTCGGCCCGAAGGTTTATAACCGTCAAACCAATCCATTGTCTTTGCGATTGTCGTGATGTCTGCAGCGAGCATTCCGTTTTCAGGATAGAAAAAAGAGTGATTATCGTACAAAAATAAAGCAAACACCTGCTCATCTGACAACGCAACTAGAACCTTCTTGATCTCTGCCCTCAGAGCTCGCCAGTTGTCTTTCGCTCCATTAGGTCCTTCAAGTCGTCTACCCATTGAACCTGATTTATCGAGGATAAAAACAATCCTACTTCCAAGAATATGGAGTCCAGCAAAGACTGGCGGAGTTGCAGGCACAGCAGGCGCAGGCACAACTGAAACCGGCTGAACTGGAAACGTATCAACTATAACCGGCGCAGGTACCTCTGGACAAGTCCAAGCCTGTCTAGTGAAAAAAGGCGGCTGGTCCAGCAGGCGAAGTGCGAGATCAACTACTCCAACGAGGCAAAGAGACGCTAAAAAGAAACTAATTGTTGCAAGAAATCCCAAGACAACAAATGACCATCGGTTGACTCGTTGCCCATTCTCAGTCACAGATGAATTTAATACGGAATTCGAATTCACACTTTTCTCGTAGAGCTAGTTCGTTTTTGGCGGGGGGATCTTTTTGAATTTGTCGGGGTCCGCAATTTTTTTCATGGTGTTCTCTGCAATTTGTTCAGCTGCTTCTTTGTTCTTAATTCCTTCAACTATACTTTCGCTGACTGTCTCATAATCTAACGGGTACAAAAACGTTGCGATTTCTATCTTTTTATTTTTTTTCTTCTGCAGAATCAAATCAGGTATGTTTTTCATCAACGTATGTTTCTTACCTATAAGCTCGTTAAAAACTCCGTCCGATGTAAAAATGAGGGACTCGGGATTTAAATCATTAAAAATCACGTCAAGTGATTCAGTTGGATCTGTTCCTCCTTCGACGACAACCTGCTTCGCCCAATCCATTACCTTGACTATATTTGGCTTTGTGTTATCTAGAAACTTTGGAGTGTCGTTCATAGAATCATAAGCCTTAGCCTTTTTCTCGCCTGTTTTAAGGGTGTTGGCAGTTTCTGTAGAAGAAAAGAACACCACTGCAAATTTCTCCGCGGTCGTTTCTTGCAGGGATTTCTCAAGAAGAACCAATTGCTCGTTCCAGTTTTCTTTTTTCATGCTCTTTGAGCAATCCAAGAGGTAAACTACCGATTTGCCCTTAACGGTTATACCGCAAAATGTAGTCTTGTTATCTTTGTCGGCAACACCACCGCCACCTTTACCGTCGCCCTCGCCTCCACCGCCGCCACCTTTACCGTCGCCGTCGCCTCCACCACCGCCACCTTTACCGTCGCCGTCGCCTCCACCACCGCCACCTTTACCGTCGCCGTCGCCTCCACCGCCGCCACCTTTACCGTCGCCGTCGCCTCCACCACCGCCACCTTTACCGTCGCCGTCGCCTCCACCACCGCCACCTTTACCGTCGCCGTCGCCTCCACCACCGCCACCTTTACCGTCGCCGTCGCCTCCACCGCCG
>SXGR01532487.1_pt1 | contig 19903 bp, 11 predicted proteins | sample 3174711 | NCBI WGS metagenome assembly SXGR01 (sample SAMN11356860, study PRJNA531348) | freshwater metagenome | isolation source: freshwater sample F1-60 | place: China: Fuxian Lake, Yuxi | collected 2017-12-25
CACGTTCTACGTCGGCAAGTATCCCGAAGCCGGCTGGGCCCCGAAGGTCCCGGCGCTCTGGAAGAACGGCGAGTGGAACAAGATCCGTTTCCAGGCCAAGGGCGACACCTACACCGTCTGGCTCAACGGCGAGCAGGTCTCGAACTACGTCGATGCCGGCTACCCCAAGGCCGCTCCGGTCGGCCTGCAGGTGCACGGCGGCGTCAAGATGAAGGTCGAGTACCGCAACATCTCGATCGGCGAGATCAAGTACGCCGCGGCCGACGTCCGGTCCGGAAGGGCGGGGGCGATCCCGCCCTTTTTCGTGAAGGGAAGCCCGACCTGTGCCGAATCGGGGCATGCCTGCCTTGCTCCCCCGCCGTCGTTGAGGCGCCTGCTCGGGTGCCGGCCCGCCTCGGGATCCCCTCTCGTCGCGCGCCGTCGTCGCTAGTCCGTCGCCTGGCCCTGCGGTCACGACCATGCGGGCGCCGATGCGGAACGCCCACGCTTCCGTGAGCGTCAACGGCGGCCGCATGCCGATCGAAGGGCGGGGCAGGGAGCCTTCGCGCGAGCTCGTGCTGCGTCCCGCCTGAGGCGCGGCCTCACTTCTTCCCCGCGGCCGGATCGTCCGGCTTCTTCTCTTCGAAAAACCAGTCGGCGAGGCGGAAGGGCCTCGGCAGACGTCGTGGGGCGCGCGGATCCATGCCCTCAACGCCTTCGGGAAGCCGCCGCGCCTCGCCGGAGGCTCCGTCCTGCTTCGGGTCGTCGGGTCCGCCCATGCGGTTGACCTTGGGCGCGTTCCTGGCTTCGGTCGCTGAGCCCGTCCCGATGGCGACGGATCGCGTAGCTCCATGAGTCCTCGGCTTCGCATCCGAACCGGCTCCGATGGCGACGGGTGAGTCGGCGGCCCGGCGACTTTCCGCCTCCCGCGGCGCGGGCATGCTGATCTTGGCGGCGGCGCTTTTCGGGGTCTCGTCGGCTTGATCCGCGCCAGGCAGCCCCAATCGCGAGGAGCTTGCCTTGCCCGCGTCCGCGGCGCCGTCCTGGCCGGAGAGCCGGATGGCCGTGGCGGCGCGTGCGGCGGCCTGCGCATCCGGCGCGTCCAGCGCGAGCTTGCCGGCGGATTCAGACGCCTCGGCGGAAACTTCGCCCGGACCTGGCAGGCTCGTGCGCGCACCCTCCGTCCGCGCGTGCGCGCGATCGTCGGGAGCCGGCAGCGTCACTTGTCCGGCGGCTTTCATGCCTGCGGATCGCGGCTCCGCGGAAGGCGCACCCGGCGCTTTCGACGACGTCACGCCGTCCGCATCCGGACGCGCAGAGGCGTCCGTCTTTCCGGACGCAGCGGCGGGACCTGCGGCGCGCGTCTCCGTTTTCCCGACCGAGCGTTCCGCCGCGGATTTCGGGCGGGCGGCCGGTTCCGCGGGCGTAGCCGAGACCGCCGGGACTTCGCCCTGCGGACGCGTCTGGGGGGCGGGGCGAGGCTTCCCTTCGCCTCCCGCCGCCTTGTTTCCGCCGCCTTCGCCCATGAGCTCGATGATTTCGAACGAGCCCGCTCCTGGTTCCGTGCGGCATCCTCCCAGCGGCAGGCACGCCGCGGCGGCTAGGAGCGTCATGCCGGCCTGGGCGCGCATGCGTTCAGGTCACTGCGCCATCAGCCGCATGGCCGTGACCAGCGGAGGGCCCGACTTCGCGTCGAACTTGGCGGACATGCTGAACTTGGCGGTCCGGGCGGAGGTGACGGACTTCTCCACCCGCACCAGCTTGGGCCCCGTGCGCGGATCGTCGCCCAGAGCCGTGCGCAGACGTTCGATGAGCGGGTCGAAGTCGAGCGAGTCTCCGCAGCGGTTGAGCAGCTTCCAGCCCAGGTCGGCGTCGGCGGGCGCGTCCTTTCGGGCGAGTCCCGCCATCGGGTCGCCGGCGACGTTGAAGCGGTCGAACCGGTAGGCGTGCGAGCCTTTCACCGAGAGCGAGTCCCGCCCCGTCGCGCTGACCGCGAGCGACAGCTCGAAATCCGTGGCGGCGCGCGCCGTCACGTAGCGCGCCTTCGTGCGCGCGTCCATCGGCAGGCGGCTGAAGAGCCGGTGGGCGTCGATCCAGAGCCCGAGCGCGCCGTCGGCGGCCACGGCCTGCGGCGGGATGCGCCCGTCGGCGGAGGAGGGCGCGGAGAGAGCGAGCCGCATCTCCTTCTCCACGCACGGCGCGGCCGGATCGCCTTCGAATTCGATGAGGATGACGGCGGCGCCCGGCACGAGGCCGAAGGTCAGGAAGCCTCCCTCGGGGTCCATGTAGCGGCCCTGTCCGTGGCGGATCATCGAGCGGCTGCGTGCGGAGGCCGTGCGTTCTCCGCCTTCGCGCAGGGAGGCGCCGATCTCGTCGGTCAGCCGCGAGAGCGACGATTCGGCGAGATTGGCGTCGGCGACCTTGAGGATGAGGCCGCAGATGACCACCGGGCGGGCCCCGTGTCCGGCGGCGGCCGGAGCCGAGGGAAACTTGGCGAACGCATGGACGTCCGCGCGGACGTCCAGCCCGTTCTTCGCGAGCTCGGCGACGGCGGCGGTGAGGCCTTTGCCTCCGCCACGCTCAAGCCAGTCCGGCAGCCCGGAACCTCCGCTGCGCAGCAGTCCGGGACTCAGCGTCATCACCGCGAAGCTGTCGCCCGGGATCAGCTCGGTCGCGCCGAGCCCGCGTTCGCGGGCCGGGGCCGCCGGAGAGGCCAGCCAGATGATCAGCCAGACGAGCGCGATGCCGACCCCGATGGTGACGATGATCTCCGGGGAGAGCCCGCGGCGGCCGGGGGCGGCCGCCGGTGCGGACGGGGCGGCCTGCGGTCCGGCGCCCGTTCCCGCGGCCGCGGGACGCGATCCCAGCAGCGTCATGTTGAAGGCCACCACCAGCGTGACCGCGAGAGGGTCGAACACGGCCACCAGCGTGAGCATGAGCCATTTGACCACCTCGGTCGCCTCGGTGTCGAACGCGCGGGCGACGAACCGGTAGGAGCCGATGTCCGTGGCCGCGATCCCGTCGCGGAGCTTCTGGATCTCCGCGGCCCGGTCGCGGTTGGAGCGGTAGAGCGCCTCGACTTCCGCGTCGGTCAGGCCCGTGCGCGCCTGGCCCTGCTCCTGGAGTCCGGCGAGCTGCTTCTCGAGCGCCGACGCCGCGGCCTCGCCGGAGCGGCGCAGGGCCTTCTCCTCCTCGTCGAGGCGGGCCAGCTCGCGCGTGAACTGGTCGCGCAGCGAGGCGACGTCCTTGGCCGATTCCGAGCTCACCTTGGACTGGTCGGCGCGCAGCCGTTCCACGCGGGCGACGCCTTCGGCCCGCAGCCGCGTGATCGCGGCGGTGGATTCCGCCAGCTTGGCGAGGATCGCGTCCCGTTCGGGCTTCTGCTGCTCGCGCAGCTCCTGCCCTTTGCGTACGTTGTCCTGCTCGAAGATGAGGAAGGTCGTCGTGCCGCGCGCCGTGTAGGCGGCCACCGCCTGGTCGAGCACCTTGATGCGCTCGTTGAGCGCGGCGATGGCGGATTCCTCGGCGGCGATGCCCTTGGCGACCGAGGCCTCCTCGGCCGCGATGCTCTTGGCGAGCGTGCTGCCGACGCCGTCGGCGCGGCCGGAGGCCGCCGAGAGCTCCTGGGCGCGCCGGGCTTCCAGGGCCTTGCGCTGCTCCTGGAGCCGGGCCAGGGACTGCGCGAGCGACTCCTCGGCCTGCGAGAGACGTCCCTGCAGCTTGGCGATGTCCTCGCGGCTGGCCGTGCTGACGCGCACCGTGCGCCCTTTGGCGTCCTCGATGCGTCGTTGCGTCTCGGCCATCGCCCGTTCGAGGTCGGCGATTTCGGCCTCGCTCCTGGAGATGCGGGTGGCCGTCTCTTCGAACGCGCGGGCCAGGTAGCCGTAGTTCCCCAGCGAGGTGATGCCGATGAGTGCCACGACCGCGAGCGTGAGGTAGAACCGCAGCGTGCCGGTGATCTGGTGCCAGTGACGGTAGAGGAACGAGGCCGCGACCAGCTTGCCGATCTCGAGGGAGGAGGCCATGACCATGACCGCGACTTCGGCGCCGGTGAACAGTTTGCCCAGTCCGAGCACCGAGAAGTAGGCCGAGCAGCCGGCGATGAACAGCGCGGAGGCGAGCAGGACGGCGCGGAATCCGATGGGAAGCGTGCGGGGGTCCTTGCGGCTGGAGGGGGATTCGGGGTCGGAGCTCATCGGGGAGGTATTTTTTCTTCGGGTCGGCCCTTTCGGGCCGGCGTCGGACGCCTCCTTCCTTGTCCAACGCCCTCCGTGTTGCAACCCTAGCCCCATGTCCCGGCGGCCCTGGACAGCCCGCCCCCGGGCCCGGGTATTTCGCCCAGACAGGGATATTTTGAATTTAAATATAAAACATTGATATCCAAGGTTTTATGTCAATATTTCGATTCTTGCCGAAGTCGCTTCGTCGGTAGGGGCATCTCCCTGGGGATTTTGCTCTCGCTATGTCCTGTTTCGGGGCGAAAAGGGCTGAATGCGGCCCGAGCCCGCCCAGGTTCCGGTCACAGGCCTTAAACGGCTGCGCATTAACGGTTTCCCCCATCTAAAAAAAATCAGGAAAACACCCTCTTCGTTGCAACCCGATGTCCTTTCGATTGTCTTAATCAACCGAACCACCCCACGATGAAACTCCACAAGAACTGCCAGGGCGATCATCCCGACATCCTGTCCGCCCTCAGCCGTCGAGACTTCATGCACATCGGCATGATCGGCACGCTCGGCCTGAGCCTGCCGGAGATGCTCCGGCTCAAGGCGCTCGAGATGCCCAAGGTCGAGTCGTTCAACGCGATGGCCGACGCCGTCATCCACATCTACCTGCCCGGCGGCATGGCGCAGCACGAGTCCTGGGATCCGAAGCCCTTCGCCTCGCCCGACTACCGCGGCCCGTACACGCCGATCAAGACCTCGGTCCCCGGCGAATACGTCGGCGAGAAGTTCGTCAACATCGCGAAGATCATGAACAAGCTCACCGTGGTCCGGTCGATGACGCACGGCGAGGCGGCGCACGAACGCGGCACGCACAACATGTTCACCGGCTATCGTCCGAGCCCCGCGATCAAGTTCCCGAGCTACGGTTCCGTCATCTCGCACGAGCAGGGCTCGCGCAACAACCTGCCTCCCTACGTCGTCGTCCCGAGCCAGAGCATCCCCGAGCAGGGCACGGGCTACATGAGCAGCGCCTTCGGTCCGTTCGCGCTCGGCAGCGATCCGGCCGACAAGGGCTTCGCCGTGCGCGACCTCCTGGCTCCCAAGGACGTCACCACGCAGCGTTTCGACCGCCGTCGCAGCATGCTGGCCGCCGTCGACGAGCATTTCCGCGCCACCGAGAAGTCCGACGCGATCGGCGCCATGGACAGCTTCCAGCAGGCCGCGTACGGCCTCGTCAGCAGCGCCAAGGCGCGCGAGGCCTTCGACCTTTCCAGGGAGTCCGACAAACTGCGCGACGAGTACGGCCGCAACACCGCCGGCCAGCGCTTCCTCCTCGCCCGCCGCCTCGTCGAGGCCGGCGTCCGCATGGTCTCCGTCACCTTCGGCGGCTGGGACCACCATTCGAACATCAAGGGCGCCTTCGACGGCCAGGCCCCGCAGTTCGACCAGGCCTTCGCGCGCCTCATCACTGACCTCCAGGACCGCGGCCTGCTCAAGCGCACGCTCGTCCTCGTCAGTTCCGAGTTCGGCCGCACCCCGAAGATCAACGGCACCAACGGCCGCGACCACTGGCCGCGCGTGTTCTCCGTCGCGATGGCCGGCGGCGGCATGAAGGAAGGCTACATCCACGGCGCCTCCGACGCCCTCGGCGGCGAGCCCGACCGCGACGCGGTCGGCCCGGAGGACCTCGCCAAGACCATGTACCGCGTCCTCGGCATCAACGCCGAGAAGCGCATCATGTCCGAAGGCGGCCGTCCGATCGACATCGTCAACGGCGGTCGCGTCATGACCGACTGGCTGGCTTGAACCGGCGCCCGATCCCCATCCGCCCGCCCCGACGGCGCGGCGGGCGGGCCGCGCCCCGCTTAACCGACTTATGAAGTTCCGTCTCCTCGCCGCGCTCCTCCTCGCCCCGCTCGCCGCGTGGGCGGCCTACCCCGACATGTCGGCGCTCAAGCCGCACGGCGGTCAGATCGGCGCCGACGTGAAGCTGACCATCACCGGCGCCCGCCTCGACGACTTCGAGGACCTGATGTTCTACACGCCCGGCTTCAAGGTGAAGAGCGTCGAGAGCCGCGCCGCCAACAAGGTCGAGCTCACCCTGTCCATCGACAAGTCCGTCCGCGCTGGCAACCACGTCATGCGCGTCCGCACGAAGTCCGGCGTCTCGCACATGCGTCAGTTCTTCGCGAGCCCCTTCCCGAACGTCGAGGAGAAGGAGCCGAACAGCGAGTTCGCCGGCGCCCAGGCCATCGCCCTCAACCAGACCGTCGAAGGCGTCGTGCTCGCCGAGGACGTCGACTATTACAAGCTGACCGTCAAGAAGGGCCAGCGCATCGGCGTCCAGGTCGACGGCCTGCGCCTCGCCACCATCCCGCAGGGCGCGATGGATCCGTATGTCGCCATCCTCGACAAGGACCGTTTCGAGAAGGCCTTCTCCGACGACACCATCCTGCATCGTCAGGACGGCTACTGCTCCTTCACCGCCGAATACGACGGCGAGTACTACGTGATGGTGCGCGAATCCTCCTACCGCGGTTCAGGCAACTCCTTCTACCGCCTGCACGTCGGCGATTTCCGGCGTCCGGACGCGGTCTACCCCGCCGGCGGCAAGCTGGGCTCCAAGGTCACCGTGCGTTTCCTCGAGCCCCGCGATTCCTTCGCCGAAGAAGTGACGCTGCCGTCCGAGGACGACGCCGATTTCGTGCTCTACCCGAAGTCGCAGCCCCCCGCGCCTTCCGGCAACCTCTTCCGTCTCTCGACCGTCGACAACACCCTCGAGGCCGAGCCCAACGAGACGCCCGAGCAGGGCACCGTCGCCGCCGAGGCCTCGGCCTACGCCCTCAACGGCATCATCGAGAAGCCCGGCGACGTCGACTGCTTCCGCGTGCCGCTCAAGAAGGGCCAGGTCTTCGAATGCCGCGCGCTCGCCCAGATCCTGGGTTCGCCCCTCGATCCGGTCGTCAACGTCTACACGCCCAAGGGCGCGCCCATCATCGGCAACGACGACGGCGGCGGCATGCGTCGCCTCGACTCCCGCTTCAAGTTCACGGCCGCCGCCGACGGCGTATACACGGTGCGCGTCGCCGACCACCTCGAACGCGGCGGCGCCAATTTCGTCTACCGCATCGAGATGGTGGCTTCGCAGCCGAGCCTGACCTTCGCCTCGCCGGACTACACCGTCAACGACACCAGCTATCGTCAGTTCTTCGCCGTCCCGAAGGGCGGCCGCATGGTGCTGCTGGAGAATTTCACCCGTAACGGCGTCGGCGGCGACTACCGTTTCGAGCTCAAGGGCCTGCCCGCCGGCGTGAAGCTGCTCGAGGACGCCGCCCCCGGAGACTTGCCCGGCGTGCCGCTCGTGCTCGAGGCCGCGGCCGACGCCCCTCACGGGGGCGCGATCGCCACTCCGTTGCTCCTGCCGAAGGACCCGGCCAACAGGATCGTCGGCCAGATGCGCCGCACCTACGACATCGTCCGCATCGGAAACGTCATCTACTACCAAGGCATCGAGGACCAGCTCCCCGTCGCCGTGGTCGACGAAGCGCCTTACTCGCTTGAGATCGAGACGCCGAAGACCCCGCTCGTCCGCAACGGCATCTTCAACCTCAAGGTCGTCGCCAAGCGCAAGGAAGGCTTCAAGGGCCCCATCCGCGTCTTCATGTGCTGGACCCCGCCCGGCGTCTCCTCGCTCGGCGAGCAGACCATCCCGGCCGACGGCGCCGAATGCCAGTTCCAGCTGAGCGCCAACGGCAACGTCGACACGAAGTCGTGGAAGTTCGTCGTCCAGGGCGAGGCCGACGCCGGCAAGGGGCGCGTCTACAACGCCTCGCCGTTCGCAGTCCTGACGACCGAGGCGCCCTACGTCGTCGCCAACGCCATCCCGCTCACGGCGATGGAGATCGGCACTCCCGGCGTGATGGCCACCAACTTCGAGGTCCAGCGTCCGTTCGAAGGAGAAGCCGTCGCCCAGCTCGTCGGCGCGCCCGATACCATCCGTATCGCGCCCATCAAGGTGACCAAGGACACCAAGGAGCTCCGCTTCACCGTCGAGACGGACGAGAAGTCCCGCGTCGGCAAGACCGCCAACATGTTCGTGCAGGTCGACATCCCGACCGGCCAGGGATTCGCCACGCACCGCATCGCCCTCGGTTCGATCCTGCGTCTCGACGCGCCTCGCAAGGCCGCGCCGGCCCCGGTCGCCAAGGCCGCCGTGCCCGCCGCCGCCAAGCCGGCCGCCGCTCCCGCCGCCGCGCCCGCCCCGGTCGTCCTCTCCCGTCTCGAACAGCTCCGCCTCAAGAACGAAGCCCCCAAGAACTGATCCCTCGCCCATGTCTTTCCGCCGTCTCCCGCTCCTCGTCCTCCTCGCCGCCGGCCTGACCTCGCCCGCCTCCGCCGCGCCCGTCGCCTTCGACGAGGTCCGGGCGATCTTCGAGGGCAAGTGCGTCGAGTGCCACAATCCGGACAAGACCAAGGGCAAGCTGCTCATGACCAGCCGCGAGGGTTTCCTCAAGGGAGGGGAGAGCGGCGCCGCGCTCATCGGCGTCGACGCGGAGAAGAGCGAACTCCTCAAGCGCCTGACCTTGCCGAAGGACCACGACGACCTGATGCCGCCGAAGGGCGGGCCCCTGCCGGCCGCCGAGATCGACGTCATCCGTCGCTGGGTCGCCGAAGGCGCCGCCTGGCCCGCGGGCGTCGTGCTCGCCGCCAAGGACAAGGCCAAGGAAGAAGCCAGGGCTGAGCTCGCCCAGAAGCTGACGACCCTCGAGAAGCTCGAGATCTTCCCGGAGTCCGTCACCCTCGAGACACGGCGTGACTTCCACCGCATCGTGGTCTTCGCCACCTTCAAGGACGCCACCACCCGCGACGTCACCGCCTTCGCCGACCTGAAGGTCGCGGACGACAAGGTCGCCAAGTTCGACGGCTACTCCGTGCACGCCGTCGCCGACGGCGGCCAGACCGAGATCGTCGCCGCGCTCGGCGGCCGCGCCGTCCGCATCCCCGTCGCGGTGAAGGAAGGCCGCAAGGACCGCGCCGTCTCCTTCCGCCAGGACGTCATGCCGGTCTTCCTGCGCGCCAACTGCAACAGCGGGGGCTGCCATGGCGCCGCCCGCGGCAAGGACGGGTTCCGTCTCTCCCTCTTCGGGATGGATCCCGACGGCGACTATGTGCGCCTGACCCGCGAGCTGATCGGCCGCCGCATCAACCTGGCCATCCCCGAGGAGAGCACCCTCGTCGAGAAGGCGACCGGTGCCGTGCCGCATTCCGGCAACAAGCTCTACGACGCGGACTCCGAATACAACCGGACCATCCTCGAGTGGATCGCCAACGGCGCCAAGGACGACGCGCCGGGCGTGGCCAAGGTCACCGGCATCGAGGTCTTCCCGAAGCAGCTCGTCCTCGAAGGCAAGGACGCGACCCAGCAGATCACGGTCCGCGCCCGTTACTCCGACGGCACCGACCGAGACGTCACGAAGCTCGCCTTGTTCATGTCGAACAACGACCCCGTGGCCAGGATCGACAAGGACGGCCTCGTCCGCTCCGGCGAACGCGGCGCGGCCTTCATGCTCGCCCGCTTCGACGTCTTCAGCGTCACCGCCCAGGCCATCGTCATCCCGAAGGGCCTCGTCTACGAGCGCCCCAAGGTCGCCGAGCTGAACTACATCGACAAGGCCGTCAACGAGCGCCTGCACCGCCTGCGCATCGTCCCCTCCGGGGCCTGCACCGACGAGGAGTTCATCCGTCGCGTCTACATCGACGTGATCGGCCTCTACCCGAAGCCCGCCGAGCTGACCGCCTTCCTCGAGGACCAGCGACCCGACAAGCGCGCCCAGCTCGTCGAGGGCCTCCTCCAGCGCAAGGAGTTCACCGAGCTTTGGGTGATGAAGTGGGCCGAGCTGCTCCAGATCCGTTCCGGCATCAACCAGGGCAACAACGCGCCGCCCTTCTACAAGAACGCGCTCCTCTACTACAACTGGCTGGCCGACGAGATCGGCAAGAACCGGCCGATCAACCAGATCGTCGTCGACCTGCTCTCCGCCAGCGGCGGCACCGTCTCCAAGCCGGCCGTCAACTATTACCAGAGCGAGCTCGACCGCCTCAAGCTCAGCGAGAACGTCGCCCAGGTGTTCATGGGCATGCGCATCCAGTGCGCCCAGTGCCATAACCACCCGTTCGACCGCTGGACGATGGACGACTATTACGGCTTCAACGCCTTCTTCGCCCAGATCGGCCGCAAGAACACCGACGACCCCCAGGAGGTCATCATCTTCAACAGCAAGGGCGGCGAGTCGCAGCACTTCCTGACCAAGAAGAACGTGAAGCCCAAGGTCCTCGGCGGCGAGGAGCCCGAGCTCAGGCCCGGCGACGACCGGCGTCGCGTGATGGCCGAATGGATGGCCTCGCCCCGGAATCCGTTCTTCGCCCGTAACATCGCGAACATCGTCTGGGCCCACTTCCTCGGCGTGGGCGTCGTCGACCCGGTCGACGACGTGCGCGTGTCCAACCCGCCGTCGAACCCCGAGCTCCTGGACGAGCTCGCCGCGCGCCTCACGGAATACAACTACGACGTCCGCCGGCTGGTCCGCGACATCACGGCCTCGGCCGCCTACCAGCGCAGCTCGAAGACCAACGAGAGCAACGCGGGCGACAAGCTCAACTTCGCCCGGGCGCAGGTCCGTCGCGTGCGGGCCGAGGTCCTGCTCGACGCCATCTCCCAGATCACCGAGACGCCGAACAAGTTCCAGGGGCTCCCGCTCGGCGCCCGCGCCGTGCAGATCGCCGACGGCGCCGTGTCGAACTACTTCCTCACGACCTTCGGCCGTTCGAAGCGGGAGTCCGTCGCCTCGACCGAGGTGAAGACCGACCCCAACCTCTCGCAGGCCCTCCACCTGATGAACGGCGACGCGGTCAACGAACGCATCCGGCGGGGCCAGGTGATCGAGAAGATGATCGCCGCCGGCAGGAAGGACGACGAGATCGTCACCGAGCTCTTCCTCCGCGTCTTCGGCCGCCACCCGCGCGCCCCCGAGCGCCAGGCCGTGGCCGCCGCCGTGGCCGCCGACCCCGCCTCGCGTCAGATCGTCCTCGAGGACGCCTTCTGGGCGCTGATGAACTCCAAGGAATTCTACTTCAACCACTGAGCCGACCGCGCATGCCCGTCCCGCATCCCTTCCGCTGGCTCACCCGCCGTTGCCTGATCCTCGCCGTCGGCCTGGTCTCGGCCGGCGCGGTCGCCCAGGACGCCGAGAAGCTGACGTACGACGACCACATCCGTCCGCTGCTTGAGAATAAGTGCTTCTCGTGCCACAATCCGGACAAGAAGAAGGGCGGCCTCGAGCTCACCAGTTACGCCGGCCTGATGAACGGCGGCAGCGGCGGAGCCGTCGTCGACGCGGGCAACCCCCAAGGCAGCCGGCTCTGGACCTGCAGCGCGAAGAAGGAGGAGCCGTTCATGCCGCCGGAGGGCGCGCCCCTCGACGCCAAGGACCTCACCCTGCTTTCCCGGTGGATCGCCGGCGGCCTGCTCCAGGCCAAAGGCAGCGTGGCCAAGGCCTCCAACAAGCCCAAGGTCGACCTTTCGTTCAGCGGGGCCGCCGGCAAGCCGGACGGACCCGCCGCCCGCCCGGAGCACGTGCTCCTCGAGCCGGTGGTCGTGACGCCCCGGACTTCCGCCGTGGTGGCCATGGCCGCCAGCCCGTGGACTTCGCTGCTCGCCGTCGCCGGCCAGAAGCAGATCCTGCTCTACGACACCGACACCCATGAGCTCGCCGGCATCCTGCCTTATCCCGAAGGCCATGCCCGCTCGCTGAAGTTCAGCGCCAACGGCTCGCTCCTGATCATGGGCGGCGGCCGCGGCGGCAAGCTCGGCCACGCGGTGGTCTGGGACGTCCGGACGGGCCGCCGCGTCACCGAGATCGGCAAGGAGTTCGACCAAGCGATGTCGGCCGACATCTCGCCCGATCACCGCAAGGTCGTGCTCGGCACCAACGCCAAGAAAGTGAAGTGCTTCGACGTCGCCACGGGCGAAGAGCTCTACGTCATCGCCAAGCACACCGAATGGATCACGGGCGCCGACTTCAGCCCCGACGGCATCCTGCTCGCGACGTCCGACCGCAACGGCAACGTGTTCGTCTGGGAGGCCGACAACGGCGGGGAATTCTACGCCCTCGGCCAGCATAAGGGCAGCGTCACGGACCTGGCCTGGCGCGCCGACTCCAACGTCCTCGCGAGCTGCGCGGCCGACGGCACGGTGATGACCTGGGAGATGAAGACCGGCAAGCGCATCGGCAGCTGGTCCGCCCACGGCGGGAACGCGCAGTCCGTCTCCTTCACGCCCGACGGCCGCCTGCTTACCTGCGGTGCCGACGGCACCACCGCCCTCTGGACGATCGAAGGCAACCGTCTTCCTCACGCGCAAGGCATCCGTCAGGGCGACCAGGTGGCCAAGGTCGTCGCGCTCTACGATTCCAAGAAGTTCGTGACGAGCAACTGGCTCGGCGAGATCCGTTTCTTCGAGACCGACAGCGGCCGCGAGGTCACCCAGGTCTCCAGCAATCCGCCCAGGCTGGCCGACCGGCTCGTCGCTTCGGAGAAGCGGCTGGCCGAGCTCGCCCCGGCGCTCGCGCCGGCCGAAGCCGCCGCGAAGGCCGCCGAGCCCCGGGTCGCCGCCGCCGACGCGGCCTTGGCCAAGGCGAAGGCGGAGGGTGAGCCCGCCGCGAAGCAGCTCGCGGAGCATGAGGCCAAGCTGGCCGAGCAGAGGAAAGGATTGGATTACTGGCAGGGCATGGCCGCCAAGGCCAAATCCGCGGCGGAGAAGGAGAAGGCCGCGAAGGCCGTCGCCGCGCAACATACGGCCATCGCCCATTTCTCCAAGGAAGCCGACAAGGTCCGTCCGCTCGCCACCGCTTACCGCGCCGCCGAAGCCGAGCTCGCCAAGGCCAAGGCCGAACTGGCCTCCGCCCAGGCGAGCGTCCGCAGCATCGTCGCCGAGACCGCCGCCTGCCGGGAGCGCCTCGTCTCCCTCAAGGCCGCGCAGTTCAACGTCGGCGTGCTCACCGAGCAGGAGAAGCTGGCCAAGCTCGAGCAGGACATCGCCGACCTCGTCGCCGCGAAGGCGGAGAACGAGGCGGCCAAGGTGGCCGCGGCCGCCCGCATCGAGTCGTCGAAGAAGACCATCGCGCAGAACGAGCGGGATATCCCGCAGCTCGCCGCCGCGCTCAAATCGATCGAAGCCGAATTCGCCGCGCTCGACAGGACGCTGACGCCCCTGCGCGTCGCCGAAGCCGAGGCGATGGGCAGGATCGAGGCCCAGCAGAAGGCGATCGAGACCCAGAACGAGTCCATCGTGCGGCTCGGCCAGGACCGCGACGCGGTCGTCGCGGTCGCCAACGCCGCCGTCGCCGGCTATCGCGCCAAGTTCACCACGCCCTTGGCGGCCCGGCTCGAGGAGCTCAACAAGCGGGCCGAGGGGCTCCGCCAGCAGGCAGGCGCCGTCAAGGAAGCCTCCGCCAAGGCGCAGGGCGCCCTGGCGGCCGCCGAAGCCCATGCCGAGAAAGCCCGCCAGGGTGCCGCGGCGGCGCAGGCCGCCCTCGCCGCGGCGGGCGCCCGGCAGGTCCTCGCCGAACAGGCCTACGCCGAAGCCCGTCTTTTCAAGGCGATCTTCTCGTTCGGTTATTTCGCCCGGAAGAAACAGACCGAGGAGCAGGTCGCCGCGGCCAGGCTCGCCGTGAGCCGGGCGCAGTCCTCCGCGGCCTTGGCGGAGCAGAACGCCGCCGTCGCGCTGGGAGCCCGGCAGAAGTCCGCCGTCGCCGCGCAGCAGGTCGCGACCGCGCTGGCCGCGGCCGACAAGGCCGTCGAGGCCGCCATGGCCGAAGTCGCCGCCGTGACCAAGGAGCGTTCCATGCATGTCGCCGAGCGGACGAAGCTCGCCGCTCCCGGCGTGGCCGCCGAGAAGGATTACGCGGCCAAACTGCCCGCTTTGCAGGCCTCCCTCCAGAAGGCCAAGGAAGCCCTGCCCGTCCTCGAGAAATCGCTCGTCGAAATCCGCGCCCGGCTTGCCGAAGCCGCGAAGCCCGTCGAAGCCAAGCGCGCGCTCGTCGCCGCCGCGGCCAAGTCCCTCGAACTCGCCCAGAGCGAAAAAGCCAACGCCGAAAAGGCCCTCGCCGCCGCGCTGAAGGATATCCCGCAACGCGACAAGAACCTCGAAGAGATCGCCCGGTCCTACGCCGAACTGACCCCCCAGGTCGAGCCGATGAAGGCCAAGGTGAAGGCCGTGCGGGAGCAGTATTTCGCGATGTTGCCCGGACGCGAAGAGGGGAAGAAGAATTGATGCTAACTAAAGAGGTGTCTGCGGTTGGCGGTTAGCGGTTGGGGCTCAAAGGGAGACCGGATGATTGGCTGGGGGTATTTTCAGGTCACAGGTCTCGGACATCGGGTGTCTGGTTCAGGTATTCAGGTTCGGTTGCGGGTCCCAGGGCTGGCTCCCGAAACTGAACCTGTTCCCGAGCCTGTAGCCGAGACCTGAGACCTGGAAATCGGTCGTACCGATAGATTCAAACTGGAGGTGGGATGATTGGCTGGGGTAGTTTCTCGGTAGGGCTGACCGGCCCGGTCAGCCGCGGTTGAGCGGGCCGCTCAACCCTACCAAACATACCGTAGCTTTCTTTCCGGTTTCCGGTCTCCCTTGGGCATTCGATACCTTCGCGCAGGGAAGGGGAGTTTGACTCAACCTAACCCCAGCCCTAGCCCTAGCCCTATCCCTGACTCAAGCCCTTTATCCCCATGCTTAACCGCCGTCGTTTCCTGGAATCCGCCTTCGTGGCGGCCATCGCCGCTTCGCTTGGCGCGGCCGAAGGCAAGCGCGCCCCGCGCGTGGTCCTGCGCTCGTCCTGGCAGACGGTGAACATCGGGGACATCGCCCACACGCCGGGCATGCTGGCGCTGCTGGAGAAATATTTCCCTGAGGCCGAGATCACCCTGTGGCCTTCCAACGTCGATAACGGCGTGAAGGAGATATTGGCGGCCCGTTTCCCGAAGCTGAAGTTCGTCGGGCCCAGGCCCGACGTCGCCAAGCTCTACGCCGAGAACGATTTCCTGCTCCACGGTTCCGGTCCTTCGCTCGTGGGCGAGAAACAGGTCGCGATGTGGCGCAAGCAGGGTCCGAAGCCCTACGGCGTGCTCGGGATCACCCAAGGTGTGCCGACCCCGGAGACGGTCGAGATCCTCAGCGGCGCCCAGTTCGTCTACTTCCGTGATTCGATCTCGCTCGAGACCGCCAAGGCCGGCGGCGTGAAGTGCCCGGTGATGGAATTCGGACCGGACGGCGCGTTCGCCACTGACCTGCGCAATGAGGAGAAAGCCGAGGCTTTCCTGCACGGCTGGGGCCTCGAGCGGGGCAAGTTCCTCTGCTGCATCCCGCGTTACCGCAGCACGCCTTATTGGACCATCCACAAGGAGCGCGCCTTCGACCCCGTGAAGCAGAAGCGTAACGACGAGATGAAGGAGCATGACCACGCCCAACTACGCGCAGCCATCGTCGCGGTGGTCAAGCAGACCGACCTGAAGGTGCTGATCTGCCCCGAAGACCGGACCCAGATGGCCTTGGGCAAAGAGATCCTTTACGACAAGCTGCCTGAGGACGTGAAGGAGCGCGTGGTCTGGCGTCAGGATTACTGGCTCACCGACGAAGCGCTCAGCGTCTACGTCCGCAGCGCCGGCCTCTTCGGCAACGAGATGCACTCGCCCATCATGTGCATCGGCAACGGCATCCCGGCCATCGTGTGTCGCTGGGCCGAACAGACCTCCAAGGGCAATATGTGGAAGGACATCGGCCTGAACGAGTGGCTCTTCGACCTCGACGACGAACCGCAGCTCGCGGGCATCGTCCCGGCCGTGCTGGCCATGGCCAAGGACCCGGCCGCCGCGAAGGCGAAGGTGCTCAAAGCCCAGGCCATCCTGCGCGAACGCCAGTCCGCCGCGATCGGTCGCGTCCGGAAGGGCGTCGGCGCCTAAGTCAGCTTACTTCTTGGCCGGAGCCTTCGGCTTCGGTTGTTCGGCGAGCATGACCGTCACGGCCGGCATCGGCTCATTCGCGCCGGCGAAAGCGTTGTAGGCTTGCTGGAAGGCTGCGGCGTCGCGGACATCCCCTTCGGCGATGAGCCACTGGTAGCGCAGCTTGAAAGGGGATTCTGGCGTGGCGAGGCCCTTCGGGAAGGCGCCGAAGCGACCGTAGTCGCGGTAGGCCGAGAAGGCCGTGTCCTTGGGGTTGGAAGGGTGGTTGAGCAGCAGGGCCGTGAAGGTCTTGCCTTCGGTCGTGAAGATCTCGGCGACCCAGGTCAGGTCGCGCACTTTGTGGATCTGGACGTCCTTGCCGGGGTAGACGTAGGTCGTCTTCGTGCCGTCGATCTTCTCGGACGGACGGAATTGGGCGCCGGCGTGCTCAGGGTCGCCGTCGATCTTGGTCTCGCCTTGGCCAGGCACGAGCATGCTCCGCATCTCGATGCCGAGGTAGAAGGGGGCGGCGGGTTTGGTGAACGTGAAGGCGCGTTCCTCGGTGAGGATCGGCTTGGCCGTGGCGGATTCGCCCTGCCAGTCGATCGCGGCCACGAAACCGTCGGCGGTCGGCTGGACGGCGGTCACCACCTGGTCGCCTTTCACCATGTGCCAGCGGTCGTAGGTCTTGCCGTCGACCGTGATCTTCATGAAACCGAGCATGATGCCGCGGTGGTGGGTGAAGTTGAAGCCCGGGCCCTTGGTCAGGCGCAGGGCGCCGCTGGGGTCGAAGACGTGGAGGTAGGGCTTGTAGTTTTCCAGGCGCTTGGCCGGGGTGCTGACGTCGTGGGACATCATGAAGCGGGCGACGACCTTGCCGTCCTGGGCGACGTCGACGGCTTCGTGTGGGGTGACCTTGATGTCGGCGGCCGAAAGGGTGGCGCAGGCGAGCAGGGCGAGGAGGGTGGGGCGCATGGGCTGACCATGAAGGGCAGGAGTAGGCATGGAAACACCGTTTTATGGGCAAACTTTCGGCCTCCCCGGGGTTACATAGGCAACCCCATGCGCGCCTTGCTTTCACTGCTCCTGACCCTGGTCTGCTTGGGCTCGACCGCCGCCCCGAAACCGAACATCGTCTTCATCCTGGCCGACGATCTCGGTTTCGCCGAAGTGGGCTGCAATGGTTCCGACCGCTACAAGACCCCGCACATCGACGCGTTGGCGAACGCCGGGGTGCGCTTCACGCGCTTCTACACCGTGCCGCTCTGCGGCCCGTCCCGGGCCCTGATCCTGACCGGACGTTATGGCTTCCGGACCGGAGCGGTCACGCAGGACGCCTGCAAGACCGTCATCCGCACCGGCGAGAAGGCCGAGGTCATGATCCCGACCGTCTTGAAGCAGGCCGGCTACGCGAGCGCGATGATCGGCAAGTGGGGCCAGCTCACGCCGTCGGGCGATCCGTCGGATTGGGGCTTCGACCACGAATTCTACTTCAAGGGTAGCGGCATGTATTGGAACAGCAAGGTCGCCAAGCCGATGTCCGAGGGCGGCGAGGTCCGCGGCGACCCTGACACCTACGTGCTCGACGGACAGACCGTGCCGGTGAAGGACGACGAGTACATCCCTGACCTGCTGCACAAGGACGCGACCGCCTGGCTCGAGGCGCATAAGTCCGGCCCCTTCTTCCTCTATTACTCGATGTCGCACGTGCATGGAGACATCCTGCCGACGCCTGACAGTATCCCCGCGCCGAAGGGCGAAGGTGACTCGGCCAGAAGGAAGCGCCATTATGCGGATAACATCGCCTACATGGACAAGCTGGTCGGCAAGCTCATGGCGGAACTGGACCGCCTCAGGCTGCGTGACAACACCCTGGTCGTCTTCATGGGCGACAACGGGAGCGCCAAGTCCAACGCGCCCGAAGCGACCATCGCTGGCCGCCGCATCGAAGGAGAGAAGGGTTCGATGAAAGAGGGCGGCGGCCTCGTCCCGTTCATCGCCGCCTGGCCCGGCGTCACCCCGGCCGGCAAGGTGAACGCCAACGTCGCGGACGCCAGCGACCTCCTGCCGACCTTCGCCGAACTCGGCGGTGCGCCGCTGCCGGCTGGTCGCGTGATCGATGGCCGCAGCCTTGTCGCGCAGTTCAAGGGCGATACGAAGTCCCCGCGGACCTGGGCCTATTGCCAGCTCAGCAACCACTACTACGTCCGCGAAGCGGGCTGGAAGCTCGACCAGACCGGCGCCCTTTACGACATGAAGGACGCGCCGTTCCTCGAGGTCGCCGTCGCGGCCGACACCAAGGACGAAGCCGCCGTGGCCGCCCGTGCCCGCCTTGCGGCCGCTTTGGCGGGCCTGGATCCCGGCGCCGGTCACAAGGACGAAGTCGGCGACGGTTCCGGCCGCAGCGGCAACAAGGAGGAGAAAAAGAACAAGACAAAGAAGCCCAAAGAAGCTAAGTAAGCGGCATGCCTCTGCGTCTCCTCTGCGTATTCCTCCTGACGATGTCCGCCGTCATCGCGGCCGACGAGGTCCTGACGGACAAGTCCTCGTCCGCGAAGGTGATGGCCTTATATCAGAAGGTCCTGACCGGCGCGCAGAAGGCGCCGCCGGCGCCCGGCGGCGTCATCTGTCTCGGCAGCTCGCACATGCAGCTATGGAAGACCGTGAGGCAGGACCTCGCGCCGCTGACCGTCCATAATTTCGGCATCGGCGGCAGCCGCATGAACCAGGCCGCGGATTGGTTCGTCGATAACCTCGCCATCCCGTTCAAGCCGCGGGCGGTCGTTCTTTACGAAGGCAGCAACGATATCAACGCCGGCGCCGAGCCCGAGGAAGTCCTTGCGCATTTCCGCAGGCTCCATGGCAAGCTGCACGCCGCCTTGCCGCAGGCCCGTCTCTACGTCCTCGGCGTCGTGCCCAGTCCCGGCAAGCGCTTCGAGAAGATCGCCGAGATCCGCCGGACGAACGCCTTGCTCGCCCGGGAGTGCGCCACGCAGCCGTGGATGAAGTTCATCGACGTCACCGAGCCGCTCATCGGCGCCGATGACAAGCCGAGGGAAGAACTCTTCAAGCCCGGTGACATCCACATGCTCCCGGCCGGCTACGCCGTGTGGAAGTCCGTCATCGCTCCGGTGATCGTGCCCGCCGAGAAGCCTTACGAGCATGCCCAATAGCGGACCCTCCGACTTCAAGCGTAACCTCCGTCGGGAGGTCGCCGGATATTTCATCGTCATCCTGTGCGCGTTGCCGATCCGTTTCTGGCTTCATGCGGCCGTGAAGGATCAGGACGGCTGGTCAAGTTTCCTGGCCGAGCAGGCCTTCGGTTACCTGACAGTCGGCCTCGTTTCCGCCGTCTTCGTCTCCAAGCTGCGCCTCCGGACCAGGCTCATCCTGACCTTTCTGATCGTCGCGCTCTGAGGGGGTGGGGTCGGGTAGGGTCGCCACGGCGTGGCGACCTAGTTAGGTCAGCACGCAGTGCTGACCTAACCTGGCGATAGGTTGTTAGAGACTTTGTTAGAGTGCGCGTGGCTAACCCATGAAAGTAAGGACTTTCGGGCTTTAATCTAGCTGGCGGAGAGGGAGGGATTGGCTGGCCTTCGGCCATCGCAAGCGACGCCCATCGGGCGGCCCATCTCCGCGAGGACAAGCCTCGCTCCGTCGAACCCTGGGTTCTCATCCCTCCGGGACGTCTGGCCCTGTCCCAAGCCCTGTCTCCGGCTCCTGAGCCCAGCGAATTGTCTAGCTGGCGGAGAGGGAGGGATTCGAAC
>SXGR01533254.1_pt1 | contig 19903 bp, 14 predicted proteins | sample 3174711 | NCBI WGS metagenome assembly SXGR01 (sample SAMN11356860, study PRJNA531348) | freshwater metagenome | isolation source: freshwater sample F1-60 | place: China: Fuxian Lake, Yuxi | collected 2017-12-25
ACGGCTACTGCGAGAGCTTTAACGGGAAGCTGAGAAACGAGCTTTTGAATGGCGAGTTCTTCTACACCTTACGTGAAGCACAGGTGCTGATCGAACAATGGAGAGGTCACTACCACCGAGTTCGACCGCACAGCGCTCTCGACTATCGACCCCCGGCGCCCGAGGCCTCGGGGCTCGCCCCCAGCCCTCGGATCATCTCGATAACCCGCACAAGGGCTGCCTCAACTCACTTCAACACTGGACCAATCAAAGCGGGTGGGACACGTTTCCGAGTGTTAGATTGTTCCGTGACGAATTTCGGGCGTCGCTGTAACGTCTTTCGGGAAAAATTGTCGCTGAGTATTACTGCGTTACTGTACGGTTTGAGTATACGCTGCTCGAATTCGTCGAATCCCCGCAGAAAGGTAACGTGGTGACTCCATGGCAAAACAGGCTTATCTAGATCCGACACAGGAACAGGGAAGAGATTTCTTTCTGAGTGATATCCCTGGAGAGGTGACGATGCTGAACCTGCTTCGGTTTCGTGACGTTGCGGACTATTCACAATACAGCGATCTAGCGCCTAAGGCTCCGATTACGGGCGAGCAGGCATATCTTCGCTACATGAAACATACGATGCCGTTTTTGCTGGCTTCCGGCGGCGAGCTGCTTTTCTATGGCGACAGCAAGGCGTTTCTCGTAGGGCCGGCAGACGAGCGTTGGGATGCGGCGATGCTCGTGCGCCAATCTAGCCGGCAGTCTTTTTTGGCATTCGCGACCAATCAAGACTATCTAGCGGGAATTGGTCACCGAGTTGCGGCACTTTTCGACTCTCGTATTCTGCCTTTAACGCAGCGTAATGAGCTGAACTAGTCAGATGTGAAGTCAGACGAGGATCGCTGAGTCTAGTTTTCTCGTAATCCCTTGGTCTTTGATTAGAAGCTAAGGGCGCCAGCCTTTTGGCGAGGGCTGGCGCACAGCATGTCTGACGATCGCGCAGCACCGCAGGCGTTTGCGTCGGCATAGACGCTCGTCACATAGCAAATTTTCGCTGACGCCTGATAACCCGGTAGAGCGTCAAATGTCAGGTCCCGACCGGATAGTGCATGGTGCCGGGTTGATGCAGCATCTTCCAGCCGTCGGGCATTAACGTGTATATCTTGCAGGCCCGTCCAACGTTCGGTAAATCGCCACTGCCGTCGCGCTTCCGCCAAAGAGTGTCTATATCGACTACGGCGAAGCCCCCGTCGCCCTCAGGTGATACATATATTTTTCTTGTTACTCGAGAGTTATGAACGATCTCATACTCATCGAAAAACTTTTGAAGGTAAGCTCGCCAGCGATTTTTTTCGAATCTGCCCATTCGTAATACCCATTCCATCGGATCGTAGGCGCGAGAGTGGGGAGGCCAGACCCAAACCATGTCCGGGTGAAACAGCGTCAGCATTAGATTCGCGTCATACGTCTCATAGGCGCGGGATTCGCGGTCTACCATTTCCTGAAGATCGGCAGTTTTGTCCATCATTAAGCCCCTACCAATTGTTCTGCATCTAATCCGTAAACACTGCGTGCAGCCTCTAGAGATACGCGACCGTCCAACACGTCAGCAACGATCTTCGATTGATCTCGATCCCGCGGTAACCCACGACCAGCGCCGCCTGTAGTCCAGTAGTGAACGATATCGCCGCTGCGCATTATAAAGTCGATTTTTCCGGGCAGTTCTTTTGGGCTGCCATCGAGTGGTTTAAGCAAAGTTCGGCAAAGAGGCGCATCATGTCCGCCTTGCAAGGCACGTGGTGCGAATCTCATTCGTTCGCGACGCAGCGTCGCTGTGATTTCGCCGCCGAGCCACTCCACTTCTGCCTCGTAGCCAAGTCCGCCGCGCAGACAGCCCGCACCGCCGGAATCGGTCCAAAGCTCGAGCTTTCGAAAGCGTAATGGCATTCGTGACTCGGAATCTTCGATCGAGACCATACTCCCGTTGGTAGCACCGTGATCGCTGCAGTCAATGCCGTCGCGCTGCGGCTGTGCACCATTCCCACCCGCATATGGACCACCCATATGCCCAATCAAAGGTTCGTTACGTACATAGTCGCAGCCGGCTACGGATACGATGGTGTATTGTCCGCTATGTGCAGCACACATTTTGTCTGGAGCAAGATTGGCTAATGCACCAAGCACCACGTCTTCGATTCGCTTGAGTGCGACACCTCGAGAGCCGACAGGGGCAGGGTACTCAGCATGGACGATCGATCCTTTTGGCAAGATGATGCGTACCGGGCGGTAACATCCATCATTACTCGGCACGCTGTCGCCTGTGAGGGTGCGAACTGCGTAGTAGACGATAGCGGTTGTAGAGGCGGCTACGTTGTTGATCGCGGCTGCGACGCTATTTCCGCTACCAGTAAAGTCGAAAGTGATTTCGTCGTTTATGACCTCGACGCTCGCTTCGATGCGAGTGGGTGCGGCACTCGGGTTTAGGCCGTCGTCGTCGAGATAGTCTACGAATGTCGCTCGGCCGCGCGGCAGCAACGAAATGGCCTGACGGGTCAGGCGCTCGGAGTAGTCCATGAGTGATGCAGAAGCTTCGCGCACGATGGCCGGACTCCAGCGACGGAAAAGTTCGCCGAGTCTACGCTCTCCCGTGCGGCACCCTGCAATCTGTGCGCTAAGATCACCGCGGAGACTGCGGGGTGTTCGGCTACAAGCCGTGATCAGATCCCAAATTGATTCGCACGGAGCGTGATTGTTCGCAAGACGTACCAGTGGAATTCTCAAGCCCTCAGCGTGCGTATCGCGAGCTTTCAAACTCACACTACCAGGTAGCAGCCCACCGATGTCGCGATGATGAGCCATGGTAAGTGCGTAACCCACTAAGCTTTTTTCAAAAAAAATCGGCACGCAGACGGCTATATCCGGCATGTGCGTGCCACCGGCGTAGGGATCGTTGGTGATGTAGATGTCACCGGGATTGGCAACGCTGGCCGGGTAGCGCCGAGCGATGTTTCGACCAAGCCCAACCATTACTCCCAGATGAACCGGGATGGACGATGCCTGAGCCAGCGTTCTTCCTTGATCGTCGAAGAGTGCTGCGGTGGCATCTCGGCCCTCAGCAATCAGCATCGAATGCGCCGATTTGATAATGGCGTTCTGCATCTCCTCCGCAGCGGTGTCCAGCCAGCCTCGGATGACCTCGCGCGTAACGAGATCATTTTTCATGCTCTCATTCACCCGGCAAGCCGTGCACGTTCGATTGCTGTGGCTTGCATATCGACTCGACCGTCGCGAATCACTACCCCGTATGCCGACTGGGCTGCGTCGGGTGTTACGCGGCCATCGAGTACGTCATCCAACACGGCGTCTATACTGCGCTGCCATGCAGGGTACGCGCCGCCTCCGCCGGTCGATCAATACTTCAACGTCTCGCCGGCCTGAATCTGCAGAACCATTTTTGCTGGTAGCGTTCGGCAGCGTCCGTCCGCGTACTGAATTTCCGTTCGGCAAACCGGAGATTCGTCTCCGCCGTGTATACCCCAGGGCCGGAACACATGCCTTTCGCGACGTAAAGCTAAACTGGCGTCACCGTGCAGCCATTCGACTTCGGCACGATAACCAAGCCCTCCGCGAAACCGTCCTGCCCCACCGGAATTCGGCCAAAGTTCAAGTACTCGATAACGCACGGGAAACTCGCGCTCGGTTACCTCGATGGGGACATGGTAAGAGTTGGACAGATCGTGATCCGCTACGTCGATACCGTCCTTGCTTGGTCGCGCTCCCATCCCACTTCGTAGGGGGCCACCAAGCGCACCAACTCGCCTCTTGCCGGTTGCTGGATCACGCGCTCCAGCTAGGATAACGGTCGCATGTCCACATCCGGCAGCCGGCATCCGTTGTGGCAGTGCTTTGCTCATGGCGCCCATCACGACGTCTGCAATGCGAGCGAGTGCCACACCTCGAGCGTTGATCGGTGCTGGGTACTTGGCGTTAACTATGCTCGCGTCTGGCAGCTTTAAGGTAACTGGTCTGTAGCATCCGTCGTTATTCGGCGCGGCATCACCGGTTAGCGTTCTGATGGCGTAATAAACCGCGGCTAGTGTTGAGGTCGATACGTTGTTGATGCCCGTACGTACCTGCGGCGCACTGCCCGTGAAATCAAACTCAATGTCTTCACCGCGAACGTGTACCGTAACCTTGATCTCGACTGGTTCGGTACCGTCTTCAGAGCCATCATTATCTAAACGATCGGAAAAGGAGTACTCGCCGTCATGGATGTCTGCTATCGCTTTGCGTGTCAGCCGTTCGGCGTAGTTCATCAACGCATCAATTGCGCGACGAACCTTTTCGATCGAATACTCATCGCATACGGCGGATAGTCTTCGCTCTCCGGTAATGCAACCGGCAACTTGTGCCAGTAGGTCGCCACGCATGTTCTCGGGCGATCGGCTGTTTGCCGTCATTAAAGCAAGCAGGTCTTCATCCAGCTTTCCGTCGACAGCGAGACGTACCATTGGAATCCGAAGGCCTTCCGAGTGATGATCGTACACATTCGTCGAAGCACTGCCGGGGGTTGCGCCACCGACATCTTGATGATGGGTCATCGTGGCGACGTAGCCCACCAATTGTTTATTGCTGAAGACGGGTGCGGCGACGGCTATGTCTGGCAAGTGAGTGCCGCCTTGGTAGGGATCGTTTATGACGTAAAGGTCACCGAGCTTCGCAACACCCTCAGGGTAATGCCGTGCAAATCTTCTGCCGAGTTCGGTAAGAGTTCCTAGGTGCACAGGAATAGCGCAGGCTTGAGCGATGGTTCTGCCGCGCTCGTCGAATACTGCGGCTGTCGCATCAAGCGCCTCCGTTACGATCGTCGAGTACGCGCTCCGAAGAATTGTGTATTCCATCTCTTCAGCAATCGCATCGAATCGACCTCGAAGAACTTCCATAGTGATGGGATCAACGGTCTGCATGAGCGCGCTCACTTTATCGCCAGCATTTCTTGCGGATTGGTGAACAGGATGCGTTCTATCAACTTGGTGTCGAAACCCTTGTAACGCATCAATTGAGTTACCGTTTCAGGAATATGTTGCCAGCCATGTCCACCGTACTTTCGTTGCCAATGCTGCAAGGCGAGGTCATGCGAAATAAGTAGCTTGGATTCGAAGCCAGCGTCTGCAAGTGCGGTGAGGTAGTTAAGTCGGACTGCGTCATTTGGCATGTCTACCTTGCCACGCTGGCGATATGAGCCCTCCCAGCCAAAACAGTCTAGCTCCATGTACACACCGGTGCGTGCAAGTTCAATGAACGGTGCCGGATCGAAGGAGTCCGGAGCAGCGCGCGTTGGTAGCCGATGCTCGACATGGCACATAACAGTACGCGAAAGGTCTCCACCTTGTTCCTCAATTATGCGCACGACACGCCAGTATGCATCCGGTCCGAATCCCGTATGGATGCTCAGCGGTGCGCCAGTGAGCTTCTGTGCCTGAATGGACGCACGTAACACCTTTTCTTCGTCCGGGTGCATCGGCCAGTTCAGTCCAACTTCGCCGATGATTCCGGCACGTACACCATTGCCAACGCCGACTTCAAGATCGCGCAAAATTCGATCTCGTAGGCGGCCTACATCAAAGGTCTTTACTTCGTTGTTGTGGTATTCGTGTGTGTACCAACTCGTCGCCATGACGATGTGTAGACCGGTCTCGCGCGCAACATGTTGCAAGCCCTTCGGGTCGCGGGCAAGACCGATTGGCGTTTGGTCAACTAAGCAGCCGCCACCATGGCGCTTGAAGAGTTTGGCTTCATAAATGACATCTTCGATGTCGTTTATCTTATAGTTTCCGTAGAAGAACCAGTGCCGCTCGACATCCGCGCGATTTTCAAGACAAATTGGTTGATTCCATTTTTTGGCCCAAGTGGCTGCGATGCCGGGTCCTTCTTCTCCTGGCTCGAGCCCCGCATCGGGAAACGCTGCGGCGCGGCGCACTGATTCGGTTATGTTTACGAGCGAATGCGACGAGCATGCACCGAGCGTCATATCCACTAACACATGTTCGTGCGGCAACGTTAGGCCCAGTGCCGTTGGTTCGATGGGACCAAGAACCGTTTGAACTTTTCCTTTAAACATATTTCACCCCCTCGCGTTGTCAACTTCGAATTAGGTGCTTCCCAATCGATCTTCTCGATGAGACTCTTCGCGCAAGCGGTGAAGCAGACATCGGGTATCTGGGGCCGCTTTGGTTACGATGTGTACTATGAGCATTAGAGGTCTCGTCACGCAAGTGACCTAATCGAAGTGTTTCGTGGCTTGGGGGTTTTGACATGCTCACGGTCGGAATCGATGTTGGCGGCACTTTTACCGACGTCTTCGTGCGTGATTCACCAGACGGAAGTTTTACGGTTAATAAAGTGCCGTCTACACCCCCAAATTTTGAGCAAGGATTCATGCACGGTTTGATTCAAACCGTAAAGATTGCGGGCGGAAAACCGCAAGACGTATCGCGCGTCATCCATGGGACGACAGTCGGTACCAATTGCATTCTTACCCAAACTGGTGCGCGCCTGGGATTCCTGCTGACTGAAGGGATGCGTGACATTCTCTACATTGGCGTTGGTTGGCGACCGAGGATGTACGAGATAGATATGGATCCGGTCGAGCCATTGTTTTTGGCGCCGCGACGTCGCTCGCTAGGCGTACGCGAGAGAGTCGCCGCGAACGGCGATATAGTGATTTCGTTAGACGAAAATCACCTTCGCGAAACGGCACAGAAATTGGTTGAAGAGCACCAAGTTGAGGTGTTCGTCGTTTGCTTCCTTCACAGCTACGCCAATCCAATACACGAGCGACGCGCTCGTGAGGTGCTGCAGTCACTTTATCCAAGTATTCCTGTGACACTTTCGAGTGATGTACTTCCCCGGAAGCGCGAGTATCGTCGCTTGGTCGCTAGCGGCTTTGACGGCTACGTGAAGCCGATTGTCACCAATTATCTGCGTGCACTGGAAGGTGCTTTACGCGATGAAGGTATTACTGCTCCGTTACATGTCATGCTTTCGCATGGCGGCGTTGCCGGGTTAGAAAACGTCACGGAACGCCCGGTTCGAACGGTGCTCTCGGGTCTTGCTGCCGGTGTCATCGGTGCGGCTGAGGCTGGCAATGCGGCCGGATTTCCTGACTGCATCAGTCTCGATATGGGCGGTACCAGTACAGACGTCGCGCTGATTCGTGGCGGCCGTGCGCTAGTGACCAACGAGGGTAAATTTGAGGACTATCCGCTCAACCTAACCATGGTCGATGTGCGAACTATCGGTGCAGGCGGCAGTAGCAAGGCGCGGGTCGATTCGGCTGGCGGCCTGAAGGTTGGGCCCGAGAGTGCAGGTGCCAATCCGGGGCCAGTCTGTTACGGCCGCGGAGGTACGGTTCCGACGGTCACCGATGCCAGTTTCGTTCTCGGATATCTTTCCCCTGAGAACTTCGCGGGCGGCATCAAGATCGATGTCAACGCCGCGTACAATGCCATTGAGGACCAGATTGCTCGACCGTTAGGTCTCACGGTGCTTCAGGCGGCATTGGGTATTCACGCGATTGTGAACTCGAACATGGCGCAGACGCTGCGACTCGTCTCGATTAAGCGCGGACACGATCCGCGCGACTTCACACTCGTACCCTGTGGCGGTGCGGGCCCGATCCATGGCGGACGTCTCGCGGAAGCGGCCAATATCGGACGAGTGCTGATCGCGCCGGCACCTGGTGTTCTCTCGGCGCTAGGTCTTGTACTCGCGCCGGTTTCTCACGAGGCGATGATTACCTTTGAATGTGACGCGAGTGTCACAACGGCGGCCCGGTTGCGTGAAATCGTAGGCCCGCTTGATGAGGAGTGTCGTCGCCGAATGGTGCGCGACGGCGTCGATCCTGCCGCGACGACTATTCGTTACTTAGCCGAGATGCGCTATGCCGGACAAGCTCACGAGCTTGAGGTTGCCATCGGCGGTCAGGTGGACGATGGCATCGTTGCTCGGGCGATCGCTGGATTCCATGAGGTTCATTTACAGACTTATAGTCATCACGATCTTGAGTCACCGGTCGAATTCGTAGCTTTGCGTGCCGTGCACTCGCTCGCGTCGGAGGAGAGCTCGCTGTCCGGAGTGGGCCGGCGCGTGACAGGTCGCGCACCTGTTCCACGTAAGAGATCGGTTTGTCTGGATGCGAACAAGGGCTTTGAGCAGGTGGATGTCTGGAGGCGTCACGAACTACCACCTGGCTTCACGTTTACGGGACCCGCGATCGTGGAGCAGTCGGATACGACAACACTGTTGTATCCAGGGCATGAGGCGCAGGTCGACGAATTGGGGAATATTGTCGTCAGCGTGCCGTTGTCGGAGATGAATTGACGTCAGAGACAACATTTTTGAGAGCGAAAGTGGGTTGCTAGAGGTTTTTAATCGTCGTTAACCATTGTTTCGACTTACAGCAGGAGACCACGATGAAGAAGATAAGTAGAAGCGTTTCTCTAAGGGGGGTGCTATACGGCACGCTCGGTTTAGTTGCGCCGTTTATATCGGCTGAGTCGGCAGTCGCAGCAGAGGAGGCCGGTTTACAGGAAGTCGTTGTTACGGCGCAGAAGCGCGCCGAAAACATCCAAGATGTCAGTATCGCTATTTCGGCATTTTCCGCTGAGACATTGGCTGCTCTTGGGTGGACGGATATCACGCAGGTTGCGTCTCAGACACCAAACCTCGACATAAAGTATGTCTGGGGTAACTCGATGCCCGTTGCGACGATCCGTGGTATTGGCATGAACGACTTCCAAGCTAACAGCAAACCGGGCGTCGGGTTCTACGTCGATGAGGTGTATCTCCCATCAATCGCATTGATGGGATTGCAATTGTTCGACATGGAGCGACTGGAGGTTCTAAAGGGTCCGCAGGGCACCCTCTACGGCCGAAATACCAACGGTGGTGCCATCAACTACATCACGCGAAAGCCAACACAAGAGTCCACGGCATATGTCAAAGGATCATTCGGGCGTTTCGATCGCTTTGAATATGAGGCGGCGATGGGTGGGGCGCTAAGCGAGACCATCTCTGGCCGACTGTCTGTGTTCGGCGTCCAGCAAGGCAAGGGACACGTGCTAAACCGTGTTAGCGGAAAGAAGCATGGTGAAGTTGATATTAATGCATGGCGCGCGCAGTTGCGGTTCCAGCCGTCTGACTCGCTCGACGTCAATGTGAATGTCCATGGAGGTCAAGACAGTTCGCAGGGCGCCTACTTCCAGCATGTTGGATTTTGGAACAAGGGTGCTACCGGGGCGACGCCTGCAGCAAGCCGTTTCTGCTCGGCGGTATTGCGCGGCCAGCGCGATCCTGCGAACTGCGTCGACATACTTCAGTACAGCGACAAGGATAATAACATCTACGCGGGCGACTACACCGCTCGAAATGATCTTGTCTACAACGGCAACAAGATCAACTTCGATGATTGGGACCTTGACAACAGTAGTATCGGTGGCGGTGTCAACGTAGCTTATGAGATGGAAAACGGCATGACGCTGACCTCCATCTCCTCGTATGAAAAATACGATCGATTTCAACCTAAAGAGTCGGACGCACAGCCGCTTTTGTTCCTCGACCTTTACTTCGCGAGTGCGATTGAAGCCTTCGCACAGGAGGTTCGACTGGCTTCTTCTGGAGAAGGCAGCGTCTCTTGGATAGTCGGAGCGCACTACACCGATGAGTCTGTCGCCGAGGATCCGCCGCGAGTCTTGTTCGTGGATAACTTTCTTGTGAATCGCGCACAGGTTATTTATGACCAGAATCAGTCACAGATCGCCGGATTCGGACAGGTCGATTGGCGACTGGCAGAAGACTTGAAGTTGACGGTCGGTGGCCGCTATTTGAAAGAGAAAATCAACTTCACGAGCGAGTCATCCTTCCTGCGTCCACCTAATTTTGATCAAGCGACTCGGATCGTCCTCGCCTCTGTGCCGGGTGTCGTCAATGTTGCTGGTCAGGCACCGATCCCGGTAACTGGCAAGACTGAAAACAATGCATCAACGTGGCGAGTCGCACTCGATTGGAAGCCCGCGGATAACATGCTGCTATATGCGAGCGCCTCCAAGGGTTACAAGGGTGGTGGTTTCAATGGAGGTTTCGTAACGAATATCGCACAGTGGATTCCGTACAAGCCCGAGGATGTCAGAGCGTACGAAATTGGATTTAAGAGTGACTGGGCAAACCGTCGCTTGATCTTCAATGGCGCGGCGTTCTACAGCGACTACACTAATCTGCAGGCAGTGTCGTCGCGTCCTTCGGCGGCAGGCGTAGTGCAAAACTTTCTCGCAAACGTGGCGGAGGCCGAGATCTACGGTGCCGAGTTCGACCTGACCGCACGGCCAGCGCCCAATCTTGAGGTGCGTGCTGGTTTGGGATTACTTCGTACCAAGAACAAGGATCCGCAGCCCTTGTTTAACGGGCCGTTCGCGGCGGCTGGAGTGATCGCTCCACGTAAGCTTGCGAACTCACCGCCATACACGCTGAACCTCGCGGTGCAGTACGACATGCCGATGGGCGATGGAGGATATCTGCGTTTTGCGACGGACTTGAACCGTGCGGGTAAGCAGTTCAAGGAGATCCAAAATAATATCGCTCTCGAGGTTCCCGATCAGGGTATGTGGAACGGCAGCATCAGCTGGCGACCAGCGAGCGATAACTGGAGTGTATCGCTTTACGGCCGAAACCTTGCAGATACGGAATACATCATGGACACACTCAGCACGCCGGCTTCGAACGGGTGGGGCGTTATCGTTTACGGAATGCCTCGCACTTACGGTTTAAGTGCGGAATATCGTTGGAAGTAATCTGCTGCGGCGGATGGGTGGTCGATTCAGTCGGATCGGCCACCCGTCCGCATCATCTCGGCGAATGGAGAGCGTGCAAAAGCCAAAGCTACGGCGCCGACGGGCACACAGACGCCACCAACCAGAGCCATAGCTGGGCCGAGTGCATCCACGTCGTCAAAGACGTAACGTGCTGCGAGCGGTACGACCGTTGGACCGAGGGTATAAGCGAAGATTACCGCGCAAAGGACGAACATCGAAAGAACTTGCCCGCGCATGCGATTTGGGGCGATCAGCTGAAGTACTGCGGGCGCAAGTCCTTGTGGCAGCGACAGCAAGAAGACAATCGGCGCGAGCATGACGGTAGCGCTAATCAGAGTTGGCATGAGTGGGCCTACTACCACCAGAGGAGTGAGCAACAGCATCGCCTTCAACGAGACGCCGATCTCTGCATCATCCTTGCCGCTCGCTGCAGAGCGTTGCGCCCACCATCCACCGACAAATGGTCCGATGGCACCGAAGGTGACGAGCAGTACGCCATAAATGCCGCCGGCGACTCCGATAGATACGTCATAGCTGCGTCGCAACATCTCGGGCGTCCATATCAGATAAGCGGTCACTGCCGTTCCAATAAGCCCGTAGCCTACAAAGTGACTGATAAGCAGGCGCTTGTTTCCGGCGATGAACTGCATAACTTCGCGCAAGGGCAAGTCTTTGCGAGTGTCTGCGGCTTTCGCGGCCAGTTCTTGGCGCGGGGGTTCGCGCACGGTCAACATGAGAAAAACAACGAGAACTCCCGGTATAGCTGCTGCGAGAAACGTAAGCTGCCACGGTGCGAAGTTCGCAAGAGATGTGTTTGTAAGATCTGCATCAGAGATGGCTTGAGCCAATGCACTGCCACCGAGCAGTGCGAGTCCTGCACCAAGATATACGCCAATAGAGTAAACACCAATCGCTCTGGACACCCGATCGCGCGTGAAATAGTCTGCGATGATGGACATTGCCGCAGGAGTCAGCGTCGCTTCGCCAACGCCAACGCCTATTCGTGCGATAAACAGCTGCGCATAAGTTTCGGCAAACGCACTTGCAGCGGTCATCGCTGTCCAGAGCGATGCGCCGACGATGATCAAAAATTTTCTGTCACCCGAGTCCGCGAGCCTCGCCAGGGGGACTCCCATGACCGTGTAGAACAGTGCGAAGCCAATGCCCGCGAGTAAACCGATCTCAGTATCAGATACCTGCAGTGAGGACTTGATGGGTTGCACCAGAAGTCCGAGTATCAGCCGATCAATGAACGAAACCACGTAGGCAAACATCAGGACACCCACTACGTACCATGCAAATCGGCTGTTGCGCTGAAAGTTGATGGGGCCACTTCTCATTATGGTTAGTCCTGATTTTTCTCGGGCGACACGCTAGTGTGAAGCCTATCAATTACCGACGGAGCTCACGAGTGAAAAACGAATCGCCGGAATCAAAATCGGAGCTTCCTTGGCCCCGTCCCGCCGTTGCATGGTACGCGGTCGGTGTCTTGATTTTTGCGTATCTGGTCGCTCTGATAGACAGACAAATTCTGACGCTTTTAGTGCAGCCAATAAAGCGCGATCTCGGTTTAAGTGATACGCAGCTCAGTTTATTGATCGGGCTTGCATTCGCCGTACTTTATACGGTGGCAGGAATTCCGATCGCACGACTCGCTGATCGTAAACCGCGCCGTACCATCATCGCGTTAGGGATCTTTTTCTGGAGCGTGATGACTTTCCTATGCGGGCTCGCAAATACGTATTGGCAGTTATTTCTTGCGCGCGTCGGTGTAGGCGTAGGCGAGGCCGCGTTGCAACCATCAGCATACTCAATGCTCAGCGACTATTTTCCGCCGAAGAAGCTTGGTCGTGCTATCGGCACTTATTCGGTAGGCCTTTTCGTCGGTGGCGGTCTCGCACTTGTGCTTGGCGGTGCGGTTATAGGTGCGTTATCGGGTGCCGAGTCCACCGAACTGCCGATACTTGGTGAAGTCAGAAATTGGCAGCTCGCATTCATTGTGGTTGGCGCCCCCGGGGTGTTGCTAGCTTTATTGTTTATGCTAACCGTCGAAGAGCCCGCCAGACGGGGAATCTCTACGTCTTCATCATCGGACACGGATTCAGACGAACTTCGTCGTTTTCTGCGTGACAACCGGACAACTGTTTTTTTTATTATTAGCGCGTTTTCATTAGGTGGTATTGCGGTCGTTGGATATCTCGCCTGGGTTCCTGAGTTTTTGCGCCGGTCGTTTGGCTGGGGTATGGCGCAGATTGGTCTCGTTTTCGGCTCACTTATGGCGGTAGTTGGTACGACGGGCACCCTGTTTGGTGGTTGGTTTGTAGATCGGTTGGCTCAGCGTGGATATCGCGATGCGCCGGTTCGCGCCTCGATTATCGCATTCGGGTTTCTCGTTCCGGCCGCCATCGTTGCGCCTATGATGCCGACTGTAGAAACGTCATTAGTCGTTCTTGGCGTTTTCTTGTTTTTCGTGGGTATGCAGCAAGGTTATTCGCCCGTCGCACTACAGTTAATTACACCTAATCAATTACGTGCGCAGGTGATTGCGGTTTATTTTTTCATCGCACAAATTGTCGCACTCGGGCTTGGGCCTACGTTCATCGCGATTGTCACCGACTATGTTTTCGGAAACGATATGGCGCTTGCATGGTCCCTAACTTTTGTGGGGGGTGTGGCCGGCAGCTTGGGCTTGATTTGCTTGGTGTTGGCGCGGAACCCTTACATGCGTAGCGAGGAGCGCGCGAGGACGTGGACTGACGGCGAGTCACAGCAAAGTTAGACGGCTAAGTCACTAAACGATCTGATGGCGCAGGCGAATTATGTGAGTCCGAGAGCAGTAGCGACCGCCGTGCAAGTTATTCTGCCTGCGCTGACGTTCAAGCCCTGACGAAATCCCGAGTCATTCGCAAACGCGCCGTCTAGACCTAGGTCGGCAAGCTTTCTTAGATAGGGTAGCGTTGCCGCGTTTAGGGCGAAGGTAGAGGTTCGGGGTACTGCGCCTGGCATATTCGTCACGCAGTAGTGGACAACACCGTGCTGCACGTATGTGGGATCCGCATGGGTCGTCGGTCTGCTCGTCGCGAAGCATCCGCCTTGATCGATTGCGATATCGACGACGACCGACCCGGGACGCATCTTGGCGATCATCGATTCATCTACGAGCTCCGGAGCGGCCGCACCGGGCACCAACACCGAGCCAATGACCAAGTCTGCTCGTTCAACTGCGCGTTCAATGGTCTCCGCCGTTGAGGCCAAGACGCGCACAGCGCCGCCGAATTGAGCATCGAGCTTCCGCAGTCTGGGAAGTGATTTGTCGATGACAGTCACCGCAGCCCGCATGCCTAACGCGATTTCTGCCGCAGCTGTCCCCGCGACGCCGCCGCCGATTACCAAAACGTTGGCTGGCTCTACCCCGGGAACACCGCCCATCAGCACGCCGCAACCGCCGGCGGCTTTCTGAAGCAATGTTGCACCGATCTGCGCCGCCATACGACCGGCAACTTCACTCATTGGTGTCAGCAGGGGCAGAGAGCCGTCCGCAGCGGTAACCGTTTCGTAGGCGATCGTATGCACACCAGATTCCATCAATGCATGGGTTTGCGCTCGATCGGCAGCGAGGTGTAGATAGGTAAATAAAATCTGTCCGACTTTGAGCATCGCGCATTCGTTCAACTGGGGTTCTTTCACCTTGACGATGCATTCGGATTCTCTGAAAACCGTGATGGCATCAGGAGCGATGTTGGCACCGGCATTTCGATAATCTTTATCGAGATAGCCGATGCCGATGCCGATGCCGGTGCCGGCGCCCTTTTCGACAAGTATGGTGTGTCCCGCCATGGTCAGCTCACGAATCTATGCCGGAGTGAGGCCGACACGGTATTCGTGCACTTTTATTTCTTTCGGGACGCCAATCTTCATGCTGTAGAGACCTGATATTTTGCGTGGCATACTCGCAGGGCTTTCTAGCCCCACATGCCTTTTCATCGACTGGTGATGCTTGGCCTATCGCTTTATTTCGTCTACTACCAACTGCGCATGTTCGATAGCGCCAGCTGCGGACCAGCACTCGTGTCTTTTGGACATAGAACGATGACGCGCGGATCAAGCGATTTGATGTGGAGCCAGCTGCTGACTCTAAAGACCCGCGATGACATCGGCTTACAGAAGCAACTTCGTAGTGTTTTATCCAAAGCAATCTTGGACGGCAAGATATCAATCGACGTTCCATTGCCATCCAGTCGGCGCCTTTCACAACTCCTCGGTGTTTCGAGAAACACGGTCGTCCTGGCATACCAAAGTCTCATCAACGATCGTTTTGTCGTCAGTCGTGAGCGAGCAGGTTACTTCGTTAACCCAGAAATCCTGACGGAGCGAATCGGAGTATCCAGAGTTCAGGTCGAGATGCCTTCGGCCCCGGAATGGCAAGCGCGTTTCAAGGTTGAGCCGTCCCGACAACGCAATATCGAGAAACCGCAAAGGTGGCAGAAATTCAAATATCCGTTCATCTTTGGGCAGGGCGATCCAGCGTTGTTCCCCGTCGCCGATTGGCGAGAGTGTCTGCGACAGGCGATGAGTTTGTCTTCGATCGCGCAAGAGGGATTAGATCGAATCGACAGGGACGATGAGCGCCTAGTAGAGATGATTCGCTCTCGACTCCTCCCGGGACGTGGAATCTGGGTTGCGCCCGAGAACATCCTAGTCACGCTCGGCGCGCAAAACGCCCTTTTTTTGCTGGCGCAATTGCTGCTGCGTCCGACCGATACGATCGGGATTGAGGATCCGTGTTATCCCGACGCACGCAACCTTTTCGCGCTGCACACTACGAATATCGTACCACTCGCGGTCGACCATACCGGTCTCAATCCCGACGAGCGACTCAATGGATGCGACTACCTTTACGTGACGCCAAGTCATCAGTCACCGACTGCCGTGACTCTTTCGCTGTCGCGTCGGGAGTTGCTACTCGCACGCGCATGTCAACACGATATGGTGATCATTGAGGACGACTATGAACCGGAGATGAATTTCTCCGCAGAGCCGAGTCCCGCGCTAAAAAGTCTCGATCAAAACGATCGTGTGCTATATGTCAGCAGTTTGTCGAAATGGCTTGCCCCCGGTTTGCGTTTAGGGTTCATGGTGGGACCGGCAGCGATCATTCGTGAGGCGCGTGCGTTGCGGCGACTGCAACTTCGACATCCGCCCGCGCTGTTGCAGACTGCTGTTGCGCTCTTCATCGAGCTTGGACATCACAGCTCGCATCTCAGCCACTTACGACAAGCGTATCGTCATCGTCGGCAATCGCTTGATCAGGCTATATCTCGCCACTTACCCTGGGTGGATCGAACGCCGAGCTCTGGTGGGACTGCGGTCTGGTTGCGTGGGCCCAGTTATCTCGATACGCGCCGACTTGCGGCAGACTGTGTGGCCGAGGGTGTGCTGATCGAGCCGGGTGACGTTTTCTTCGCCAGTGACCCCGCGCCGCGCAATTTTTTTCGCCTCGGCTTTGCTTCAATCGCGCCTGAACTCATCGACGCGGGTGTCGAGCGGTTGGCATATGCTGCCGAGAAGCAATTTGGTCGTACTCGATTTGCTTAGTTCGCCAACCGTTCCCTTGCTCTAGCGAGCGAACGGGTGGCACTATCCTCTAAGGCACTCGTGCCTACGGGGGAAAGACGATGCTAGAAGAACAATCGTCGGATTCACGTTCCGGTTTGCGACAAACTCTTAAAAATCGTCACCTTCGAATGATCGCGCTCGGTGGTGTCATCGGCGCCGGCTTGTTTGTGGGAAGTGGCGTTGTCGTGCAGCAAACTGGTCCGGCTGCTGTGCTCTCGTTCGCGTTGACCGGTGCCTTGATCGTGCTCGTGATGCGGATGCTTGGTGAGATGGCAGTTGCCATCCCGGGCGCAGACAGCTTTTACGAATACAGTCGATTGGCGCTTGGCGATTTGGCCGGATTTTTGACAGGGTGGATGTATTGGTACTTTTGGACCATCGTGATTGCATTGGAGGCGGTTGCCGGCGCGAACCTGATCGCCTACTGGTTTCCGGATATTACGCTCTGGGTTTGGACCCTCGTCCTTACCGTGGTCTTCATGTTTATAAATCTATTATCGGTTCGTTCCTGGGGCGAGACTGAATTTTGGTTTGCCTCAATCAAGGTGGCGGCGATCGTTGTCTTCTTGATTGCGGGCGGAGCGTATATCTTGAGCTTTTGGCCCGGTGGCGGTGGGGGATTTGCAAATCTAACCGCGCAGGGTGGCTTTGCGCCTAACGGCATCGTGCCGATACTGACGGGAGCCGTGGCGGCTACGGCATTTTACTTTGGCGCAGAAATCGTGACAGTCGCCGCCGCGGAGTCAGCCGAACCAGCGCGTGCCGTGGCGCGTGCTGCGCAATCGGTCATTTCCCGAGTGTTGTTGTTCTACGTGGGCTCCATCTTCATCGTCGTCTGCATCGTGCCGTGGAATGACACCGAAAAGATGGCTCAGCCATATGTCAGCGTCTTCACCGAGCTCGGTTTGCCCGCCGCGGCGAATGTAATGAACGCGGTGATCCTCACTGCGCTGTTGTCGGCGCTAAATTCTGGGGTCTTTGGTTCCTCGCGAATTCTCATGGCGTTGGCGCGACGAGGCGATGCGCCGGCGTTTCTGGCGCGTATCAATAGCCGAGGCGTGCCGGTTGCGGCAATTCTTGCGGGTACTGCCTTCGCTTACGTTGCCGTGGTAATGAGTTACCTCTCGCCCGATACGGTATTCGCATTTCTCGTTAACTCGTACGGCACCGTCGCAGTGTTCGTCTACATCCTGATTGCGCTTTCGCAGTTGGTCTTGCGTCGACGACTCGAGCGTGAAGCGCCGGAGCGCCTTCAGTTTCGAATGTGGGCGTTCCCATGGCTTACCTGGGTTGCAATTGTGGGTATGCTCAGCATCTTGGCTGCTATGGCGTTCATTCCGGAACAGCGTGCACCTTTGCTCTTCGGGGTGGTTAGCCTGTTCGTATTACTTGTCGCGTACTGGCTGCAGCTCAGATTGAAATCGCGATGATGTGGTTCACGCTGGCTGGCTCCAACGATCCGCGACGACTGGTGCTAGCGACTCTAGTCTCCCCTGAATAGCGTGTGATTCGTCGCGGTGTATTTAGCGTAAACCGCGGCAGTCTTTTTTGGATTAGTGATGTGAGGAGTGACCCGAACTTGAGCGTCCAGATATCTTCCGATGAGCTGCGCCAGACCATTGCCGCCGATCGCTCGCACGTTTGGCATCACTTGACTCAACACAAGCCGTTCGAGAGTCAGGATCCACGCTTGTACGTGGAAGGTCGTGGAATGCGCCTGTGGGATACGACCGGTAGGGAGTATCTCGACGCCGTTTCGGGCGGAGTTTGGACCGTCAACGTTGGATACGGTCGCGCGAGCATCGCTGATGCCGTACGCGAGCAGTTAGTGCGGATGAACTATTTTTCTGGCGCTGCAGGTTCAATACCAGGTGCGCGATTTGCTGAGTGCCTGATCGGCAAGATGCCAGGTTTGAGCCGCGTGTATTACGCGAACTCGGGCTCTGAAGCCAACGAGAAGGCGTTCAAGATCGTTCGTCAGATTGCGCACCGTCACCATGGCGGTCGTAAATACAAGATTCTTTTTCGGGAACGCGACTACCACGGCACTACGATCAGTGCGCTCTCCGCGAGTGGTCAACCTGAACGCAGCGCTCAGTATGGGCCGTTGACTCCCGGGTTTGTGCAGGTTCCACATTGTCTGGAGTATCGTAGTCAATATGGCGCGATCGCCAATTACGGCGAACGCGCTGCGGATGCCATCGAAGAGGTGATCCTCAGAGAAGGTCCTGACACCATCGGTGCAATTTGTTTGGAGCCGGTCACCGCTGGCGGGGGAGTAATCACCCCACCCAAGGGATATTGGGAGCGCGTGCAGGAGATTTGTCGGCGCTACGACATCCTGCTGCACATTGACGAGGTTGTCTGCGGAGTCGGACGTACGGGTAAGTGGTTTGGCTATCAACACTTTGGCATCAAGCCAGATTTGGTGACCATGGCCAAAGGCGTTGCGTCGGGTTATGCCGCCATATCGTGTTTGGCTACGACGGAGGCTGTGTTCGAGCGCTTCAAGGATGACGCGAGCGATCCGCTGTCACACTTTCGGGATATCTCGACCTTCGGTGGCTGCACGTCGGGTCCCGCGGCCGCACTCGAGAACATGCGCATCATCGAAGACGAACGCTTGCTGGAGAACACGACCGTGATGGGCGCGCGTTTGTTGCGTAATCTGACGGAGTTACAGCTTCATTACCCAGTTATCGGCGATGTACGAGGGTTGGGATTGTTCTGCGGAGCGGAGCTCGTGAAGGATCGGCAGACCCGTGAGCCAGCCGATGAGAGGCAGGTCCAAGCGGTCATCGCCGATTGTCTGAGTCGCGGAGTGATTATCGGCGCCACCAACCGCTCGATACCGGGTCTCAATAACACTCTCTGCTTGAGTCCTGCCCTGATCGCGACGTCAGATGATATTGATCAAATCACGATCACAATCGGCGCAGCGCTCGAGAAAGTTTTTGGAAAAAAATAATCAGTTCGATATTCAAGGGGTTACTTATGAAGATGACGACAGAAGAGGCGTTCGTCAAAGTGCTGCAAATGCATGGCATCGAGAACGCATTTGGCATCATCGGATCGGCGTTCATGCCGATTTCAGATCTGTTTCCTAGAGCGGGGATCAAGTTCTGGGACGTCGCTCATGAGAGTAACGGCGGGTTGATCTGCGATGGCTATACGCGCTCTACGGGTAAGATCGCTATGGCGATCGCGCAAAATGGGCCCGGCATCACAGGTTTCGTGACGGCCATCAAGACCGCTTACTGGAACCATACGCCGATGTTGCTGGTGACGCCGCAGGCCGCCAATCGGACCATCGGCCAGGGTGGTTTCCAGGAGATGGAGCAAATGGCACTGTTCCGCGACATCGTCGGCTATCAAGAGGAGGTACGCGATCCAAGTCGGGTTCCCGAGGTGCTCAATCGAGTTATCGGCAAGGCGAAGCGCCT
>SXGR01286957.1_pt1 | contig 19899 bp, 18 predicted proteins | sample 3174711 | NCBI WGS metagenome assembly SXGR01 (sample SAMN11356860, study PRJNA531348) | freshwater metagenome | isolation source: freshwater sample F1-60 | place: China: Fuxian Lake, Yuxi | collected 2017-12-25
ACCGGTTCGGGCAAGACCTTCACGATGGCCAACGTCATCGCAGAGTGGAATCGGCCGACGCTGGTGATCTCCCATAACAAGACCCTAGCGGCGCAGTTGTACGCGGAGTTTCGTGGGTTCTTTCCGGAGAACGCGGTGGAGTACTTCGTCAGCTACTTCGACTACTACCAGCCCGAGGCTTACATCCCCCACACCGACACGTTCATCGAAAAGGATTCGTCGGTAAACGACGAGATTGAGCGCATGCGACTGGCGGCGATGAGCTCGGTGCTCTCGCGCCGCGATGTGATTGTCGTGGCCAGCGTCTCCTGCATCTACGGCATCGGCAGCCGTGAAGACTACGAGGCGCTCATGCTGCCGCTGCGCCCGGGCATGGAGCTGGGCCGCGACCGGCTGCTCGCGCGGCTGGTGGAGTTGCTCTACACGCGCAATGACATCGCCTTCGAGCGCGGCCAGTTCAGGGTGCGCGGCGACACGGTGGACCTCTGCCCCGCACAGACCGACACCGGCTTGCGCATCGAGTTCTTTGGCGACTGCGTGGAGCGCCTCACGCGCTTTGACCGCCTTACCGGCCGCACACTGGAGTCGCTCTCTGAGTACGTCATCTTCCCCGGCAAGCAGTTCATCACGCAGCCCGACAAGATGAAGCGCGCGCTCACCACCATCCGCGAGGAGCTGACGGGGCGCATTCAGTGGATGGAACAGCGGCAGAAGCTGCTGGAGGCGCAGCGCGTCAAGATGCGCACCGAGTTTGACCTAGAGATGATGGAAGAGCTGGGCTACTGCAGCGGGATTGAAAACTATTCCCGCCACATCAGCGGGCGTCCTGCCGGCTCGAGGTCGCACACGCTCATTGATTTTTTTCCCAAAGATTATCTGCTGATTGTGGACGAGTCGCACGCCACCCTGCCGCAGATTCAGGGCATGCATGCGGGCGACCGCTCGCGCAAAGAGGTGCTGGTGGAGCACGGCTTTCGGCTGCCCAGCGCGCTGGACAACCGGCCCATGAACTTCACTGAGTTTAAGGAGGCGCAGGGCCCCACGCTTTATGCCAGCGCCACTCCCGCGGAACTGGAACTGGGCTGGTCGTCCGGGCGCGTGGTGGAGCAGATCATCCGCCCCACGGGCCTCGTGGACCCTGCCGTCACCGTCAAGCCGCTCCAAGGCCAGATTGACGACCTCATGGAACAGTCCCGGCGACGCATCGAACGCAAGGAACGCGTGCTGGTGACGACACTCACCAAGCGCACGGCCGAGCAGCTCACCGACTACCTGCGCGATATGGGCATCAACGTCCGTTATCTGCACAGCGACATCGGCGCGATCGAGCGTGTGGAAATCCTGCGCGCCCTGCGGCAGGGCGACTTTGACGTGCTGGTGGGCATCAACATGTTGCGCGAGGGGCTCGACCTGCCGGAGGTTTCGCTGTTCGCCATCCTCGACGCCGACAAGGAGGGATACCTTCTCAGCACCACGGCACTCATGCAGACGGCCGGCCGCGCCGCGCGGCACCTGTCGGGCGAAGTGATTCTCTATGCCGACGTCATGACGCGCAGCATCCAGCAGTTTATCGCCCTCTCGCAGAAACGTCGCGAAAGGCAGCTGGCCTACAACGCGGCGCACGGCATCACGCCCCGGCAGGTCACCCGCGCGGTGGAAGAGAGCCTCGCCTCGCGGCAGGAGACCACCGATAAGGCCTCAACGCTCATGCGCGAGGCTGGTGGGGATCTCGACGTGTCGGAGACCCTTCGCGAACTGGAAGGGGAGATGGCGGCCGCCGCCGAAAAGCTGGAGTTTGAGAAGGCGGCGCTGCTGCGCGACCAGATCAACCAGCTTAAACACGGGCTGGGAGAATCGCCCATTGGGCCACAACGGCGCCAAGCCCATCCCGGCGCCCGGCCCGGACGGGGCGCGCGCCGGTAATGACGCAGTCAGTTGCGCGAGAGGTCGTCGGGCGCCTTCGCCATCAGTCTGTGGATGCCCCCTTTTTCCGTCATCACCTGACACCACAGCAGCTTGAGATCCACATCAAAGACGTGCGCCGCCCTGGCCTCATGCACGAGCCACGCGGCACGCTTCATCTCCTCATCCAACTGGCCTGGCCCCCAGCCGGAGTAGCCGGTAAAAATACGCAGGCGCTGCGTAGTCGAGAAGGATCCGCCCAGCTCCACCAAGTCATCAATCGAATGACCCAGAGACAAGTCGGGCAGGACATTGGCCTTGGGCAGATAGAGGTCAGAGTGCAGGTAGCTCAGCGCGCCCGGCTGCACCGGACCGCCCACCGAGAGGCTCTGCTCGCGCAACTTCTCGGGTAGGTCGGCCACCACCACATCTCCCACCACGTTGTCGCTGGGCCGGTTGAGCACCAGGCCAAACGCGCCCTCGGGTGTGTGCTCGCACAAGAGCACCACGGTGCGATTGAAGAACGAGCCCGCGAGATTGCCGCCATCCAGCAGAAGCTGGCCACGTAACGATCGGAAACCCTGCTTCACGCTGGAGTCAATATGAAGCAGGCTTGCCTCGGTGGCAACCCCGGGTAGCCTGTCTGCATGAGAACGGCCATCCAAGTGTTGCTGCTCATCCTCATCCTGTTCTCGGCAGGCTGTGCCGGAAACGGCGGCAACCGCGAGTTTCTGCCGGGCCGAGGGTGGACACCCCTCGCCACGGGCTTGCTGCGCTAGGACGCCAGGAGCGCCTGCGCGGCCCCGGCCATTGCTTCGGCGCTCAGCCCGTGCTTTCGGTAAAGATCCTCTGCGAGGTACGCCGACTGGCCAAATTCGCCGCCAATGCCCAGCGAGGTCATGCGGTGCGCAATCCCCGCCCGCGCCAGCGCGTGGCTCACCTGCGCGCCCATGCCGCCAATCACCTGATGATCCTCGATGGTGACCACGCGGCCCTGCGCGGCCTTGACGGCCGGGCCGATGGTTTCAAGGTCCACCCGGTTGATGAAGGGGTTGTTAATCACGGCCGCCTTCACGCCGCGGTCGGCCAGCAGCTTTCCGGCAGCAAGCGCCTTCTCAAGCAGTACGCCGCAGCCAATGAGCACCACGTCGGCCCCCTCCTGCAATATCTGCGCCCGGCCCCATTGGTAACGTGCGCTCTCCACCCAGCGCACCGGGTAATTCTCGCGCCCCACAAAGAAGATGCAGCTCTCGCCGTCGCGGCCGGCCGTGCGCTCTGCCGCGATGTGCGAGATGGCTTGGTGCATGTAAGCTTCCGCCTCATCCGAGCAACTGGGCGCCACCACCACCGTATGCGGGATGGAGCTCACGGCGGCAAAGTACGTGGTGGCCTGATGGCTGGCGCCGTCGGCAGCGTCCTGAAAACCCACGTGCGAGAACATCGCAATGACCGGCGCCTGCGAGAGCGCCGCCATCGTGAGCGGCAGATTGCCCTTGGTCACGCCAAACTGCCCAAACGTGTCCACGATGGGGATGAAGCCCGCCTTGGAAAAGCCCGCAGCGGTGCTGATCATGTTGGCCTCGGCGATGCCCACTTCCACGCAGCGGTCCGGAAAGCTCTTGTGGAAGAGGCTGATTCCCGTGGAACCTTGGACATCCGATGAAATCGAGTAGACGGGCAGCCCTTCCTGCGCCGCGCGCACGGCGCCCTTCGCCAGCCCGGCCTGCACCTTGTCCTTTTTTACGGCCGGTGCTTGCGGTGCCGATGCGGATGCCCCCTGCTTGGCCTTCTTCTGCGCTTCGTTTTGCTCCCACTTGACGCGCAACTCCCGGCCCCACGCCGCCAGCTCCTCCGGCACGATTTGACCTTCGTAGATTTCGCTCAGCCACTCGTTAATCTTTTCGCCATTGGCCAGCGGAAAGCCGTGGCCGCCGGCGGCGTTGTCCATCGTCGCCTTGATGCCATACCCCTTGATGGTCTTCACCCAAAGGCAGACAGGCTGGCTGGGATTGGCTTGAGAGCGCAGCACGGCGTCCTCGATCGCGAGGTACACCGCCTGCAGATCGTGGCCGCAGGGAACGGAAATCACCTGCCACCCCAACGCCGCCATTGCCGAGAGCGTGGGCTGCATGGAGAAGGAATCCTGGGTGATGCGCCCGGAGAGCTTCGTGTCGTTGTCGGAGATGACAAGAACGAAGGGATTGACGCGGCCCTTGGCGGCCAAGCCCGGGATGGCGGCGAAGGACTCCTTGGCCTCGCCCTCCATCGCAGCACCGTCACTCACGGTGCAGAGCGTCACGCGGTCGTTGCCCGTCACCTTGTCAGCCATCGCCAGCCCCTGCGCCTGCGGCAGGCCGGAGCCAAGGGGGCCATTGCTGATGAGCACGCCTTCGGGATTAAGATGGGCCTCGCCATGCCCGGTGAGTTTGCTGGCGATGCTTCGGAAGCCGCGCAGCGAGTCGGGCGTCATCCCGTCGAACCCATAGTTGGCGCGCAGCGCGTAGATGCCATTCTCCGTGTGGCCCGCATCATTGACAAAGTGATACGCCTCATGCCACGGCCGGCCCTTGACGCCAAACATGAGCGCATGGAGGGCAGCCATGATCTCGGCAAACGCCGCCGGCCCTCCCCAGTGGCAGGCGGCGCCCCCGGTAACGGCATGCACATTCATGAGCGCCACGAGCGCGCGTGTGGCGCGGGGATCGGCGACGGTGACCGGCCGACCCTGCCGGTCGGTGATGGTGAGGGCAAACTTCGGCGCGCCCACGGGCGTCCCGGCGAGTTTGCTACTAATTTTCAGAGGCGTCAGCGGCGGCGCTTCTGCGGGTTTTACGCCCGCTGCAAGATCGACTCCCATAGCATTTGGATTTCCCGGGCTTTCCCACGGCAGGATGCCTCGCGGGGATGGGCCCGCTGGTGGAAATAAGGCCGTTTCAAGGTGGTACGCGCGACAGGGGTTGAACCTGTAACCTACGGCTTCGGAGGCCGTCGCTCTATCCAGTTGAGCTACGCGCGCAGACGCCCTTGTTTACGGGATGGCCGACAAAACCGCAAATGGATTTCAAGAGCGCGCCTCATGGGAGACTCGCTTTAAGCACTCCGCGGTTGAAATGGCGGGGCAAATCCATTACCAACACCTCCGGTGCCGGCAGAAACACCCGCCCGCGCCACCCATGTCCGACGCCGACACTCACACCCAGCCTGCGCCGCGCGATTTCATCCGGGACATCGTGCTCGAAGATCTGCGAGCTGGAAGGCACTCGCGCATCGTCACGCGGTTTCCACCGGAACCCAACGGCTACCTGCACATCAGCCATGCCAAGAGCATCGGCCTCAACTTTGGCATCGCCGTGGAGCACGCGGGCATCTGCCACCTGCGGATGGATGACACCAACCCCACCAAGGAGGAGGTGGAGTATGTCGAGTCCATCCAGCACGATGTGAACTGGCTCACCGCCGGTTGGGCCGAGGATCGGCTGGGCCTCAAGTCCAAGGGCGCGCTGCCCGTCTCGCAATCGGTGCAGGGCCGTCCTGATTTCCACATCGAGGCCATCGCCGCCGCCCCGGGGCGGACGCTCGAACCCTTCTACGCCTCCGATTACTTTCCACAGTTCTACGACTACGCCATCGGGCTCATCCGCCGCGGCAGCGCGTATGTCTGTGACCTCTCGCCGGCGGACACCGACGCCTACCGGGGTGCCCCGGACCGGCCCGGCCGCAACAGCCCCTTTCGCGACCGCTCTCCGGAGGAGAGCTTGGACCTCTTCCAGCGCATGAAGGCCGGCGAGTTTCCCGATGGGGCACGCACGCTTCGCGCCAGGATCGACATGGCCTCGCCCAACGTGTGGCTGCGCGACCCGGTGCTCTACCGCATCCGCCACGCGGAACACCACCACACCGGCAATGCATGGTGTATCTACCCCATGTACGACTTCGCCCACTGCGTGAGCGACTACATCGAGGGCATCACCCACTCCATTTGCACGTTGGAATTCGAGGTTCATCGGCCGCTCTACGATTGGATTCTTAATAAACTCGAGCTGCCACGCCCCCTGCCCCACCAGTACGAGTTTGCTCGCCTCAACCTCACCTACACCGTCATGAGCAAGCGCAAGCTGCTGCAGCTCGTGAAGGAGCGGCGCGTGTCCGGCTGGGATGACCCGCGCATGCCCACGCTGGCGGGGTTGCGCCGGCGCGGCTATCCGGCCAGCGCCCTTCGTCAGTTCTGCCGGGGCATCGGCGTCACCAAGTACTCGGGCACCACCGACGTGGGCCTGCTTGAGAATTGCGTCCGCCAGGAACTCAACCGCACCGCGCCCCGGCGCAGCGCGGTGTTAAACCCATTGGAGGTCATACTCGACACCTATCCGGAGGGAGAGGGGGAGATGTTGGACGCCCTCAACAATCCGGAGGACTCGGCCGCCGGCACGCGCCACGTTCCCTTCTCGCGTCGTCTCTACATCGAGCGCGAGGATTTTCTGGAAAACCCGCCCAAGAAGTTCTTCCGACTGGCGCCCGGCCAAGAGGTGCGCCTTCGTTATGGCTACATCATCCGATGCGACCGCGTGGAAAAGGACGCCGAGGGCAACCTCCTGCGCCTGCACTGCAGCCACGACCCCGCCACCCGCGGCGGCAACACTCCCGATGGGCGCAAAATCAAGGGCACCATCCATTGGGTCAGCGCAGACCACTGCGTGTGCGCGCCCGTGCGGCTCTACGACCGCCTGTTCACGCGCGAAAATCCGGAGGAGGCGGGGGATTTTCTGGACTGCCTCAATTCAGACTCGCTGCAGACGGTGAGCGCCCACATGGAACCGGCCCTTGCAGACACGCCCCCCGGCGGGCGTGTGCAGTTTGAAAGGCTCGGCTACTTCTTCGCCGACCCCGTGGACAGCAGGCCCGGAGCGCCAGTCTTCCACCGCATCGTGGGCCTTCGCGATTCGTGGGCCAAAACGGCGGCCAGTTAGTTATTCATCCAGCGGCCACACCGGCCGGCGCAACCTGCGAAAGTCAAATCGCCGCAGATTGCTGGAGCACGGGCCGGGGGTGTCCACCCAGTAACTGCGCGCCGCGATGGGATCGTAGGCGCGGCGATGCGCCACGGCCGCCTTCACGACGATCACGTTGAGCCGGGCGGGGTCGATACCCTGGCTGCGCCACTGACCGAGGTCAAACGGAGCCGTCCGATGGCTTGTCAGCAAGATGCGAAGGCCCCCGTGCTGCACCACCGCACAGGGCCCCATGTCGAATCGGTCGCCGCACATGGACGCCAGATGGCTCTGCTTGTCCTCAAGTTCAAACATTCCCCCACCACGCGAAATCAATGTCACTTCCAGCGTCACCGGACCTTCGTCCATACGGCTGCCCTTGCCACCCACGGCCAGCGTTGCACGGCCTCCCACGGGCACCGATTGCAGCGCCGCCACCGCCCCGGGATCGTTGATGCACACCGCGGCGTTGGGGACGCGATGCGCCAGAAGCGCGCGCAACAATCCGGTGCCGTCGCCCGGTGCGCCACCGCCGATGTTGTCCGAGGGCTCCACCAACACCGTCACTCCCGCGGCCGGTCCCGCCACACGCCGCATCACCTCACCCAACGGCTCGTCGCGGCTGCGGCCTATTTCCTTGAGCTTCCCGGCCAGTCGCTCCAACGTGTCCAAGTGCGCCTGCGCCTCCGATTCCGCGCCGCGAGTAATGACCTGGAAACTCAGTCCGGTGTCGGGCGTGTCCGCAAAGGCGAATCCCGCCGTGATATTGACGGCCCAGATTTTGCCCTGTTCCATCGCGCGCGCCGCCGCCTCCAGTGATCGCATGGGCTCGTCGGCCGTCGCCGTGCCGGTGGGAGGCAGGACGATGGAAGTCGTGCGTAGAAACGTCCTGGGCCGGCCTTCGGCAAATTGCCGGGTGAGCAAGCGCGCCGCGCACACGGCCGCCTCGCGCGCGTCGGTGTGGGGGTTTTCGCGGTAGGCCACGAGACAATCGGCATGTGCCGCCATCGCGGGGGAAAAATTCGCGTGCAGGTCGTACACGCCGAACACCGGCGGACGCGGGCCGATGAGCCGGCGGATGCGCCCCAAGACCTCCCCTTCCGCATCGGGAAACGAGGGCGTGGCCATGGCCCCGTGCAAGACGAGGTAGACCGCGTCGCAATCCGTCCGCCATGCGGATTGGAATCCCTCAAAAAACGAACCAAGCACTTCGTCGGACACGATTGCACCGGGGACGGCGCGCAGATCGATGGCCGGCACGATGTCCCATCCGGCCGCCTTTGCGTACTCCAGAACACCCCCCAGCGGGGAACTGTCCCCGGCGCATTCCAGCATCGCAGCACCGGTGCGAACCTGAAAGTCCGCCAGGCTCGTCTGGCCATCCAGAAAGGTGTGGGTCTCGTGAAAGAGGCCGGCGATGAGAACCCGCGGCTTCACAGGATGCCGTGCTTTCGGAAGACCACGGCCACGGGGACGCCCGCCGCCAGTTCGTCGCGCACGGTGTTCTCGCCATGAACCTTCTCCAGCGCCAGCCGGATTGCCTCGTCGGCCACGTCGGCAGGAATGACGACCACGCCATCGGAGTCGCCCAGGATGTAGTCGCCATTCTGGGTCGTCACACCATCAATCGTGATGGGCCGCCCGAATTCCACCACATCCATGCGCCCCTTGCTGTCGGCGGGGGTGCAGCCGATGCCGAACACCGGAAAAGGCATTTCGCGAAGGCGCCAGAGGTCGCGTGTGCACGTGCTCATCACCACGCCGCGCACCCCCTTGGCGATGCAGGCGGTGGAGAGCAGCTCGCCCCAGAATGAGCACTGGCGGTTGTGGCCGGCGTCCACGAGCAGCACGTCGCCGCGCTGCATCGTGTCAATGGCGGCCATCTCCAGCTTGTAGGGCTCGTCGGGGATGGCCGTGACGGCCACGGCGCGGCAGGTGAACACGCGCCCGCTGACCTTCTGCGCGGGCGTCAGTGCGCGGATGTCGGCACTGAGCGTCTGCTGCCGGCGGCCCATGCCATCCAGCACGTCGGCCACCACGGCAGCATACAAGTGGTCGAGCGATTCGAAAGGATCGGGTGTCATACGGGAGGCGATTGTGCCCGACAAGGATACCAAGTCAACGGTCGGCGCGCCCCACCAGCAGATCCACCACTCCCAGCGGCACCAGCAGGATTTTTCCCAACACCGCAACCCCGGCTGTGAGGATGAACGTCAACATGGAAAACATCGCCTTAAAACGGTCGCCCACCTCCATCTTGAAACCGGGCGATGACATCAGAAGAGGTGTCAGCATGAAGAACAGGCTGAAGACGAGCAGTCCGCCCACCATCAGGCACACTGCGAGCCGCGAGGTGCTGTGCAATACGCGCGCGGGCTTGCTGGGCAGATTGACGAAACAAAGCACCGACGAGGCGATGGTCATGCCCATCCAGCAGAGCATTCCCAGGGCGATGGCCACCGAGTGCCTGAAAGTCTTGAACACCTCGATGAGGGGAATGGAGCTTCCTCCCTCGGGGATGAGCCAGGAGAGGCACGCCAGACCACCACCCACGCACCCCAGGATGAAGCCCAGCAATTTGCCCGGGCGATAAAACACGATGCCCGCGCCGATCAAGAGACAAGTCCAACCCAGAACAAAGATGACGTCGCGTTCTGAAACGTGTGAGAGGGAAAGGCCCATTCCCATGCCGCCCATGCCCGCACGCCCGCGGCCTCCGGACGAGGAATTGGCCAGCATGGTGATGAGCCCCACCGCGCCCAGTGAGAGAATCACGATGCTGCGCGCGATGGCCCGCGTGGTGTGGGCAATGCTGCAGAGAGTGATGCCGACAATCAGAGGCAGCAACGACTCAAACACGTCCCCCGCGCTGCGGCCCTTGAACATGAACGTGGGAAACTAGATGCTGCTGGGTGCCCCCGGCATGCCGGACATGGATCCTGCCATTGGGTTATACACCGGCAGGATGGCCGACACGATGAGCAGGATTCCCAGGACGAGTACGAGCGTGCCTTTCTGAGATTCCTCCGCACGCGCTTCCAACGGACGCACGCCCGGCGATACCGCTGCACCATGTGAACGGGGCGGTGGAGGCGCGGAAGCCGCAGGCGAATTGCCGATTCCCGCAATCTGGCGAAGCGGCAGCCAGTCGCTCATGCCCTCGTGCCACGCCAGATCGGTCGGGAGCAGTGAGCCATCGGCAAGATAGTTCCGGGCGTCCTCCAGCGAGTAAGGGCCGTACCTTTGCCCGCCGCGGTCGATGTGAATTTCCATGGACGGCTGGGTGGTGGTGGTGGCGCGAAGGGAAAATCGGCAACGCCGGTCAGCTTTCGATGACGTTGATTTCGACCGGCTCGACCTTCACGCCGTGCTTTTCAAGCCAAGCGACTCCCTTGGTGATGTCCGCCGGTTTGCCCGCCAGTTCAAGACAGACAATGCCAATTTCATCGCGCACTTCCGCCTGCCGCACGTTGGGCACCAGGTGGTACTTCATCGCAACCTCCCAGATGATGGGGCGGGTGATGAGCCGCGGGGGGAACATGAGCCAGACTCGCGTCGTCTGTTGGCGCGCCGACTTGGATTGCTTTCGGGCGGCCACTTTAGCCTCCGGCGATGGCCGGGATGATGCTCACCTCATCGCCATCCTTGAGCGGCGTGTCCCTGTTCTGAAGGAACCGGATGTCCTCCTCGTTCACGTACACGTTCACAAAGCGGCGCACCTCGCCGTTGGCGTCGAGCAGGCGCTCTCCAATGCCAGGAAACCGCGTCTGGAGATCCAGGATGGCCGCGCCGATGTTGGGGGCGGAAGTTTCCACCAGCTCCTCGTTGTGGGTGAGCTTGCGCAGGGGCGTGGGGATGCGGATTTTCGCAGGCATGGCTATCGGGCGGCCAGGTGCGCTTCCTTCTCCACCAGCGCGTCAAAATCGCGAAGGCTGGGGCGGATGTCGCGGGTGTGTCCGACGTGGCCGGCCACGGCGTCCAGGGTTTTAAGCCCGTTTCCAGTGATGCACAGCACGGCCGAATCGTCCGCCGGAATCCTGCCCGAGGCAATCAGTTTCTTGGCGCACCCCACCGTCACGCCGCCGGCCGTTTCAGAGAAAATGCCCTCGGTCTCGGCCAGCAGCCGGATGCCCTCGCGCACCTCGTCGTCGCTCACATCCTCGGCCGCCCCGCCCGTTTCCTTAAAAACCTTGAGCGCGTAGAAGCCGTCGGCCGGCGTGCCGATGGCCAGGCTCTTGGCGATGGTGTCGGGCTTCACCGGTTTGAAAAAGTCCAGCCCCGCCTTGTAGGCCGCGCTGATGGGGGAACATCCCGTGGCCTGCGCGCCGTGGATGGAGTGGGGCGCGTCCGCCACCAAACCCACCTTCACGGCCTCCTGATAGCTCTTCTGAATCTTGGTGAGCAGCGACCCTGACGCCATCGGAACCACCGTGTGGCGTGGGATGCGCCAGCCCAGCTGCTCGACAATCTCAAAGCCGTGGCTCTTGGAGCCCTCCGCGTAGTACGGGCGCATGTTCACGTTCACAAACGCCCACTGGTACTTGCCGGCGATTTCCGCGCACAGCCGGTTCACCTCGTCGTAGTGTCCCTTGATCGAAATGACGTGGGCGCCGTACACGAGCGAGTTGACCACCTTGCCCTGCTCCAGATCCGAGGGGATGAAGACAAACGCCTTGAGTCCTGCGGAGGCGGCGTTGGCGGCAACGGAGTTGGCCAGATTTCCCGTGGAGGCGCAGGCCACCACCTCAAAGCCCAGTTCCCGCGCGCGCGAGAGGGCCACGCTCACCACTCGATCCTTGAAGGAGAGCGTCGGATAATTGACGGCGTCGTTCTTGATCCAAAGCTCGCGGATGCCCAGGCGACGCGCCAGCCGGTCGGCGCGCACCAAGGGCGTGTACCCCACCTGCAATCCCACCGTGGGCTCGCCGGCGATGGGCAGCAACTCGCGGTAGCGCCACATCGTCTTGGGACGGGTGGCCAGCGCCTGACGCGTCAGCGATTTGCGCGCGCGCTCGTAGTCGTACACCACCTCCAGCGGGCCAAAGTCGAATTCGCACACATGGCGCGCCTCCAACTCATACGTGCGCCCGCATTCGCGGCACCGCAACGCCTCCATGAACCCCTGAGTCTTGGCCATATCGTTTCTCTTTTCCTAGCGCGGGGAATAAAAAAAGCCCGCTCGAGAAAATGAGCAGGCTTGCGAACAGCGATCGCCACTCATTTTCCCGGCTTTTGCCGGCTGGACTTGGCACCTCGACATCAAACCCACGATGGGCCTGACCGGTTGCCGTGGCATCAAAGGGCCAGATCCCTCCGCCACTCGCAATGAGCGCTCCCTTTAGGAGCGGGGGCGAGCCTAGGGCCCCACCCACCCCCGTCAATGCTAAACTCCCTTCCGCTCGCCGGCGAACCCCTGCTGCCTCAGCGCCTCGTAGATCACGAGCGCGGCGCAGTTGGAGAGGTTGAGCGACCGGGCGCCCGCATTGAACATGGGAATGCGCAGCCATCGATTGCGATTTGCCTCCAGAATCGCCCGTGGCAGTCCCGCCGTCTCGCGCCCGAAAACAAGATAGTCGTCGGCACCGAAGGCCGCCTCATCGTAGCGACACGGGCCATCCTGCTCGACGAACCACATCCCCGCATCCTTGGGCAGCGCGGCCGTAAAGGCCGCCCAGTTCGCCCAACGCTGCCAACGCACCAACCGCCAGTAGTCCATGCCGGCGCGGCGCAACTGCCGATCGTCGAGTGTGAATCCCAGAGGTTCGATGAGATGCAGCGTCGTGCCGGTGGCCGCGCACAGCCGGGCGATGTTGCCGGTGTTGGCGGGAATCTCAGGCTCAATGAGCACCAGATGCATCGGCCTTCTCCCCCCGCCGCCGCCGGTAGTTCACCTTCCACAACACGAGGCCGTGCGCCGGCGCGGACATGCCCGCCACACGCCGGTCGCGGCGAGCCAGGATGCGCGGGATGTCCGAGGCGGCGAGCTTCCCCTGCCCCACCTGCACCAGCGTGCCCACGATGCCACGGCACATTTTGTAGAGGAAGCCGTCCCCTTCGATGAGAAACGACAGCAGCGGCCCACGCCCTCGCATCTCGCAGCGGGTGAGCGTGCGCACCGCGTTCTTGAGCACATCGCCGCGGTTGGCCGCGAGGGACCGGAAGTCGTGCCGACCCACAAAGTGTCCCGCGGCCGCGCGCATGGCCACCCGGTCCAAGGGACGCGGCACATGCCATGCCTGTCGCCGCCACAAGGGATTCGCCGCCGGGTGGTTCCAAACCCAGTAACGGTATTGCTTGCCCGAGGCATCGTAGCGCGCATGGAATCCGGCCGGCGCGCGCCCCACGCGCATCACACGAATGTCCTCGGGCAGCCAGGCATTGAGGGCCAGCAGCAACTTGGACGGATCCATTTTGAATTCAACGCCGGGCACGTCAAAGTGCGCCACCATCCCCATCGCGTGCACGCCCGCGTCGGTGCGGCTGGAACTGTGCAAGTCGGGCCTGCTGGGGAAGATTCGAGCCAGCGCCTCCTCCATGCGCTGTTGGATGCCCGTGCCACTGGACTGCACCTGCCAGCCCTCGTAGGCGGCGCCATCGTAGGCAACCACGAGTTTAACGCGCGTCACGCTCACGAGAGCCCGTCAAGGTGGCTCTGCAGCATGATGGCCGCGGCGCTGCGGTCCACCTTTGACTTGCGGTCGCGGGATTTGATCCCCGCATCACCGAGCATCCGGTGCGCCTGCACTGAGGTCAACCGCTCGTCCACCACCTGCACCGGCACGGTGAGGCATTCTTTGAGCACGGCGACAAACTCGCGCACCTTGAGCGCCGCCGGGCCGTAGCTGCCGTCCATGTTGCGCGGCATCCCCACGAGAACCAGCTCCACCTCCTTCTCCTTCAAAATCTGCCGCAGGCGCCCGATGAAAGCCGCGAAGGGTTCCGCAGCGATCACCTCCAGTGGCAGGGCAAGCATTTTAAGCTCGTCGCTGATGGCGATGCCGATGCGGACGCTACCGTGGTCAATGGCGAGGATGCGCATGTCAGAGAGTTCTCAAAACTAAAGCGGCCGCGCGCACCGTCGCCTCGATGTCCTCCGCGCTGTGGGCGGTGGATAGAAAGCCCGCCTCGAACTGCGAGGGCGCCAGATACACGCCAGCCGCCAGCATGCCGTGAAAGAATTTCCTGAACCGCTCGCGATCAGACTTCATCGCGTCATCCAGATTCCACACCGGGCCGGACGTAAAGTAGGCGCAGAACATCGAGCCGCAACGGTTGAAGCAGACGGGGATGCCCGCCGACAGGGCGGCGTCGCGCAGTCCGGCCTCGAGCACGGCGCCACGGGCCTCGAGCTGCACATACGCGTTGCCCGCCTCAAGTTCCTGCAAGGCCGCCATACCCGCCGCCATCGCCAGCGGGTTGCCGCTCAAGGTGCCGGCCTGATACACGGGGCCCAGCGGTGCAAGCATGTCCATGATGTCGGCGCGCCCGCCGAAGGCACCAACCGGCAGCCCACCGCCGATGATCTTGCCAAAGCAGGAAAGGTCAGGCCGCACACCAAAGCGCGCCTGCGCGCCTCCGGGTGCAACGCGGAAGCCCGTCATCACCTCGTCAAAAATGAGCACGGCCCCGTACTCGGCGGTGATTTGTCTTAGAAACTCCAGATAGCCGGGCCGCGGCAGATACAGGCCCGCATTGCCGGGCACCGGCTCCAGAATAACGGCGGCAATCTCCTCTCGATTCGCGGCGAAGCAGGCCTTCACCGCGTCCACATCGTTAAACGGCAGCACGAGCGTGTGCCTTGCAAAGTCGGCTGGCACGCCCGCGCTGTCGGGGTTGCCGAAGGTGAGCGCGCCGCTGCCGGCCTTCACCAGCAGGCAATCCGCGTGCCCGTGGTAGCAGCCATCAAACTTGATGATCTTGTCGCGCCGGGTGAAACCGCGCGAGAGCCGGATGGCACTCATGCAGGCCTCCGTGCCGGAATTGCACAGGCGCACTTTTTCCACGGCGGGCACGAGCCGCTTGATCTGCCGCGCCATCGAAACCTCAAGGGGATTGGGGATGCCAAAACTGGTGCCGTGATCCGCCGCGGCCTTCACGGCCGCGATGAGCTTCGCGCTCGCATGGCCGAGGATGGCAGGCCCCCACGTGCCGACGTAATCAATGAGCTCGTCGCCGTCCACCGTGGTCACACGCGACCCGCGCGCCGACTTCACAAAGAACGGCTGGCCGCCCACGGCGCGAAAGGCCCGCACGGGCGAGTTCACGCCGCCGGGAATGTGCCGCAGGGCTTCGGCAAAGAGTGATTCAGATTCAGTGCGTGTGACCATGGGAAATCTAGACTTCGCGGTGTCGCTGCGCGATGGGGATGCGCCGGCCCACGCCGAACGCCTTGCTGGTTACCTTGAGTCCGGGCGCGGCTTGGCGGCGCTTGTACTCATTGCGGTCGATGAGCCCCACGACGCGCCGCACGCTCGCCGGTGCGTGCCCGGCGGCGCAAAGCTCGGCCACCTCAAGCCCGCGCACGACATAGTCCTCGAGGATGGCGTCGAGCTCCTCATAGGGCGGCAGCGAATCCTGATCGGTCTGGTTGGCTCGCAACTCGGCGCTGGGCGCCTTGGTGAGACTCGCCTCGGGGATGAGAATCCGATCCCGGTTGATCCAGCGGGCGAGCTTGTAGACCATCCCCTTGGGCACGTCGCTGAGCACCGCCAGCCCGCCGCACATGTCGCCGTAGAGCGTACAGTAGCCCACGGCCAGCTCGCTCTTGTTGCCCGTGGTGAGCAGCAGTGCGCCCAGCTTGTTGGAAAGCGCCATGAGCATCACCCCGCGCATCCGCGCCTGAAGATTCTCCTCGGTCACATCCTCGGGCCTTCCGGCGAACACCGGCCGCAGTTGTGCGTTGACCGACTCGACGGGTTCCTCGATGGGAATGACCTCGTGACGGATGCCCAGATTCTGCGCCAAGGCACGGGCGTCTTCAATGCTGCCCGGCGAGGAAAACTTCGAGGGCAGCAAAACGCCCAGCACGTTCTCACGCCCCAACGCCTCAACGGCCAGCACGGCGGTGAGCGCGGAATCGATGCCGCCACTCAGGCCCAGCACCGCCGAGCCAAACCCACACTTGTGCAGGTAGTCGCGCAGGCCCAGCACGAGCGCACGAAAAAGCTGCTCCTCGTCGCAGGATTCCTCTGCAGAAATCCCCGCTGGCGAGTCGGTCTCCACGACGAGAAAGTCCTCGGCAAACGACTTGCCCTGCGCCACGAGGCCGCCGCTGGCATTGAACATCAGGCTGGTGCCGTCAAACACCAGCTCGTCGTTGCCACCCACCAGATTGCAATAGAGCAGAGGACGGGCAGCCTTCGCCGCCATGCTGGAGAGCATTTGCTCACGCGTCCTCTCCTTGCCCAAATGCCAGGGCGATGCAGAAATGTTCAGCAGCAGGTCTGCACCAGCCTGCACCAGTTCAGCGGCGGGATTGCGGCGATAGCGCCGGTCGCGCCAGAAGCCTTCGTCGTTCCAGAAGTCCTCACAAATTCCCAGCCCCAGCTTGCGCCCGCCAAATTCCACGGGCGCGTTGGACTCGGCCGGCTCGAAGTACCGATCCTCGTCGAACACATCGTAGGTGGGCAGGAGCGATTTGGTCCGCGTGGCCTGCACACGGCCCGATTGCAGCAGTGCCAGGGCATTGGTGACAGCGCGGCCGGGCCCACGGTCGGCACGGCCCACGAAACCCACGACCAGCCCGGTTGCGCCCGTGGCGCAAGCCAGCCTGTCCCTCGCGGCCAGATTGGCATCCACAAACCCGCGACTCAGCAGCAAATCGCGGGGCGGATAGCCGGTGATGGCCAGCTCGGGCACCAGCACCAGCTGCGCGCCCTCTGCCGCTCCGCGCCGGTAGGCCTCCAGAACCTTGGCCTCATTGCCGGCCACGTCACCCACCGTGGTGTTGATCTGGGCCAGGGCAATCCTCATTCCTTGCCAAAGAACACGTCGTCCAGCGCGCCACCTTCGGCGCGAAGGACATCGCCGACTTGAATGTTCTGGTTGCGAAACCAGCCCTGGGGCACCTCCAGCGCGTATTTCACGAGGTCGGTGGAAGACTCCACGGGTTTCTCGTTGAGCGGCTCCAGATCGTGAATGTCAAGAATCCGGCCGCTGCTGCCGACGTAGGCGATGGACAGCGGCACGGTGGTGTTCTTCATGTAAAACCCCTGCTTGCTGGGTTTGAGAAAGACAAAGAGCATCCCCTCGCCTGCGGGGAGCTCCTTGCGAAACATCATGCCGCAGCGTCGCTGGTGCTCGCGCACGGCGATTTCGGCCATGACGAACTTCGTGCCCGACTTGCCGATGAAGAGTTTCATCACCGGCAGGCGGGCCTGCGCGGCGGTGATGTCATCGGCTCCCGCCCCCTCCTCCGGCTCCACGGCATGTGCCGGGAGGGTGCCGTTGGCATTGCCTGTGGGAGGGGCCGCCGGCTTGCGCGGCAGCGGCTGGTTGCCACACGCCAGCAGATGGAGCGCCACAACTGACGCCATGAGCCCGTCCCATTTCATGGGGGCAAGTTTGCGGCAAGGCCCTGGCCTTGGCAAACATTCCCATGCTGCGAACAACTTCCCAATGGCTGTGGACTTCATTCACTCGACGCAGGGGGGCCCCCACTTAGACTGCCATCGTGATTGCCGCTTCTCGCCGCCAGTTCCTGGCCCGCTCGGCGGCGGTGGGTGCCGCCGCCGCATGGTCGCTGGGCGCAGAGGAGTTGCCGCTGCTGCACCATCTGGTGCGCCGCGGCGAAACCCTCTCGGGCATTGCGCGCATGTACGGCGCCTCCATCCGGGAACTGAAGGTTTGGAACGGGCTGGTGGGCGATCTCATTCTTCCCGGACAACGGCTGGAGTTGCGGCCGCAATACCGGCTGCTGCCCCTCGCGGACATTGTTCCACCGAAGTTTGAAGCCGACAGATGGCGCCATCTCATCCTCCATCACAGCGCCACGACCGCGGGTTCCGCGAGGGTTTTCCATGATTTCCATCTCGCCCGGGGGATGGAGAACGGGCTGGCCTATCACTTTGTCGTGGGCAACGGCAGCCACTCCAGGGACGGCGAGGTGGAGGTGGGCCGGCGCTGGACGCTCCAGTTAAACGGCGGCCATGTCGGCAACGACGCCTACAACGCCAACTCCATCGGCATCTGTCTGGTGGGCAACTTTGAAAGGACGCACCCTTCGGACAAGCAGCTTGGCGCGCTCGTGGAGCTTCTGGACTACCTCAAGAACAAGACGCTGCGCGGCCGCGCCCGGCTGCTCTTGCACCGCGATCTTGAACAGACGCTCTGCCCCGGCAGGCACTTCCCCGCCGGGCGCTTTCGCGAATTGTTCGGCTGAGAAAAAGGGGGCGTCCTTTCCCCCGGGGGCTTCAGGGCGTCTTTGAGGGTGCCGTCTGGAGCGCCGATTTGGTGCTAATGGTGAGGTCGAGCTTGCCGGGCAGTTCATTCCCCGCGACTTCGAATGTCATGTCGCCTGTGATGCGCACGCTGGATTCAATCTCAAGAAACACGCCCAGTTCGCGGTCAAAGAGCAGCTTGGTTTTTGAGCCGGCCACTTTGAGTTCGCTGTTCTTGAGCTTCAGCGGCAGGGGCGAGTTTGCGTCCAATTCATAATCCACGCTCGTCGCCTTGGCCTCGATGACATCCAACTCCCGGCCCTCCCTGCGCACCGCGCCCTTGTATTCGTACTCCATCTGGAAGCGCATCATCTGCCCGCCGCCCAAGTCCATCGCTTCCTTGCGCACCCACGTATCGCCCTTGTTCATGGCCTTGTCGGGGAGGATGCGCGCGATTTGTTCGACGTCGCGCTTGGCCTTGGCGGGCGACAAGTCGGGCTTCACTTTGGGGTCCAATCCCTCAAAGGCGCGGCGGTCAGATTCCACCTCTTTGAGCGCACCGTCCTTGTCATACACCCGCGTGGTGGACGCCTTGAGCGTGGCCCGCATGACATCCAACAGGGGCTCCAACTCGGGCATCGGCGCCTTGGTGTTGGGGTTGGCTGAGTCGAACTCAACTTGGATTCCGCCGGGGAGGCTGATCCTGGCGTTGAGCTTCTTCACCTCGTCGCGGATGCGAAGCGAACCGTCATTCTCGCGCTTGCCGGCGGACGACTGCGTCAGCCTCGACTGCACCGACTTGGTGTCGATGGCCATGCCCGCGAGGGTGAGCGTCTGCTGCACGGTGATTTCCGTGGCTACCGCGTGGGTGGTTTCCGGGGGATGCTTGAGTTCCAGCGTGACCTGGCCGCGCGCCAGAGTCAGGCCGCACACGAGCGCCAACAACGCCAGGAACCGGGCATGGGTCTTCATGTGTGCAGCCTACACCCCCGGCGCGACGCCGCGCAAGCCCATGTGCTGGCTCCACAAGAAACAAACCCGGCCGGGTCTGCTAAGAAAACCCGGCCGGGTTTTTTAAAAGAAACGCTTTTGAACCGGTGTCCGCGCATGGCGCGGAGAGAGAACGGTCTGCGCCTCTAACTTTGTCTTGATTCCAAGGGCGATGTTGCCACATCTTGTTTAATCCAATCAAGGGAAATTATTTATGGCCCAAACTCCGCCCATTGCCGATCTGCAGCTCGCCTTCGACGTCGGCCACAGCTCGCTTGGCTGGGCCGTGCTCCAAACCTCCGCTCCAGATCGCGGATTGCTGCCCCGCGCCCCCGACTTGCTCGGCTGCGGTGCCGTCACCTTCGGCGCCGATGACTGTCTCGCCAGCAAGCGCCGCCTCTACCGCCGCCAGCGCCGCCACGCCCGCGCCACCCGGCAACGCATCGAGCGTCTGGAGAAACTCCTCGCGCACCTCGGCGTCCTCTCCGCCGATCAACTTACCGCTAAACACCAACAAGCCGGCGGCCACGCCGCCCCGTGGTTCCTCGCCGCCCGCGTGCTGGCCAGCAATGGCGAGGCGAAGCACCTGCTCACCTGGCCCGAACTCTGGGACGTGCTCCGCTGGTATGCCCACAACCGCG